>Ga0209755_10008548_pt1 | contig 10939 bp, 8 predicted proteins | sample TergutCo191P1_FD_187301 | JGI IMG/M metagenome (GOLD analysis project Ga0209755, IMG submission 187301) | Cornitermes sp. P1 segment gut microbial communities from Petit-Saut dam, French Guiana - Co191P1 (SPAdes) (version 2) | ecosystem: Host-associated > Arthropoda: Insects > Digestive system >... | reverse complement strand
CCCCCCAGTTTAAGGAAGAATGCTAGTCATATATTATAATAGCCCAGAAGAGTGCTGTTCTTATCTACTTTACGGCGGAGGCTTGAAATCACCTTCAGTCTGCATTCTTCCCTTAGTGTGGGATTCCAATTTTTGTAGCCATAGGAAACAGCAGGCAGAATCCACGCATCCTTAATTTATTTTGTTTTTATTTTTTTCCTTTTTTCTTTCCTTTATCTGTTTTCACGTGCATGGGATGGTAGATAGTCATATTTCTGCTGGGGATGCACACAGGAACTCGTATACGTTTCCATTACATTTATCTGATTTTGATTAAATTTTAAATGATGTGACTTTTTTGTTAAAGTTACCCCTATGTTAGTTTTTGTGAAGACCCGTTCAGCTGTTATTTGGTTGTTTTATGTGTAAAGATGACAGGGCACTGTGTGATTTTAAGCGATGCTACATAGGGATGCAAATGCAACTACAAGACGTGGAGATGTACCTGAAATCATACAGCCTGGGTGATTGCTGTGCTGTTGGTCTGCCCCTGCTGCATCATGTAAAGAATACCCACCATTTATGTCAGTTTTTCAGTTTTCTGACTGATGCGTGCATAAATAATTTGAGTGATTTATTTATTTATTTATTTATTTTTGTTTTGTGTGTTCGTGATTTTTCAGTATTGCTCTACCAGCTGTGTTCCTCTGTCATGAGCTGCAGATCATATTAGGAAGTGGCTTGATCTTCACTACAGGTGTAATATATGGATTGATGTCTCTCGGCAAAAAGTAAGTGCTCTTACTGCTTCTTCTGTATGAAGTATTATTCTGCATCTCCATTGTTACTGGTTATGAAGTAGGTTTTTGGTATCCACATTAAGGGGTGTTCCTGTCCTCGAAATGCTGCATTACTCACCATTCAACCATCTGATGGGGCTGTTAGCCCAAGAATGTTTTATTGCAAATTTTCATTTGCAAACCTCAGGTGAAAATTGAATTCCTACTAATTTTTAGGAAGTGACTAGTACAAAATTACATTTTAGGAATCTCATCACTTAATAGGTGGAAATAAATTTTAAGTTGAAAATGGTTAGTTGAATATCTTCTTGCTCTGTTTTTCTTTTTCTTTTTCTTTCTTTCTTCCCCTTTTCCTGTTTTTGGAAAGTCTTTTCCAGTCTTGTCTATCTTCTCACATCTTTCCTTCTTGATTTTTTGTGACCTGCCAGGTTGGTTTCTTCTTGATGTCCTTGCTGAACTGTTGTCTTCTGGGTTGTCTGGATTTTTAGCATCAAGCCCTAGCATTTCAGTTATTTATTTATAATATGGTGTCTCCTATATGCTTAAGTAAGTGACACACATGAATGTAGGAGTGGTGGTGGGAAGTGATAAGTGGAACTGTAAAGTAAAATATGGATCTTATGTATGGAAAGGTATTATTAAAATGGATGGTGAAGAAATATGGTAAAAGGATGAGGACTGGATTTGCTTGGTCAGGATAGGGATCTGTTGTTGGTTGTTGTGAACGTGGTAGTGAAATTTTGGGTGCTATAAAAGGTAGTTTTGGGTAGCTGATATCAAATGATGCAAGATGTACATGTGATATTGAATCCAGGATTGTCATGGCAAAAATGGTATTCAACATGAAGATTGGACATAAATTTGAAGAAGAAACTAGTACAATGCTACATTTGAAGCATAGATGTGTATGGTGCTGAAACGTGGACACTTCAGCAAGGAGAGAATACCTGGGAAGTTTAGAAGATCAGTTGGCTATGTTTTATGCTGATGACTTGCAGAATTCTCACTGCCTTTCTTTATTGTACACTGTGTACAAAAGGTATATTTGATCTGCTTCATGAAAACTCTTTTGTAACTGAACCATAAGGACTGACTTTACATGAAGAGACTGAACCTTGCATTGAATCACTGCTGGATGTACTGACAGCCAGCATCTTTAAAAATGTGGAGGGATTTTAGTGAAATAAAACATTTAAAATACAGAGCAACAGAACTGTCCCAGTTATGGCAGAAATATGGCATTGGTTGTTGATTGCATTGCCTTCGTCATGGTGCCGTACTTTGATGACTGTAGTGAGCAGAGGTATATAAAACGTGTCTTGAGATCCACATTCATTAACTTTTGTAATTTGGTGGATTCTTTCATGATGTTATGAGGGGCCAATAATTCTTGTCCAACATCATATCATGATTTCATCAATAGCCAATCATAATTAATATGTCTTCTCATGGTGGGTGCAAGGTTAGTGACTGGTGCTAAGGGTTAGTGGCTGTCAGACTGCACGTAGTTTCAGAATTCAATACAAGATATATTTAATCAGTAAGGAGTGAGTGTGAATAACTTTTAACAATACAGGTGAATGATATTGTACTCATTACACTATTAACACACTTCAAACAATTTACAGATTTTTTTATGACGTATGCGATCGAGTGAAAAATTGTTTCTTTACAGCTTTTCTGTGTTCTTATCATACTAATGATGTGTCTGTGTATGGGTTTGGGTTGCAGTGTGAATGCACTGTTGTGTTTGTTTAGTGGTGACGGATAAATTTCAGTTGAATTATGTGTATCCCCTGCAGAGGGTCTCGTCAAGACATGGCAGCCATGGCATCGCCACCAGCCACAACACCACATGCTGATCATAACACTACACTCATGGATGATCCTGATGTCTGGCGCCCAACTTAGACCTATTAATACACTCACTTGAGGCAAATACTAACTCAGCTAATATATTGTTGTGCATGCATTCTGTGCTAAATTGTGGGGCTCTGTAATGTGTGATTTGTGTTACAATTTCAGACAGTAGTTTCTGTGATTTTGCTCTTGCACTTGGTAGCAAACCTTTGTATATGATTTTCAGCTTTCTTGATGAACATAAAATGAAGTATTCTGGGATTATTAGCCCATTAAAAATGGATTTGGTATCCAGTGTTACATAGACATGTCTGCCTTCACTGTTAGGTGTTGATGTGAGTTGTAAGGTCTTTATGTGGACAGGACAGTGGGCTCTGAAAGCAACTGTATGTGTATGAATACACCAGGCAGCTTTGTCAGTCCTGATGATGGAGACAAACACTGTCTGTGAAATACTGGATACCAACTCCATTTGCAAGTGGCTGATTGTGCAAGAAGACTGACTGCAGAAACTTTTTTACTGTAACACAAGCAGAAAATGATTTAGGATACCGCATGGTGGCTGTAATAAGGATGAATGGCTTATAAACTGTACAAAAATGTTACACATTTTCTGTTAGTTTGTATAGTGTGTGATTAGAGATTTTCAAAGCATTGCTGATGAATATGACAGTCTTCTGGGACATGTTGATTGGTAATTTTTTTACTGACATTTCAAGAGGATCTTACGCCCTCCATCTCAAGGGTAGTCAAAGAATAAGGTGCTGGGAGAATTGGTTGCATTATATGGGTTAGGTGGCAGGCACAGTGAACCGGTAGAAGGAGCGGTGCTATGGTGCTTGCAGAATTGTGACTAGTCTTCCCACTGCAAGCAAAAAATAGTATGTCAGTTGTAGGAAGGGGCAAATGAAGAGACTGTGAGGAAGAATACCTGACTAATGACAAACAAAAGAGAATAAGGAGAGAGAGCTAACTGAAGAAAGGGAAGAGGAAGGAGAACCCATATCTGTGAGCCATGACAAGGGCTGTAATGTTACTGTTGTGTGCCCTCATGGGGAATTCTTCTCTGTTCCTGCAGGGAGTGAGAGTTGTCATTGCTGATCTGGATTAGGCCATTCTCCCTGATCATGCTGTTGGGATGGAGCTCACTCTTGAGCACCTCCCTGATGATCGAGGCCTTGTACTAGCCAGCAGAGTGTTGTATCCTGGAAGACTGTGATATTCAGATATTTGCATGTTTGGCACATTGTCAATGCAGCAAAAAGCAGAGGTTCCCAGGGTTTGGACTTTGAACTTCATTTAGGTGGCCCATCACAATAAAACATTTGTTTTTTGTTTGTGCTACTTTTTATTTCTTTTTATTGGGTGTCATATTTTGTTTTATTAAAATTTGTGTTTCAAGTAGTTTTCAGAAACACTTAGGAGATGTGAATGTCTGTAGTGCAGGATTACACTCATTAAGTCACCTGCCAAGGTTCATACAGTTTTCAGGGGCCTTCAAAAAAGAAATGCTTGGGAATTGCTGGTACCAAGACTCTTTATTGTAAATGTCAGCATGTTTGTTTGAACCATGTTTTATGCATGAATGATGTGAACATCCCAGTACAGTATTGGATTTATGCCTGCATAAAGCTTCAAGCAAATAATGGCTCTTTTACTAGATGGATGAATGTAATTATCACAGTGTGTTTTATGTGTTACATGGTTATTCACTCAGAGAGAGCATGATTGTGTCCTCATATGGATATGCACCAGTCTTATAATTGCATTATAAGAGTGACAAGATTGATGAGGAGTTGAATTTTTTGATCAGTTTACTCTGATTAATCACAAAAATATGGAATTAGTTTAACTTTTTGTATGGTTATAAGGTGACCCTCATTGTTGAGGTGCTGAATTAGCAAAAAATTCTCATTTTACATGTAGGTAAGTACAGTAATTTGAGACAAACATTGATCATGTAATATTTACAGGTAGCCATGACTCCTGCAGAACAAGGATTACATATGTGTTGTCACATTATTAGTCTTGCAGAAATGGGGGTTGTATAGTGTCTTTATCCTACAAAAGAAGACATAACTTTATCACACCTAGCTGATTTGTTATGCATTCATTAGTTCTTATTATTTCCTGAATTTTTACTAGGACCACACATCCATTTTCAAACTTGCTTTCATATCTTTGAAAACTGTGGGAAATTTGAACAGAGGCAGCGTCCATGTCTGATGATCCTATCGTTTTGTGCAGTTTGTGATGTAATCCATGTGCTGGTTATTATTTTAGAAATTGCATTAATGTGAGTAACAGTGTGGTACTTCACGAAATACTATCCCAAGAAAGGAATACATTTTAAAAAAACAGGAATTAGATTTTCTTTTTAACTTAGAGTTACTCTTTATCCATTTTTGAGTGCTCTCATATGTGAGTTAGTGCAGCCTGATACGAAATGTTTCATTTCCTCCAAAAGCACTTGACTTCCACATAATTTTTAACATTTAAAATGTTTCGTTATATGTGTAGGGCTTCACAGCAGGAAATGATTAGTAATGCTGAACGTGAGACAAATGCTACAGGATCATCTCAACCACCTGGAATGCGATCAACTCTTGTTGACAATGCACAGCCAATGTCATACACTGGCCCCCCAAAGACAGCGTTTGACAGTTGTGTCTGACAGCTTGTGTACAGAGAGCCAGGACTCTTCTTTATTTATTTCTTTTGGTAAGTGTTAACAGTGAACTGTTGTTATTAGCAAGTTCTGTAGAATTGAACTTGTTGGTTTCCATTGCCATCTTACCTCTGTAATGGAAGAACAATGATACAAAGATAACTAGTGAGGTCGGAGTGCGACGGTATAATTGTTGGAAGCTTCATCTCTCTTCTGTATGTAAAAAGGAGGGATCGTAGTACATACATAGAGAGGTCCTTAAGTTGGGTATGTGAAGTCCTTACACTAATGTTGCTGGTGTGTGGAGTCATTCCAATAATAATAATATCAGTGGTGTGTATCAAATTGCATTTGTACTGTGCTCACAGTATCACCTGCCCCTGGATTTCTTATGGTTCTTTCTGTGTACAGCTGGTGTGATTAATTTATTTGAGGATCTTGAATCCATTATCTTTATGAATGGGATATAAATGCTTCCTAACTGAAGCTCTGTGCTTAAACAGTTAAATCTAGTCTTTATTTTAAACGGCATCTTTGTATAGAAATGAGTCTGTTGACAGACGTTTGTCTGTTTCATGTTGTAACAGTGCTGTAAACATAATTTGTAAAGATTTTTGGCTGGTTGGTTTATTACATCAGTATTATTTTGGACCTTGTCTGCTGATTGAGATGTGTTTGATATGCTACAGGATATTTTGATTTGAGTGTAATGGAATAAAGCTGCAGTTGTCCACAAGGAAGATAATAGGGTTTGTAGGAAACTATTTGGCATTACGGAACAGGTTATTGGCGAGTCAGGCTGAGACAAATGCTCCTTGTAACTGACCGTGCAAAGGTTAAGAAGTAATTGCACAATTGCCATGATGTAAATTATAATAACAACCATTTCCAGGTCATCTCAATGATTCATAGGTCAGTATACTGCCATAGTATTCAAAGGGTTCCTGGTTCAATCCTAACCACTGCCACTATTCTTAAAAGAAAGGACAATTAATATGCGGTGAGTCGCCTGAAGATGAAAGTATAACAAACTCCTGTGTGTGTTTCATATACATCTCAGACAGTGGACAAAGTGCAATGTAATACATATCTGTAAATGTAGTTCATTCCAGAATGACAGATGTCTAACATATACATACCTTCTGTTTGTATGGGTACTGATCCTTTTTTTTTATGTGATGCTGGTGATGAGTGCCTTCCACATTTATAAATTGATCTTAATAAATATGCACCCATTGTTTCTTTAAGTGGCATGGTATGATTTTGATTAGCAGATACAATCTTGTACTGCGAAGGTGTTTGGGCATAACAATCTATTGTCTGAGTATCACGTAGAGGGATGCTGTTTTGGACATATTGTGTAACAACCGATTGTTTTGTTCGGATTGTAAATAAATCATTGCAAGTGGACTTTTTGTAAGTTTTTGAAGAATAATTTTAAATAGTGCAAAGGACATTGCTGTTCTAACACCTCTGTTGATATTACGTTTAAAACGTGTATAGTGGGAGGGACAGGATCTGAATAAGTTGTTGACTGACTAGACAGAGGAGAAAAAATGACTTTCTCCAAGCAGTTGATGGTGTTTGCAGACAATATGTGACTTAAGAATTAGGTTTTTTTATAGTCGGCTGCTAATTCCTGTATTAGCTAGCTGAACCAAGCCAGTGGAAATATTTTATTAACTGATTTCACTTTCATACATGAAAAGTTGTCATGGTTAATGACCTGTATGTGGTGATGTACGAACAGATTAAATTTTCTAGCATTCATTTCATTTTGTCTGTTTTGTATGAGCATGACAGCTGGTCTCTTTTATTGAGCTAAGAATGTGGGCTGAGGCTGTTTGAGCAAAGAATGCTGAGTACACTCTTTGGCTCTAAGAGGGAAAAAGTGGCAGGAGACTGCAGAAAACTTTGTGATGAGGGGCCAAGTATGACCAGGATGAACAGGTGCTGGAGGGTGAGATATATGGGACATGTAGCATGCATGGGAAAGAAGAGAGATACATATGGAAAACTAATTCACGGAGCACCTGAAACCATGTCTCGATTTTAACCATCTTGTGGAATCGAGATTTTATTGGAATACAGAATTGCAAGCCTGCAGCCATTTCAGTTATGTGATGTATGCGGTATAATGCAGTAAAATAAAATCTTACCGATCAGTTTTTAAAACCTTAAGAATGTCAAAATCTGGCAGACAAGGGAATGTTCAAAATTGAGTGTGTTTGAGATCTATGAGGTTCCAGATCTGCACAGGATTGTTACAGCTGTCAACTGTAACAGAGCATCTTAGAATGTCAGGGCATTTTAATTTTCCATTTTTGTTATGAATTGGTTACGAGTAACATGGATGTGTTCTTCTCTGCACATTTACTGTACTGCTTTTGTGATGGTTTCCTTTTTTTAAATTTTCCACTGTAATGAAATCCTATGCGAAGGTAAACTGTTCCTAGTCTCCGCAATGTGAATATGTGTGGGAAAGTTGAGGTGTAGTTTCATACCTTCTTAACCTTGGCATTTGATATAGGTGAGTGGTCAGGTTCACTCTGCACCTACTTTAGTGTGCCTGCTACCCAACAGGTAGTTAGGCTAGGTGTGCCTGGAGCTGTTGCTGATGCGTTACAGAGACCAGTCTGCCTCAGTCAGGGATTAGCCATGATTTTATTGTCTGTAGCCAGTTACTGTATGGAGTGGGCCATCTCATCTCCTAAAGAGATCCAAGTGGTGCTAGTAGTTACATTCTGTATTGACCAGATATCACAGTGTTTTCACTTTCTGTAACACTGGTATCTGTTGGACGTAACAAAGAGTAAATTTTATGAAATTATATATTTTGAACACTCGCAACTTCAGTCCCTGAATGAATATCTGTTCTATACATTAATCCATCATCACATTGCCTCCAGCTGGGGTATACACTCTGCAGCAATTTTAAAATCTGCTACCTGTACATTATGTGAGACTTTAAGTGGTGGTAGGCAATAACCAGAACAATTTTAAATAGGACCTATGTACCACAGGACAAGAGATAACAGTTGTATTGGATTCTGATGATCGTGTGTTATGTTTGGAATCATTTACTTTATATTTTGGGGACAGGGTTGGTCCCAGTCCTCAAGCTAAAATTAAGGTTGAAACCTACTCAGTTGGGCCTAATGGGCAAAAACTGGTTTTCTTAAATTTCCGTTTGGTTTATTTCTTGGTCTTTGAATATGCTGTGTACTAAATATGAAAGTTCATAAGCTGTGTTAAAGGTTCTGCTTGATGGGTTGCTCGCTGGCAGTATAATACCTGTGGGTTTATGCTGTTAGCATCTCTCCACCCTTGTTAGAGATATTTGTACTTGTAATTTTAAGTTTCTTGTTATCTCTACATATGTTGGACTGTGTTCAGTCTGCCTTCCCACTCCATTATAATCCATAGAAGATGACTGTTCCTCCCATCTAAGAGGTAATTAGAATCAATTATGGTTTCTCATATATAGTAATGCTATTTCACAGCAAAGTAAATCATGAATGAAATTATGCATTCATGTTTGTGGGAGACTTGTCTGTGGTTGTTGACTGTTCATATCATAGAGTAACAACACAGGTGAAAATGAGAATGTAGTTTGTTGTATTTTTCTGATCACAGGTTATGCACATGTATTAGCAGTTTTCCACAGTGGAGCCACAATGTTTTTGATGACTCTTGATCGAGTATTTTAAATTATGTATAATCAGAATGTTTTTGAAGAGCTTAAAAACCTCTTTGCATGGAAAGTGCATGAAGCAGTCTACTAAGTTGGAACAAGCATACCTGATTAAAGATTATTTCCATCTGCTTGATTGCTGTAGTATTCATTAGTCTGGAGTTCCATGTTAAACGTGTTATGTTATTATACAGGATGTTACAAAATTAAATATGTTGGTGGAATGAATTGGTAAGAAGTCATGCACACTAGTTCCTCTTCATTCTAGTTTGCCATTTCATGTAACTCTTCTAGTTTGTAATTCAAAATAGTGTCTAGTAACTCTGTTGTTAATTTAACTAATGAGATGTATTTCAAAGTGAAACAAGCTGTGGTATTGTATGTTTGAGCAGTACACCATTATAATGTACTTCAGGAGGCTGAAAGGGACCTGTTACAAGCAGCTGTGTTATGCACTGAAAATTTTAGAATTATGGTAATCAGAACCCAAAGCTAGTGTTACTGGATTGAAAGTGATATTGTTATGTGCTCTATAATGAGGTTCAGATGTATTAAAAGTGTTAATTTTGTGAATGTCATACATGTTGTTTGGAAGATTTGTGGACTACTGGCACTTGTAATTTAGTGTGGGGATGAAGCATCAGTTGACAGTTTGCTGGTGCTGAAGTTGTGTATTGTTTGGAATGTGTGTTGAGCTGATGATGTGTGCATGTCAAGATGATTAACCCTGATCTATCCTTGCCCTTTAGTATGGCAGAAAAATGATTTATAAAAAAAAAAACTGGTAGCATATTTGCTCTTTGCAGTGTTTGTCTGTAGTGCTTGATGTGCTGTATGCTGGTGCATTCAGTTGGATGCATATGACTCTAGTCTTTGTGGCATGAGGCCACATTTTCCATGATGCTTTAACCTGTCCTGGTTTAGAAGCAAATCTTCCTTCATAATCCTGGATTTTCCCAAACTCAGGGTTACCAGTTCTTAGTTCAGTTGCATGTCTTTATGAGCAAGATGTGTGATGTTTTTGAACCTGAGTTTTTGAGATCTTGACCTTTTGTGTTCACCCATTTCAGTACTATTGTTGCTACTTTTTATGGCTTGTGACAAATTGGGGTGAGACTACATGCCAGTCAGATTGGTTTCCTCCAGTCTTCTGGTATTGTGCAGATCAGTTGATCTCTGTCATTCATGAAGTGCGGTTTATTGCTTTCTTCTTTTGTGGAATGCTACTTGGCCATGAGTTATTTAACATATTTTATTTTTTCAAAAAAATGTGTTTGTATAAAAATAAGCTGCCTATACTTTTTGCGCTTTGGAGGCTATTTTATGTTTTATTATCGGTATCTTATAAGTTCTTGGAACCAAATAGGCATTTTATGTTGAAAATGGGTTCCGATATCAATGATGGTTTTGTTGGTCTTAATTAATCTCGAACATCAGGACTGCTGTATTTCATCCAATTTTCTTCTTTATGAACTCATGTGGATGTTTTCTAATGACACCTGCTATTTGTGCTCAAGTGTAAACACTGTGACACAAAATACTGAACAAATTTAGCCTCTGTAAGTGCAGAGAGAAAATGTTTCATTTGTGTAGTAAATATGTACAAATATTCTTGAAATTTGAGTTTTATGAGCCAATTTACTGCTGTTACAGTTGTGTCTCTTATTACTGCCAGTCTGCTGCACCTCGTGATATTGTGTTTTCAAAAGTTGTTTAATAGTAATTAACTTTATATACATAAACATCATTATGTGGTGTTGCCACAGTGACATAAACAGTGATATGACTACACTTTGCTTTGTTTTCTGTGTTTGCATATTGCTTGAAACACTTTCCGTTTTGAATGAATGCAAGAGACTAATCAGTTTATGATATTTGAGTTTGTCATGACAGTTTAAGATTGTGGGGTTTCTGTGCTATGACTTTGTGTGAACTGAT
>Ga0209755_10008547_pt1 | contig 10940 bp, 7 predicted proteins | sample TergutCo191P1_FD_187301 | JGI IMG/M metagenome (GOLD analysis project Ga0209755, IMG submission 187301) | Cornitermes sp. P1 segment gut microbial communities from Petit-Saut dam, French Guiana - Co191P1 (SPAdes) (version 2) | ecosystem: Host-associated > Arthropoda: Insects > Digestive system >... | reverse complement strand
TTAATGCTGTACTTTATTTATGGCTAAGATTCTTCCAACTCTATATATATTATATTAGTATGTAAGTGACAATGTCTATATCCACAGGATTGTATCCTAATTTGAATTTATAGAATGCAAATAAATTACATTACATTACACAATGCTGCACAGGAAATAGACCAGAGAGACACAATGTATACAAAGTCAAGCCAAATCGATGCATATGGTGATGAGTAGTAATGGTTACTAGATCAGAAACTGGGTTAAAACAAGTATATAGAGAAATAGAGGAGAAAACCCAACAAATGGGACTAATAATGAATGAGAAAAAGATTAAATATATGATTGTGTCTGCAACTCAGATTGGACGACAAACTCAGAATTGGAAAATAGGAGACAAAGTATTTGAAAGAGTGTCCAGCTTCAAATATCTTGGCAATGTAATAAATAAAGAGGGAAGGATTAGTGAATGTGTAAAAGAGTACAAGTAGGGAACAGAGCATATGCAGCTAACCATCATATGCTAAAAAGCAAGATTATAAAGATACCAGCTAAAATGCAAATATATAAAATGCTGATAAGATCAGTAGTAACATGGATCTGAAACCTGGACCCTTACAAAATCTGATGAGAATTTGTTAAGGATCTTTGAAAGGAAAATACTGCAGATGATGTACGGGCCAATCCAAGAGGGGGGATATGTGGAGAGTTAGAAATAATGAAGAACTGAATTGATCCATAAATAGGGAGGATATTGTGAACTTTATAAAAGTTCAAAGAATAAGATGGCTGGGACATGTAAATAGAATGGAAGTGGGAGCGATGCCAAGAACGATGATGGAAGAAGGACTGTTTATAGGAAGAAGAAAAGGAAGATCTTGTTTTAGATGGGTGGATGATGTGGTAGCAGACCTGAAAGTAATGAAGATAAAGCATTGGATGGAGAAGATGAAAGACAGAGAGAAATGAAGACTGATTGTTGAGGAGGCCAAGGCTCACCCAGGGCTGTAGTGCCAAAAGGAAGGAAGGAAATACCTGAGAGGTTTTGTTGTCCTTGTGGCAGTCACAGTATACAGAAATGCTTTGATCACTGATTGTTCTTAGGACAGTTCTTGTATTATGGTTACATTAGTATTTTGCCACTTGCATTTGAGTATTCTACTGTTATTAAGTTCCCGTGTTCATGGTTTAAAACTAGATTTTTATATATCTGCAATCCTGCATGTAAAGTATGTCCGTTCAGACTTCTTGATGTTATTATTAGTGAGCAGCAGAAATATGTAATCTGTATTTATGTGTTAGTACATATTGGTATGTGGATGTATAATGGTGTGGCTGCGTTACTTGCCCATATTAGACCGAGTTTCTACAGTATCCTGTTGAATTTTTCCCACACTAGTAGAGCATGCTGTGTTGAATACAGAATGTCATTGCAGAATGTTCCCCAAGTACCAGAGCTGCATTCTTCATAGGTTCATGAAATGATGGGTAAATAACTTTCACAAGGTTTGAAGCAGGTTTATTCTAAGAAAAATGAAATTTTTTACCAGAAATGTCCCACATGATTCCTACTGGTGTAACGTATTTATATAATTTGCTTCATTTAGGCATGTTTTAATGGGCGGCATATTTTCATGGGCTACCTGGATGATCCAGAGAAGACCTCTGAAGCTGTGGATGAGGAAGGATGGATTCACTCAGGAGATCTTGGAATAATTGACGAAGATGATTTTCTTTATATCACTGGCAGGATCAAGGTACTAGAAACATGAGGGATTTGGATTCATGGTAGTGAGTGTAAAAAACACTGTCTTTTGGGATGTGAAGCTGTGTAGTCTGGTAGAAATTTACTGACAATTAGACAAACTTAACTGCATCCATCTCCAGGGATAAGTGTCATTGAATGTGTTTTCTGCTTTTGTTAATCAAAACTTTTAAGATTTTTTTAAGGTTTTGCCATTAGCTCAGACCATGTAGAGTCAAATATTTGGGTTAGTGGGGAATACATAATTGGAAAGTATGTGGAAGGAAGTGGTCAGAGCCTAATTTGAGGTACTATTCAAACATCTCCTTGAAGGTACTGAGGAAAGCCAGGAAAAAATGCATGATATGAAATTTCTGGGTCAAAATTTGTGCTGGGTTGTTTGTTATGTTAAGCTTTAATGCTGCCATAAGTCACTTCTGCCATCAGTCTTTTTAAGAAATAAAGAACTCCAATCTAGTATAGTTTTATTATTGCAGATCTGCAGATTTCTAGTGTTGCACATGTACAACTCCTATGTATTTTTGTAGGAACTGATTATCACAGCAGGTGGTGAGAACATTGCCCCTGTCTTAATTGAAGAGGAAGTGAAGTCTCAGTTACCATGCATCAGCAACGCAGTGGTCATTGGAGACAAGAGAAAATTTCTCTCGATTCTTCTCACATTAAAGGTACTTTTAGTGCATAGCAGTTGGTAGGAGCCAAAGATTACATCAGCAGAAGTTTTGTTTCTTGTGGATTGTAGAGGAAGTAAATAAACATGAATCTACTAGACTGATTGACTAAACTGAACCTATTACTGAAGTTCAGGTGCAGAATTCTCTGAGATGTTGCGACAAAGCTCGTAAACATTCAGATAATCCAGTTATGCACAGTGCCATTACTGTCTTCCTGCAACAGAAATTTCACATGCTTCCAATGTTTCAAGATATTGACTTGCCCTTTCATCCTTTACAAAATGCTTATAAAATTCTAAGAAATATAAATATGACTTGGTGGCTGAATGGAACATAACTTTATTTGGAAAAACAGTCGTGTGAATTACTTAATAACTGCAGATTTTAACAAGAAGTTTAATGTAAGGATGAAAATATTTGATAAAATACTGCAGTGGTTACAGCCGCTGAGACATAGTATTAAAATACCACGTGTAACAGAATAATTTTTTGTAAACAGCTGGAGCAAAATTATGAAGTGTAAATAGAAATAGTTTGTGATCTTAACCTGCTACACAAACTCATTTCAGTAATGGCATGCATTGCATGGTGCTTGTAAGTAATTTTGTCTCACTTTCTTTTTGAACAGACTGAAATAAACTTGGACACTGGTGAGCCACTTGAAGAATTAGCACCAGTCACAAAACAGTGGTGCAGAAAGCTTGGTTGTGAAGCTAATACTGTGAAAGATGTTCTGACTGGACCAAACAAACAGGTAGCCCAGAATGTTACAACATACCTACAGAAATACGAAATATAACATGTAAAAAAACCTGAATGTCTGAAAATTAGTGAGAGAGGAGATACTACAGAAGAATTCTGTCTTCCTTTTTTTATTTCCAGTAAAGTCTCTTTTTATCTTCCTGTATGTCTGTTTTTATATTTTTTATTCTGGTATGACTCACAAAAGCAGAATGCCATGGTTGAGTGGGTACCAATCACGCTTTATATTTATTATGAGATCATGTTCATATCTTAGCCTGGAGACTAGCTGTTGGGTTGTGTTTCATTGTTTTCCTGTCCCTTGAAGAAAATGCTGGGATGCTACATGAGATCAGGGTGTGTGCCTGCTTCTTCCCACATCCTCTGCGATTCATTCATCGATCCTGCCATGTGATGGTGAACAGTCTGAGCTACTGGCAGTGTCTTTCAATGAATCTTAAATAAGGATGTAATTATTTATGGGTATGATGCTCTGCCATCAAGTAGTACTCGTTATTATGAAAGAACGTGGTGTCTTCATCTTCAAAGAGTCCAAAAGTCTAGAAAGAATGCCAGGGTGAACTATTAGGTTCCATCCATTTCTCCCTGATTGGCCTTTTAGCCAGCCACAGAAGGTTACGCTAATGTATGTATTTACTCTCTAGGCCCCACCCAGGTAGTCTGCTGGTTAACCAAAACTGAGATGAAGCAAAATTAAAAATGACAGTGCTTTAGGCCTTTGTTAATCCAATCCAGTGGCTGAGCCCTTAAATATTTCGTAAAATATGAAAGAAAACCATTGTTTAATAAGTAAATTATATGTAGTATTATAAAATCTGTGATGATATGAAGGTATGGGCAATTCTTAATATGCGTTTTATATTTCCTAGCCACTTTCCGTGATAACCATTTCATGTTTTCAGTATTGGGGTGTTTTCATGTTAATTAGTGTCTCGTATTATGTGACCAAGTTATGTGTCAGGCTATTGTGATGTGTCCCTTTCCTTGGTGTAATGCTGTACTTTAAGACTGCGCTGGAGTGCTACCTCTGGCAAACCTGTAACTGTTACTCATTTGTTTTTCATAAATTCTGAATACCAGTTCGTGTCATATCACAGCCTAGAAGCAATTAATCTTTATCGTCACTACTGAGAGAACGTTGTATCTCATAAGATTCAGTTGCCTAGTTCCTATGGTTCATAGAATGCTAAATACAGATTACATGCAGCTGCTGAAGTCTATTACCATACATCATTTTGTGCGCAAAAAATTTAGTGGAACTATTGTTGCTTCCACTAAAAAAATGTTAGTGTGTCTATCATATTGTTACTGATTGTAAGAAAATTATACGTGTGAGGTAGCATCCAATGGTGTGATGTTCATACAGATGTCACAAGTATTCATTAGTTAATCCACAAGTTGAAAGAAATCACACACGTATCCAAACACCATGATTATTTCACTTGCCTGCTTTGGGATGGAAACCAAAAAAAAACTAATTGGCTACCCATTGAAAATTAAATGAAAAAATTTTACAAAATCTGCTCCTTACACAAGTTACTCTTCCATTAATCAATTATACACTATGGGATGGTTTGATGGAATAGTTATTGTAATAAGTGTTGAACCTGCTGTTCTGTTTACTAATGTTTGATTGTTCATTTTAATTATTATTATTATTATTATTTATTTATCATTCCAGAAATCCATCAGAGTGGCTATAGAACTTGTCAACATAATAATAGGCAGAGTACAAAAGAGTCTTAATACATGAGTAATACATAATTAACAAAATCAGGTTTATACAATGAAATGTGTTTAGCTCAGAATACATAATCAATGCATATTCTTACATAGTATTGCTAGACAGAACTTAAAAATTATGGAGTAGTTACATAGTGCTCATAGACTCCTTAAATCAATGTACCAATATGGTAGTATCTTGTGATACAGATCTAATTCATGACTGACTTAGGTACTCTTCAATTGTGTAAAATGAGTAAGTGTGCAAGAATTTTTTTAAACCAATTTTAAATTTGTTTTGCTTATCAGCAATATTTTTTAATCTCTAAGGGTAGGTTATTAAAAATTTTTATCCCCAAATAATAAGCTCCTTTTTGGTAAATGGTTAAGTTTGCTTGAGGAAGGTATAAATTATTTCTTTGTCTAAGTTGTGATTTTCATTGTTTGTTTTGAAAAGATTTTTGTTTTGTACCACAAACATTAGTAAAGATAGCATATATTGTGATGCTAATGGCAGAATTTGTGGTTTCTTAAATAAGTTTCTACACGAAACTCTGCTCCCACATCCTTCTATCATTCTGATTGCCTTTTTTTGCATTTTAAAATGATGGTGCGTATGACGAATTTCCCCAAAATATAATTCCATAGCTCATTACCGAGTGAAAAAAGGCATGCTGAATCATTTTTAATGATGAAACAGACATGTGTAATAACAAAGAATTTTGTGTATTACACGTACAGTCAAACACAGCTATAATTCTTCGATTAGTACAGTAAGAATACAACTACATGTTTCGGTTCTATATGTGGGCCATCTTCAGGTTGAGATTTTTAACTTGCAGATTAGTTATACAAGATGTGTGGGGCGTTTGGGTGGGCAGGGGGTGGGGTGGGGGACGAGATCTTGTTTTGGCATTTCTAATTATATAACAAGCATTACTCAGTGTTTGCTCCTATATGTACACATTTTCATTTAAAATATTCAAAACAGCCTTGAAGGCTTGATAGAATAAGCAGTTTTGTATCATATAATGTAGGGGTAGAATATTTTGTGGGAGTAGTCAACACGATTATACGAACCAAAACTGATATTCAAGTTCCATTGTTGCTGACATCTGGTGGTGCTATTGTGAGTGATACTTTCATTTTGTTTTCATGGAAAGTGACAACAGACCAACCAACCAGTGGGCAGACATTATCACGAAAAAGAATACTTACTTGAAGCTTAATATACAGAGGTCACTGTTATGAAATTAACTGAGATATGTCATAAATAATTTTAATTTCAGATCATGGCTGCCATACAGAAAGGTGTTGATGAAGCAAATTCCAAGGCAATATCCAATGCACAGCGTGTACAGAAATTTCAGATACTTTCACATGACTTCTCGATCCCGACTGGTGAGATAGGTAAGTTGTTTATGTTAGGATCTGATACACTCTTTTTGGCAAATTCAGTTGGTAATTCAACACTGTGTATGTTGCATGGATGTGCACTGTATTAGCAGGGCATTTACCTTCTTGGTACGTCAGTCATTAAGTTTAGTGATTGGATTCAGTACTGTACGTGTGACGAGGAAAATCAGCATTAGCCCCTTTTCTTAATTTTCTTGCATTAATGACATGGTACTATTATGTGTTCATGAATTACGCCATTTTGGTCTTTATGCTACTGCAATTTAACCTGTAGCTTCTAGCTTCTACACTGGATATTACCTTCTGCTAGTGCAAATTAAACTGTAGCTACAACACTGAATATTACTTAACCATAGAAGCATATGATGTAATATGTACAACTTGTATGTTACAAATTTTCATTTTGAACCACAATAGTATACTGGCAGATAATGGACTAACAAGCTGCTGGTAGGGCCACCCGTGTTGTACTGGTTTTGAGTTAGGTGCCCCGGCCCTCCATGGTAGGGTTAGGCATGGGGCTGATGTCTTCAGTTCTCAAACACTCGGTTGTCTTAAAACCTCCAGTGGGGAGACCATGGTCTAAAATGGGCTGAAGTGCTGCAGGAGAAGAAAAGACTGAAGAAGAAGAAGAGGAAGAAGGTGGTGGACTAATAATGTCTGCACAGTTTATGTATAAAATTAACTGAATTATTCTTTTGTCAGAGAACATTGTCATCTGGTATTGTATTCATATATTATATATACTTTACAAAGGGCTTCATAATTCCTATCTGATATTTTATTCATTACTGTGATCTAACCAACAGGGCCAACAATGAAACTGAAGCGCACTGTTGTGGAAAAGAAATATGCAGACATCATTGAAAGGTTCTACCAAGAAACATAATGATAATAGCAGGACCTGCATTCTGTTTGGCCATCATAAAACATCAGGACTTCTAGTGACCTAAACAACTGCCTTCTTAAATTCTATGTTTTGTACTGGGATCTTTCCAAAATGAAGTGCTGTCTTCAACAAATGAGGTCTACAGTGGTGGTATATATTTTTTTTTTCTTAAGTTCTGCAGAGTCCAGATGATGCAGTGTCACATTTAACATTACTGATGTTTAGACTGTGTTGTCCAGTGTATTTAAAAATACCAATAATGGAACACAACTTCTGGGCCAAAGTTGAGAGTAATGCTTTAATGGGCCAAATCATGTAGATGCTTCCCCCACTCCACTCCTCCTTTTATGTGAAGATGGAGGTAAGCCTTTCTCTCAAACATTATGTTCAGTTAACTGTATTTGAAATACTGGATGATGGACAAAGTTCAAACAGTGAAAAATGCGAAATTGGTTGTCTCGTGTACTTAATGTACAACAGTTCTTCCAAATACCATTGTGAAGTGTTATACAGACATTTGGCTGCATTATCTAAGGACAAGCCTTTGTATTATAAATGATCCATAACTGTGCATTGAGAAGTTCAATAAGGTACCAAAACCAACAAATGCACATAGAAATATGAAAGTATATTATACACATACATGTTTCAGCCACTCATATGGCCATAACGTAGGGGCTGGTGTAATAAACTTCATACATTTAGATGTGAATTTTTCAGTTTTGATTGTCATGTCTAAGGCTTGGTAGACAGGAAACAGATTAGAAGATTTTAGAGGGACCAAAATGCTCATTGTGACATATGATGTATAAAAAATGAAGACTGCATTGTATAGCAAAGTAGACTATAAATTCTATACTACTTTCTGTGTGATTGTCATTAACTTGCAGAGTATTTCATACTGCTGCTGTCTGAGGTATAAGACTGATATTAATTTGCTTCAGATTCTTCAGACTGTTCACCCCAGCTGCAGAGGTGATTTCTTGTAAACCACCTGGGAGGGATTTTTGTCCCATAACAAGGGAAGTGAAAGTGACAGGCAATACAGGATAAAGGCAAAATACCTCGATTTGCTTTTAGAGTTTCTAAATTCTAACTTCATGTAAAAACTGTTTCTTTTGTTACCAGCAGACATTACTGCATTATTACATGATGCATTCAAACATACATTGTGAGCAAAGTGTGCAATAACTAGCAAATTCTCTGGACGATTTGAAAGGAAACAGTTGAAACTGCCCTTTCACATCACACTTCCAGGTGTTAGCTTCCTGCACTGGTCAGCATGCAATAGTGGGCATGTGGACTAGAACAGAATGATCTGTGTGTTGTTGCACATGAACGAAGTGGACGTACTTATGCAGTTTTAAACACCAAATTAAATAATTCAGTCTCTTTTGCATAGGAGTTTCTATTTAGCTGTGCTCCTCACTAAGTGAAAACTTGTAATTCCAAATGCTTTGACTTACCTACTGAGTGTGTGAGAGTGTACAGTTGCATTGGACTAAAATGCTACATACTGTGGGTAGTTCAGTTGAAAACTGAACCTGGATTCAGAGCAAGCTTAATGGCCTTACATTTTTGTGTGTTAATATGTATAATAAACTTACCGCATGTTAGAGTAGGTGGTGGTAATTATCTCCTACAGCTGTCAGACATGCATGATTTTGAAGGAAATGGAACAGTGGGACACTGTATTGTCAATTTCCTATGACACTTTTTGTAAGATATCTTTCAATTTATATTTTCACAAAGTCCTCTGTATTAAACTGTACTTCATGCTCACAAAGAAAACCAATGTATGTTACACTGTGCTTTGCATGTATGTTATACACACAAGATTAAACTGGAAGGTGTGATTTTAAGACTAAAGATGATTCAGTGTAACCCTACATATGATGATAGTACTGGCAGTGTGTAACAAAAATTACATTAAACTTTTTGTGCTGTATCAGCAGTTTCCAGACAAGAACTTCATATAGTATTTAATAATCTCTTCACCAGATGTCAGGCTGAGAGTTGAAGGAAATGTAAGGCCACTGCTTGCTGTGCACCTGGATTTGGATTTCAGTTGCACTTCCTATTTTACCAAAATAGGAGGAATGGCAGGTATTATTGAAAGTCCTTAAAATCTCTCTATAAATTGAAGTCACAAATTCATCTTGGATATTAAAGGTACAAAGCCTCATTGATAATGGTACTTTATTGTTATGAAAATTAAAGTCCATTTCATTTAACTGTCCATGTTCTCCTTGACTGTGTATTGTAAAATGATGTAGTTCTTTCCACACTTAAAAATGTTCTGTGGCAGTTACTGTTTTAGAATGTGCGTCACATTTTTGTGCCAGTTCTTGCCTGCAACTCTGAAGTAAGTTCACCATTAATTGCATGTGAGCTATTTGGAACATAATTTTTCAGTTACATCCTAATATTTAGATATGGTGATAGTATGGAGTGAGATTTTACCTGTTTCAATACTGTTTGTCGTAAATATAAATCATTAAAGTAACAACTCTGGAAGCCTTTCTCCATATTTGCAACTTCTTCAGCAATATTTATATTCCTTTACATTTGATGTTATTTGTGTCCATTATATCATTGTGTTATTAATCCTGTACACTGATTCAATTTAAAAGTTCTCACTTCTCAGGTATGTGTGCATTAGTCCTGTTGACATTGGGTTTGTTTTTGAATCAGCATTGACGTGCTGGATTTTTACACCATTTTACTGACTGTCTTCCTGCAACAGATGTAGGAATATGCTGAAGCCTTCTGTTCAACTTCAGATTAATAAATAGACATTAGCTTGTGCATATCCAGATTTTTTGAAATGTGGTATAGCATAAAATGCAGTAGTGAAGTTGACTCACTCAGTGAAGCACAGCTAAATCTCGCATGGCATCAGAACTGCACAAAACTTGGTGCTGTCTACTGAGAAAATGTAAATTTCATAGTGCTTAATATAACCAAAGAAAGACACAAAGTGTCTGTGTTTTGCTGTTTGCTTTGAATTACATACAAGAATCTGTTATCCCATGCACACACAAACACACCATAATCATAGCCTGTGCAAGTTGTGTAATGGCCTTGAAAAGGGCTAAAGTGTACCTTTATTTTAGATAACCTTTACATTATGGTATGTAACACACTATATTTAAGAAGTGGAATTGTGTGTCTGCATATGCACAAAATAAAAAAGGGGAGGTAAGGTTATAAATAATGTGTTGACAGCAGGAATAAGTGCTTTCATTTGAACATCAACTGTGAGTGTACAATGAATGATAAAACTAACTTTATAAAGTGCAATTTGTAACAGAAAGATGTATATTTAACCAATAAAGAAGAATATATTTTTCAAGTACTTAGATTACATTAAACATAATTTTTCAGCTGTCTGTCTTACCAATATCCTGATAAGATCTGTACATGGTTTTTATGAAACTGGGAAAGAGTGTGAGAAAAAATTACATGATGTGAGGGGTGCTGTGATGTGTAAAAAGGTAAATCAGTCCCATTACAGGCCCGAGGTGCGCAGAGGGTTCCAGGAAGTCAAGGTTCCCAGATTACATGACATTGGCCCAGTATGATGATGGTAAGGTTGTCAGCCTTACACACTGGCCATTTTTTTACCCTCAGGAAATACTCCTGGTACTCACTTCTGTTAGAGGCTGAGTCGACCCCAGGGCCATAGTGCGATCGGAAGGACTATGTCAATGAAAAATTCCAATGACAC
>Ga0209755_10008546_pt1 | contig 10940 bp, 15 predicted proteins | sample TergutCo191P1_FD_187301 | JGI IMG/M metagenome (GOLD analysis project Ga0209755, IMG submission 187301) | Cornitermes sp. P1 segment gut microbial communities from Petit-Saut dam, French Guiana - Co191P1 (SPAdes) (version 2) | ecosystem: Host-associated > Arthropoda: Insects > Digestive system... | reverse complement strand
CAAAGAAAAATTGCATACTGCATTTATCAACAGACAGGAATACTGGCGGGCAAAGAACAATACCGCCGCTTCCTGATACACCTTATATGCTTGCCCTAAAAAGTGCAAGTTCAGCATAAGCAATACAGTTTGATGGTGTTGGGAGTATAACCACATCGCTTATGCCAGTAAGCTCTACCAAAAAATTTGTCATTAGAATCTTTCCTCAAATACAAAACGCCTTGAATATAAAAACCTTTTAACCCCTGATTCAAAACTCATTTGCCTCTGGTTTCTTTCGGTTGCATATAATTTATCAAACGGTAACTTATAACTTTCATTGGTCAGGTCAATAAAGAAAGGATAACCCATGCCTATGTATTTATATCCGTCTTGTATCTCAGTCATTATTTTGCTGTCTATTTTATATCTGCTGTCTAATGACACTGTTCTAAAGTTATAACCGCCAAGTCCTTGGATAACTTGCCCTGACAGCGTGGTTCTTGGTTGCGAAGTTGAATTAAATGATGGTTCTTTTGCAATCGAAGTCGGTATATCACAAGCGTATCCAGCGCCGATTCTCCCGATATATGTCGCATTTGTTTTGATTGTTAATTGGTAGGCGTTGCTTATTTCCCTTTTAACATACAAGCCGTTCCCGGTAAAAGAAAAATTAAAAGAATCGCCGTTGTTAAATATAATATCAAAGTAAGTGCCGTCAGTATTGCCAATGCCGATTGAATTAATTGGCCTTTCTTTATCCAACATGATAATAAACGGGCTTGCCAAGTGATATAGTTCTGACAACATCGGCGATTTTAATTCTTTTGCTATATTTGATTGTTGCAGTATGTCGTTAAATAATATTTTCATTAATAATTCCCCGCTAACCTTAATTCATTCAGTTCACCCGAACGGGCCAATTTATTTGTAATTGACGCAAATACTTGTGAATCAACTATTAGATTAAAATTGAAACTTTCTTGTCTGTCTGCTTCGCCTCTCGGTGTAATTTCAGCGACTTCACCTTGGTTTACTCTCATTAGAGCGCCGTCAACACTATTAGTATTAGGCACTATGAACCTTCCCCCGGTTTCAGCGCTCGGTATCGGAGTTGAAACTATTCTAACTTTTTGCGCCATGCCTGCGGCTAAAGCTCCGGCGGCGGCGGCAATATTAATAGGCCACGGTGCAGATGCTAATGCCCTTGTGAATGCCAACTTGGAATTGATTGCGGCTTCTGCAATTGCTAACACTCTGCTTGCAATTGCCGCACCTCTGCTTTTTCTTCCCATTTCACCAAGTAATTGACCGAAACCGTTAGTAAATTGTGAAAACGCTTGTAATCTTTGTTTCAATAATCGTGCTTCAAACGCGGCCTGTTCTTCTTGTATCTGCTGAATTGCGTTATTTACAGCTTCCTCTACCGCTATTCTTTCATCTGCTTGAATTTTTTCTGATGTTAATAGATATTCTCTTTTTTGCCGTAAAAATTCTAATCGTTCTTCAAAATCCTCGGATTCTAATTCTGCCCTTTGCAACAAAAATTGTTGAATAGTATTAATTTGTTCATTTTTGGCCTGTTGTTCAGTCAAGGCAATCGCATTTAGCCTGTCCCGTAGTGAGGACAAAACAATCTCTTTTACTTCCTCAGCGCCTTCTTCTTCAATTTGTTGTATTGCCGCCCATCTTGCTTCGGCCCCTGCGACTTCTAAATTGTACTCTGCTTCTATCTCGTTTTGCCTGTTGCGTAAGTCAGCCCGTCTTGCTTGGGCTTCCGCATTAATATTATTTAATCTTTCTCTGTGTGTTTCTTGTGCCGCCCTGCGTTCGTCTTGCGCGTTTTGAATGGCTTCTCTGGAACTCCGTGCAGTTTCTTCACGTAAATTACCTATACTGTTACCGATAGCGTTTACCGCATTTGCGGCTGTTCTTGCCGCCGGAACTAAATTACCAACCGCATCTAACATACTTCCAATTGTTCTTAATAAATTTCCAACAATAAAATCTAAAACAGTAACTCCAGCAAGTCTTACAGCATTGAAAGCGACAGTCCACGCCATTTGTATAGCAGAGCCCGCAGTCTGAAATGCGAATACTACCCCGGCTATGCCTTGTTGCAAGAATGTTTGCACTACATCCCAATTTCGCCACAACGTAATTAAAGCGGGAATTAAAACCGCAGTTATTACTACCGCTATTGCTCCAATTGGATTCGCTTTCATTGCAACATTGAGTGCCTTAAATGCAACTGCCAGCCCTTTTATTGCGGCTTTACCTTTTGATATGACCATGAATGCACCCAAAGAAGCAGTTAAACCAGCAAGGGCTTTTCCAGCAATTACTATAACCTGTTCCCAATTGTCAAACTCTGCTATAAAGTCGGCAACTCTATTCATGCCGTCAGTCATAGCGGGCATTAAATTACTTGTCAATTGAAACTTTACACCCTGCAATGCTGATTGTACTCTCGTTTGCGCTGTTGAAAATTGTTCGGCTTGTGCCGCCGCTTCATTTGATATAATGCCGAACCGTCTGGCTTCTTCTCTTAATTCTGATAATCCTTCAGCTCCTCCATTTGCCATTAATATCATTTCCTGCCCACGCCTGCCAAATGCTGCCATTGCTAATTCAGCTCTGCTTAATTCATCAGGAGCCCTGTCTATTGCGTCCATCATTAAAGTAAAGGCTTCTTCATTACTTCTTACATTTTGTAATTGCCCTAATAATTGCTTGTCATTTCGTTGTAAAAATTCTGTTAATTGACCAGTGCCGTTTCTAACATCAATCATTTCAGTATTTAACCTGATCAGATTATATCGTAAATTGGGAATACCGTTTTGTCGTGCGGCATAATCTAATTCCTGAAAAGTTTCAGCACTCATTCCTACTACTCTGGCAGTTTGTGCAAATTGATTTCCCAATCTTGCAGTATTATGAGTTGCGGCAACCATTGCGACTCCTGCGGCGGCAACAGCGGCGATGCTGGCCTTAAATGCTTTTTCTGCGCCTTTCATCAAATTTGCTTGGGCTTGCTGTACTTGTTTTGCTTCTTCTATTCTGTCAATTAATTTTTGTTGTTCTTGCGCTAATCGTTGAACCGCTTCGCTATTTGGTTCCAAGCCGCTACGGATAAGCCTTTCTATTTCTTTTTGATAATTATTTACTGATTGTTGTAAGGCGGCGGTCTCTCCCCTTGTGCCTGTCATTGAAACTTGGAGTAACTTTTGTTTGTCGATAAAGTTATCGACTTGTTTTGTATTGAAACTATCGGCAAACTTTTCCATTTTTGCACGGGTTTCTTCACTACTATTGGCGAGTTCTTCAAAAGCCTTTTGCGCGTCTTGGAATTGTGCATTTATACGCAATGTTAAATCTGACATTATGTTATCCTATTATTTAGTTCTATATTGCTTGTTTATTTGATATACTTCGTATTCACCTTCAATTGCTTTTAACATTTTATACATGTCAAGCAACCAATGTGGGGCCTGTGTCCAGTCTTTATGAGGAAGCCCGAACATTTTTATATTTTCATAAATAGTTATGTAGTAATTGAATTCGGCATTGATGTATTTAAAAATCTTATTATCAGGAATAGTTTTTTCTTCACCGAAAATTGAAACAGGATAAGGCTCTGATGGTGTTGTTACTTTATAACCTGATGGAATATCTGCACCTTGGAGTTTTCGATACCCCATAAGGTGCAGTTTAAATCCTAATTTTATTTTTTTTTAGTTTCTGCTGTGAATTCGTCAGGCGTCATTGAATACAGATACAATTCAGTTGCAATAGTATGAACTGCTGATTGTGGTAAAGCGAGAAAATCTGATACAGTTTTTATGTCTTTATCGTCATAAGTTAAATCATCAAATCGCTCAATGCATTCTTTTAAGAATAATTCATAGTTTACCCTGTTTGCCGTAATGTTTTCTATCATTGCATTAATAATATGCTCAACTAAAAGTTCCTTTGCTTTGTTAGTATTATCAAAGTTTTTCACAATAGAAGATTCCAGCACGTTCTTTTGCGATGCTACTGGATATAATTCATCTGGAAATGGAAAGCGTTTAAATACTACTTTTGCTGGTGTATCCGCTTTATCATTATCGAATGATTTAAAAACGTACTCTTTGTCTTTTTGAAATATGCTTAATAATTTCATTTATAACCTCCTTAAATTATTTAAACCATTCTAGGGTCGTCATAGCTCACAGGAGCTACAGGAACCTTATAAACAATCGGAAGCCCTTCACCTTTGCTAAAACTTAAATCTTTATTCTGTGCATCTGCGTTCCCCAAACTCATTGATAACGAAGTAATATTTATGGGAACGAATAACCAATTTTCAGTCTGTCCCGGCTTTGCGCCTGAATTAAGCAATGTCAGCATATAAATCTGGTTATCAGTTCTTTGATGTAATTCATATTCACCATTGCCTCTATCCTCAACAATATCCAAGAACCTGTTGATAACAATATCTGTAACATTGTCGAATTCTTCCGTTTCATTATCATATCTGAATAGGCCAGCCAAACTTCCTGTTATTGATAAGATACCATCAGAAATAGTAGCTCCGGGGTCACAATCGTCGCCCACATCTACTGAACCGAAACTGAATTCAAATGACGCGCTTGTTTTACAAAACCTTTCTTCATTGATTGCGAAAAGCCTATCACCCTCTTTCAAAATTATTTGGTCACCAGTTTGCGGTGCAATAAAGAAAGTACCTCTAAATACTGGAATATTACTATCTGCGGCTTTATCAATAACAAAATACTTTTGCTTTTGCTCTGTAGTAATTGTTCCATCTCCATTAACAATAGAACTGTTATTGAATTCCTCTATGAAGACCTGTGCGGCCTGTCCTGTTTTTTTCATTTAAATCTCCTGCTTATCTAAAATATTTTTCTCTTTCATCTCATCTGTTAAATTATTTGCTTTGGGCAATTTTATTTCACACGATGGACAGCTTGTCTTTTTTACTTTTTTCTGCTTTGGCTTGTTGTTTCTTTTTGCCGATTCAGTAGCAAAAATAATAATTCCGTTTCTCATATTATTTAGTTATCCTTCTATATTTATCTCTAATGTCAATTTTGAAGAAAATATGTTTGTATTCGCTTCGACATACTTGAAAAAATCAACTCTTGTTATATGAGAGCTGATAATATTGCTGATTCGTTTTTCTTTGTTCATATTGAAATAGGCCGTTGTTGCGTTTAGCATTCTGTTATTCAGGTTAGCTGGTGTATCTTCCCTGAATGCCAAAAATATGTTTACTATCAATTTTTCAGTTTGGCTACAATCGTCATTCCACTTGTCCGTAATTGAAAATGTGGAAGAATCGAATTCGACATAGCACACGAACTTTTTCTTAAATCGGTCAAAGTCGATAAATTCCTCTGTAATGAAAGGGCGCTCTATATTAAAAACAGATAAATAATCATCAAAATTATTTCTAATATAATCTACTATAATATCTTGCGTTTTCTTAAAATCCATTAGTTTAATTCCTCATTGATTTTCTGAATCAGAGCATTTGCTAATTCTCTATATCCTTTGTCAGTTTCACTTCCAAAATAATTATCAAATACCGGCTTTGCAAACGGCTGTGCTGGCGTCTTAACAGACTTAACTTTTTTCCATTCTCCATTTACTTTGAAAGTTAGCCAATCAGCTTTCCTTATTTGTATATTTGCTCCGTGTTCACGGATATTGCTATACCAAACATTGGATTTATTTATTTTTCTTCTTGTTGTAAGCGCCGCCCTGTTTTCGTCAAAGAATATAAAGTTTATAGCGTTTGCCAGCCTTCCAGTTCTCCTTGGTGCGTTTGCTTTTGCTTCACTTGTCATTTGTTGCCCTACTTTGTTTAGCAGTTCAAGAAATATATTACCAAGTCCGCTAGAAAATATTTTGAGCTTGTTTTCAAAGGATTTTGAATCTAATTTACATGAAAGCATTTTATATCCGTATTTTCCTGTAATTTGATATTTGGGTCAGGTACTTTGAAAAATCAACAGTATTGATGAATGTTCTAGAACCCGAATCTGAGAACTGTTTACTTGTAATTCCTATATTTCCATTACTTTCAGTTTGTAAAATTGCCGCAATCCTCATAATGGTTAATTGAATTATATCCGGCACTTCAATTGCATCTTCCAATATACCTGTAATGGGATTTAATAGTTTTTCTTCAATGTTATAACCGACATAATCACTAACGATGTTTTGAGATGACAAAAGATATGATTCTTGTAAGTTTGTATCGTCAGTAAAAACGCCAGTATACGCGCTGAACTTATCTACAGAAACTATCATTATATTTCCTTGCAATCGGCTTTGAATATTTTTAATAACTCACATGATATAGTATACATTTTATCTTTCTGGAAATTTCCATAAACACCTATATAGGAATTGTGAAATATAACTTTTACTTCTTTCGCTACGCTTTCGGTATTATTATCTATTGTTTCTTTCTTTCTCATAATTTTATAATTCCTTTTCAAAAAATGGTGTTAGAGTATTAATGACTGCAAAGGAGGCGATACAATCTACTCTAACACCGGGAAACATTTTTTACTTACCTTAAACTGTTAAAAGCCCAAAAAAGTTTTTATTAATTATCTTTGAACCGTTACCAAAGACCATTGCTTGGAAATAAGTATTGGTATCGCCGACTTTCTTGATTGGTTCAATTTGTACTTCGGAAGCCAAACCAAAACCGTAATCACTCATTCTACCAGCAACCGCTACAGTTGACCCGGCAGTTACAGAAGATGGAGCATAACCAGTAAGTAATACTCTTACACCTTCAATAGTTTTATTGCGGATAAGTTCTTCTTTGTAAAGTTCTGCGACACCGCCGGATGCGTCACTGATAATATAGGCATAAATAGTTGGGCTCATTACGATAATTGCATCATCAGTAAAATCTCTGACTTTCAATGCAAGATTTACCAAGTCATTCATGCGAACAGCACCGGCATTTGCACAATTTACATTCTCGGTAAGGCCGTTAAATAAACCGTCAAAGTTTAATCCAGTGCCGTCACCTTGTATAACTTGCTTTGCAAACCCGTCGGCGAAAGCATCGGCAAATATCATTGGCAATTCGGATTCGAGGTTCACGCTTCCTAAAGTTAATGCCTCTGCACTTACTGGAAGAATTGATACGAAAGCATGGGGAGTAATTGATTTACTTCCAAGTCTTGCCTGTGTATCTACGGCAATATTTGTTGCTCCTTCTGCGTATGCGCCGGGTACTGCAAGAGTTGGTGACCAAACTGGAATATTTGTAGACGCATTTGGGCCATAGAAATACCTGACCAGGTTAAGTACTTCCCTCTTTTGAGAAAGTTCTTTTGCAAGTTCCCTAATTTGATTGATTGCTCCAGTACCGTTAAGCGTGATAGCTCTTTTTTCTATCATGGCTTTTTTAATATCTTCCATTGAGGTGCTTCTTTCCTCAGTTGGGACATTGGCCTGAGCTATTTGTTGCTCAATTTCACGCTTTTGCAATTTTAATTCGTCTAATCTTTTCTGAGCTTCATCAGATTTCATAGAGCCGTCTTTCACTTTTTCAGACAAAGAACGAAGTTCAATGTCAATTTTCAATAATTCTTCTTTTTTCATTTTTATTCCTTTATATTGCTAATTCCGCTTCAATTAGAAGTTCTATTTGAGTTGTATCTTCTTTAGTTTCAACAGAAGTGTTTACTTGTTCTTGAGTGGTATTACCCTGCTCCGTTTCAACTGCTTCTTGTTCTTCACTAATGAGATTTCTCAATGAATTAATAGTATCCTGTATAGTTAGTTTATCTGCATCTTGTAACTCATCTTTTTCCAAAGCATCATTTAATACTTCGATGTTTATATTGTTTTTTTCAAGTCCCCTCATATATGTTAAACTGGTTGTTTCTTCATAGGCCGGAAATGGGACACAGAAACTAACTTCCATCAATTTAACTTCTTTCAAAGTTCTGGTTTTCCCGTCAATTTCATCTATCCATTTTACAGGCTTAAAACCGAAACTCATAGTTTTTACATCACCACGGCTTATAACCTCATAGGCGTCATTTGCATAACTTGTATTTGGCAATTCGCATCGGCATATTAAACCTTCTTCATTGTTTTCTAAAACTAAAGTGCCTGATTCTGTAGAACCCAATACCCTGTTATCATCATGGTTATATAATGCCCTGACAACGGTTTTATCTGCCAAAGTTTTTTTGAAAGCTGTTTTACTGATTATTTCAGTAGTCCCCCAAATTGGCACTGACTTAGAATCATAAGGGATAATTCCCTCAACTATTTTCTTTCCAGTAGCCCCAATTTCTGCCCTTAACTCTATGCTGTTAAATGATATTTTTCTTTTTTCGTGTTTGTTCATCGTTATTCCTTTTTGTTTTTACTCTCAATTAAAATGTTAAGCTTTTCTTCCATTCTAATCTGCGTTTCTGTAATTGAACGTATTTGGGCCGACAACTCTGATATTTTGATATTTTGAGTGTCCTCTAACTTGCAAATTCTATCATGCGCCCTAACCAGACTCTCTTTATTTGCAATACATTGTGTATGTAATTTGCTCATGTTCCAAACCATTAAACCTAAAGTGATTATAAGTGTTGCCAACGCTACTATTGCTTCTATCCCCATTTTTCTATCCTTAATCAATATTTTTTATTATAACGCAGAATAGGAAAATCATTGTTATCGCTATTGTTATTATACATATCATTCATATTGTCTCACTAATTAGTTTATATTTTATCATCACCTTGTAAAGAATGGTTGCCAGCAGTATTAGGGCTGTCGGTATTTAACTCTTGCAGTTTTAATTTTGAATTTGCCATATAAGCATCAACTACTTCATTTGTAAGCGGCATTAAATTAGCGGGCAGGAAGTGATTATCCCCGGCTTCAATCTCTGGAAGGTTCTCTTTCCGTCTTATCTCATTCGGTGAAAGTATACCGTTTTGGACTTGCTTTGCATAAGTTTCTATTCTGGCCTGTAATGAAGTTTTTAACAATGAATTATATGAATATTCAAAATACACCCTGCTTCTTTCGCTTAATGGAATCAATTTATTTATACTTTGCTCAAGTTGTGTAGCAATCGGCCTGATAGCGCTTTCTATGAATAAAATATATATGCTCTCGATTTCCTTTTCACTGTCAGAGCCGTTAAGCAAAGTTAGCGGAACACCAAACAGCTTGGCAATCTCTTTTTCCTGAAATTGCCTGTTTTCCAAAAGCTGGTTAGCCCGGTTATCTTTATAATCAGTCTCAATTTTTGCATAATCTATTTTCCCCGATTTTATCAATGGTTTGCCAGCATTTCTAATTCCAGTATAATTTTGCAAAAATTTGTTTCTTAACTGTTGTATCTGCTCCTCTGTAGCATTGGGGAACTCTTTTGTAATATCAATAATCAGACGGTTCCCGACATTGTTGTTAAACGAATTGTTGATAAACACGTCCAGCTCGGAAGTGTTTGCAAAAATCTGGTTGCACTCACTAAATATTGATTTCCCGACAAGGCCGTCATAACCGTAGCGGCTTGGTATATGAAGTATTTTGTTTCCGTAATATTCAACCCCATTGACTATATAAACTTTTTGGTTAAATGAATCCCGCTTAACTTTCACAGTGTTTGGGTTTAACCTGAACAGGGCAATTAGATTACCATCTTCATTATCGTACTTGTACCAGAAAATGTTTCCATTGAAATAATCTTTTACACTACTATAAAAAAATTGAAACTTCGTTTCGTCATAGTTCGGATTGTTTATCAATTCATATAGCGGGTATTCAGATATTTGTTGTTTTGTTTGCGAGTTATAGAATGCCCCTGTTAAGTTCGCCAATGACGAAGCGATTAAGTCTATCGCGGAGAAGCTGGTAGCATCTTTTCCTGTAATAATATCACTATTGCTTGAGAATATTGAATTTATTCTGTTTGCGGTTATATTTCTTCTCTTAAATATTTTTGAAAATATGTTCATTGAAATTCCTATTATTTAGTTTTAAAATAAATTTAATATTGAATTGAAGTCTGTATTTATCGGGATATGATTTTCATTTGCCCTGCAACGGGATAAAGCCATAATACTTGATACAACACCGTCAATTCTTGCCGTAGAACTCTTGCCTTCTTTAAGCGGCTTATAATTATTATTTACATCTGGTTTAATAACTGCGTTTCCTACCATCCATGTCATGCACGGATTATTACAATGTATTCTTTTTTCATAGATTAATCTCTCAAAGTCTTTACTCGGTATAGCCATAGAGCGTAAGCTCTGGTCAAACTGAACTAATAAAGTATTAGGGAACAATTCCTCCAAGTTATTTATCAAACGATTAGAGTTCCATTTATCATAGGCAATCTCAACTATATTGAAATCCTTTGCAAATTCTTTTAAGTCTTTTTCTAAATAACTGTAATCAATTATGTCACCCGGAATAGAAGTAACTACTCCATCTATGACCCACTTATTTATATTGATGTTTTCATGTTTATAACGCTCATTTATTGTTTCACTCGGTACATAAAACTTATGATACAAGTAAAAATGATTTTCTTCTTCAAAACATAGTGTTATTCCTGTAAAATCACCAACACTTGAAAGGTCAAGGCCAATGTAAACATCTTTTTCCCGGAAATCCTCCAAATTTTTCGTATTTTTCAATTCCAGCCACTTCTGAAGCGGAATCCAGTTCGTAATTCCGCCAGATTGCCAGATTCCGCACGTTTTCGCCTGAAAATCGGCATGATGGGATGGCGTTATCAGCGCATCGGCCAAATCGTTATCCAAAATTTCCGGCCTGATGATTGTACCGAGTGACGGATTGGCTTTGATGTAATTTTTTCGGTCTTTCCAGTCGTCATTATCATCATAAGCGTAAATTATCGTGAAATATGTATCGTCTGTGAGTAGGCCGTTCAATATTTT
>Ga0209755_10008545_pt1 | contig 10940 bp, 8 predicted proteins | sample TergutCo191P1_FD_187301 | JGI IMG/M metagenome (GOLD analysis project Ga0209755, IMG submission 187301) | Cornitermes sp. P1 segment gut microbial communities from Petit-Saut dam, French Guiana - Co191P1 (SPAdes) (version 2) | ecosystem: Host-associated > Arthropoda: Insects > Digestive system >... | reverse complement strand
AAAACCCTTGCTACGCTTGACGAACGATATATTCCGTTGGCAGAAGATATGTTGAAAGTATTTGTTAAAACAGTAGCACTAAAGCACACATAATGATAATTATGCCGTGCGTCAAGGGATAATTCCGTTTTTATTTAATCCGTTCCCGTATGTTTTTACAATCAGTGCGATGAACTAAACGTCTATATGATACCCACACACAGAGTACGGTTTAAATATTGATTGAAAGACAAATCGTTAATTATTTCCATACATATATTCGTGAACCTCATTATTAATCCCTTCTGTCCAAACATCATTAATCCAAACCTTATGGTCACCGCCAAAATCATGAAGCATATTTGAAGTCCCAATCCTGCCTGTCCATACTCGTCGTTTGCCATAATAGCCATAAATGAAATTATAAAATAATGAGACTGGTCCTGTGCATCCTGGGAACTTCTTTCTGCTTGAGTAATGATAAGCAAGTTTATACCAATTTGAAGCAGTAACAACTTTATCGTCTGTTTGTGTTAATGAAAAAAATTTGGCAAAGAAATCACCATATCCAGTGCCACTTTTGTAACTTGAAAAATATTTATTTCTAAAAGCTTCAGATACCTTCAATCGCTTGTCCTCCGATAACCTTCCTAATGCAAAAGTAAACGGATTGAAATCGTACCTAAGCCGCCACGCAATGGAATCTAAATAACCTTTGAAATAAGAAAACATTTCAAATAATGGCAGTGTCTCAACCAATCTATCAATGCTACCCATTAGCAAACTACTTTCTTCTTCATTTAATTTGTCGAACTTAAAGTTGTTTTCTTCCAAGACTTTTCTATGACTTGATTTAGTGAACTCAGGGAAAATGCTATTAAAGTCATTTTTAATAAATTTTTCTTCGTAAAATATATTTAAGCATTCACGGCTCTTTGCAAAAAGCAATGGTATCTTCACTTCTTCACTAAATTTCTTTGAAAATTCAGTGTATTCGTTATTGCTCCGTTCAAGGCTGGCAATGAATGATGCACAATCGTCTATCGCTTTCATATAGCTTACGCCATTTTTATAGTCTATAGCTTCGGAAGTTTGCAATTGAAACCAATCATGTTTACAGTACATGATTTTATCTTGCATATCTAATATAATATCTTCAAAATCTTTATCTTCTAAATATTTTGCACCTTTATTAAATAAATTTCTCATTTCACGACATTCGCTTTTTATGTCCCTAACGAGCTTGCTTTTTATTACATCGCCATTACTGTCGTTAAAATCACAATCAACTCTATCAATGCAAAAACTTAATAATTCATTATTTGTGTATTCTGTTTCTGGCATTTCAACTTCATTATTTCCGTTTAAACTTTCATCAGAAGAGTTATTATTTTCCTCTATACTTCGTAGATTGCTAAAATAATTAATGACTTTTTCTATTTCGTTGTTATTCTCGCATAGATTTATTATTCGCTCTGTATAATTATCCGCAAGAACTTTCTCGCTTACGAATCTTTTTATTATTTCCGAAGATAAAAGCGTATTTTTTGAAGGTAAATATGATAATATTGAATATACATATGTTACTACGGCTTGATAGAAATTTGCTGTGTTTGCATCATATCTATCTTTGTTTATCAGGTAACACATATATATTTTATCAAATGTATTGCCTTTTTTTCCCATCCTGTCAATTCTTCCGTATCGTTGCTCTAGCGCAGACGGAAAAGAGGATATATGATAATTTATTACATGATTAAAGCCCGGTAAATTGACACCTTGCTCGGATATTTGATACGTCATTATTAATACGGTTGGTAGGTTTTCAGTTCCCGTAAAATGAACTAATTCTTCTGCATTTTCTCCTGTTACCACGTAGTATGATTTAACTGTTTCATGAACGATTTTAGACTTTAAGAAGCCTTCTTTCTCCAGTCGCTCACCTAATTTCACAGCTTCCTTGCTGACAAATCTCGTGAATAAAACGAAACGGTTATTTTGATTTTCTGATAATAAATGTGTGATATTTTCCAAGAGAGTATCGTCTTTTGTTTTGTTATTATCATAATCCCATAGGCATGGTTCTGCACGCTTTGCTTTCCGCTTCTCGTAACCTGTTGTGGTTAAGGCCATAATTGTGTCCTTAAAATACCGTGTTACGGGACTCGAAATATCAAATATACTGCAAATGACCTCTTTCCACTCCTTATTTTTTGTGTTTATATTTTCAATCCAGTCGGAAGGAAGATTTCTTTTACCCACTATGCTCTTCGCAATCTCAACATAGGTATGCAAATCATTTACCCCTGATTTAATCGGAGTGGCTGTTAAGAACACTACTTTTTCAGCTCTTACATTATTGATGAGATTTTGATAGCGCGCAGTATCTCTGTTCAAGAACAAATGCGCTTCATCGATTATAACAAATCCATAATCCTTTTTAGATTTAAACTTAGAATAATGGTTGTTCACAATATTAATTTTACTTTCAAAACCTTTTGCACGAAAAGGTAGCTTATCCAACCAATCTTTTTTAAACTGACCGCCTTGATACTCAGGACAATACCTTGCTAAAGAGTTTGTCGTGATTACAAGCACTTCTTTGTCGGCGTTTGAAGAAAGATAGTCCAACGCCATAATTCCACTGCTTATTGTTTTTCCGGCTCCAACTTCATCAAATATATACACAGCATCATTTCTTTTAAGTCTAATACAATTTGCGAATTGAATTGGATGCAAATCAATTTCGCTGGCATCCAACATATCAAGCCATTTGCTCGAATAATCTTCTTCTTTCATGGCATTAATCCCCTTAATTTACATTTATGGAAAGCCGCCTAATATTCCCGACAACTATATACAAAAAAAGCACCCCATGCAATAAAGCACATGAGGCGCAATAAAAGAATAGCAATGCAGCGGTAGATAAAGCATAGCGGCGGTGGGCAACTTCCGGGGTGGTGCAGGTTTGTTGGTGGTTGCGGTGTATTACGCGCTGTACAGGTAAGTGGAATCCCCGCGTAATGCCTTGGGCGAAGTTGCCTTCTGCCGTTGGATAGTTTTACTTATCATTTGAAAGAAGCAAGCCGCCTAAACATTACCGCGCGCATGAATATAAGTAACGCAAATTTGGCTTTAACAAATCATAGATAATTCCATCCGTTTTTAAGCCTCGAGGGAGTCAATCCGTCGTCCATTTTGCGCCAGCGCCGGGTCTTTGCAATAGCCACGGGGTAAACGTGCAGGAGTTAGGTGTGCGCCTCTTGACTTGAGCGTATTATATCTGCGGTGTTGTGACAAATCCTAAGATTTTGTCACAACTTTTTTCCGTAAAATATCAAACCTTTGTACTTCTGTGTCCAGCTTTACGTATACCCGTTGTTTGGGGTGGGGGGCGGATTCGATGCGCCTGCCCTCATGGTCGAATAGGTCGGTGACGGTTTGGACATGGTCGGACCGGTTGGGGCGGAAAATTTCGATGGTATCCCCTACGGAAAATTTGTTGCGCTGTTCTACGCGGTATAGTCCCGTTGCGGGGTCGCGTTCTTCCACCAGCGCGAGAAAATCCTGCAACGCCGCGCGGGAGTCGCCGTTGTAGCTATGGTCATCTCCCGTGGGCTTGCCGAAGTAGAAGCCCGTAGAAAATTGCCCATTGCCTAGGCGGGCAAGGGCTTCGGCGTAGTATTCAAGGTCTTTTTCGTAGCGCAGGGGGTTGGCGAAATAGTCGTCAATGGCTTCGCGGTAGGTTTTTACGGTAGCGGCCACGTAGTAGGAGGTTTTCATGCGGCCTTCGATTTTAAAGCTGCGAATCCCCGCCTTTAACAGCTCGGGGATGTGTTCAATCATACACAGGTCGCGGGCATTAAAAAGGTAGGTGCCTGCGCCCTTTTCGGCTTCATATAAGTGCATTGTCTCGTTAGATTTTTTTTCCGTAAGGGTGTATTCCCAGCGGCAGGGTTGAATACACGCGCCACCGTTTGCGTCGCGGTGGTGCAGATAATTACTGATTAAACAGCGCCCCGAATATGCCATGCACATGGCGCCGTGTACAAAGGCTTCGATATGCAAATCGCCTACTTGCTTGTGAATGTCAAAAATTTCGTTTAGCGACAGCTCGCGGGCGAGAATTACCCGCTTTGCCCCTGCGCCCTGCCAGAACGCCGCGGCGGCGTAGTTGGTGCAGTTGGCTTGGGTGGAAATATGCAGCTCCATGTCGGGGACAATCGCCTTGGCAAGGGAAAAAACGCCTAAGTCGGAGATGATGAGCGCGTCTGCCCCCATTTCTTGCAGGGACTTAAAATAGTCTGCCATGCCGTCAAAATCTTCATTGTGTGCAAAAATGTTGGCGGTGATGTATACTTTTTTCCCCAGCCCGTGGGCGTGGGCAATGCCCTCGCGCATTTCGTCCGGGGAAAAATTTTTGGCGGCGGCACGCATTCCCAGCGCATTCCCGCCGATGTATACAGCGTCTGCCCCGTAATGGAAGGCGACTTTTAATTTTTCAAGGTCGCCTGCGGGGGCGAGTAGTTCGGGTTTGGTTTTCATACATACCTCACGGAGCGTGATATTTTTGAACGAGTTAAAACGGCAACATAATCTTTTTGTAGCCACCTGTTTTGTGGTGGGTTTTATCGTTGGCACGGGTATTTTCTTCCTGCCGGGGCGTATTTTATATGAAGTGGACGGAAATGTCACATTGGGCGTGGTGGCGTGGATTATTGGCGGGCTAATGATAGCGCCCTGCGTATACATGTTTAGCCAATTTGCCGCGCGGTACGAGAAGATGCACGGCTTTGTGGACTATGCGGAAGCCATTGTGGGGCGGCGGTACGGCTACCTTGCGGGGTGGTTTTTCGCGGTTATGTACCAGCCTGCGGGGTATGCGATTATCGCGTGGATAACCTCGGGCTTTACCGCAACGCTTGTGGGCTTTGTACCTGCGGATACGCGGTATTTGCCGTTTCGTTTCTTTATTTCCGCGTTTTTTATGATAATGACTTTTATGATGAACTACTTCGCTCCCAAAGTGCCTGTGAAGTTTAATGTAGCGACGACAATTGCGCGGTTAATTCCGCTGGTGCTGATGGGGACGGCGGGGCTGGCGATAGGCTTGCTGGCAAATTGGGCTGGCGGATATTGCCCGGAGGGACTAACCTCGTCGCCTGCAAGCCACGCGGCGGTTGCTTTACCCCGCAACGCGCGGGGCGGAGCGTCCCTATTTGCCGCAATCTCCGCCACGGCGTTTGCCTTTAATGGCTGGCAGGCGGCGCTGGCGTTTAATACAGAAGTTAAGGACAGCAAACGGAATTTCCCTATTGCGTTAATGCTGGGATTTGGCGCGGTTACGGTGGTGTATGTACTCTATTTTATTGGCGTGGTGAATGCATCGGCAGAGAGTGCAAGCCTTATGATGCAAGGTGGTGGTGCAAACTTTGCTCAAGGAACGCGCAGCGCCTTTACACATATCTTTGGCAGGGCAGGGGGCTGGCTGATTATTTTTATGATAATTTCCGGCTTGGGGATTCTCAACGCCTGTTGCCTGGGCATGAGCCGTGCCATGTACGCGCTGGCGCGGCGGGGAATGGGCCCAATGCCACACCGTATGGTTGAATTGGACGCGAATACAAACGTACCCAACAATAGCATGGTGCTTGCTGTGGGCATTGGGTTTGCTTGGCTGTGTGTCATTTTTGCCGGCACCTTTGGTTTTTTTGAATGGTTTGGACGTCCCTTCACATTTAGCTTGCCCGACTTTTACAATTTTAGCTTTTTTGGGCTGCTCGTGCCTATGTTCCTTTGCTATGCGATAAAGGAACGGAAATTTTTCTTCCCCCTTATCGCTGCTGCGGGGGCGGGGTTTATGTTTATTACGTACTGGCTGGGAAGCCCCCTGCACGCGGCGGTGTATTCGGGCGTGTTTGTTGGGTTGGCGCTTGTGGGTTTTTGTTTTATACGAAGATAAAAAATGCACTTGCCCCAATCACGGCTAAATTAACCACCATTGCCAGCGGTATAAGCACCTTAAACTTAATGTGCTGCGTCTTATGCCGCAGAATGCGCATTCCGAGAAACGCACCCATCGCACCCATGAAGAATGCGACAGCGATAAGGGTGGATTCGGGCGTGCGCCATGCGCCGCTTTTTGCTTTGTCCTTGTCTCGCTTGTACATGAAAAATGTGACGAAATTCCATACAATGTACACGGAAAGGGCGATAATTAATGCAATTTCCATGTGTACCTCCTATTTATTAATTACGGAAAATCCGTAGTTTGACAGTAATAAATCCGCACTACGCGAATTTTGTCAATAAAAATATATCATGCCATAATGTGTAAATCAAATTGTTAGTTTGAGGTGTGTGTGGAAATGGTGATAATTTGCATTGCGTGATGAAAAAAGAGCAGGAGGCAAAAAACTCATAGCAAATTCCTCCTCTTAAACCCTGCGGCTGAAAACATCCCAATTACAACCAATACCGCAAGTGAACCCATTACGCCAACGGTTTCAAAGTGCGGTAAAATGATATTATTACCGCCGTCGGTAAACCACATATCCCGCATTAACACAAGCCAAATAGGGCTTTGGTTGACTGCGAAACTTAACATATGAAAAGGCGAGTAAATCGGCAGCAGGTACAACACACCATTTAATGCAATGATTAATAAAAACCCAATATAACTGTTCCGCACCCAAAGACCCACGGCATAAGCCATAAAAGAAAAACACAACACAATACCCAAGGATACAGCCAAAAAAGCCATTAAATATTGCGCCACGTTAAGGCTGTGCCATGTTACAAAAGGACGAGCCATAAACCCGTCCCGTACTAGGTTGAATCCGCTGGACACATTACTTCCCCATGTGCCGCCCATCGGATTAAATGCAAAATATACCGTTAATGTCACAATGGCGAGGACGGCATAAACCCCAACCCCTGCAATAGTCCCTGCGAGTAATTTATGTCTGTTTACTTTTCGCCCTGTTTTTGTGGTGAAAACTACATATTCTGTTGTGGCGGAATTTTCGTAACCAATGGAAAGTAGCATAATCAATGCCGCAAGGATAATGCCTTGGAATAGCAAAGCCCCCATTGTGTAATTGAAAAGTGCTTGGTGGCGCATATAAGTAATATTTGCAAAGTACACCGTCATGCTATCGCCTGCTTGTTGCCGCGCATCAACGGCATATTGAAACCGCGCGTATTTCCAGCGCATCAAGCGTTCGTTTAGTCCGCTTAACCCACGCCATTCTACGGCAAAATCGGCAATATATCTTGTATCGTAGCCATAAAGAACATCCACAACATTTGATGTGTGCAAACGGAATGTATCGGTATATAAACCCGATTCAAGCTGTAGTGCAGCTTCGTTAAATGCTGTGCCTAAATGCACCCCCGTTGTGCGGGTAGCATTTGCGATAAAATTTGCATAGCTGTTGCACATGGTGGAAACAATGGCAATGTTTAACGCCAACGCAAGCACCACAAATCCAATTAGCGCGGGGAATAGTAAAATTTTTTTAAGTTCATGTCCAACTATATTCATTGTAATTCTGCCCGCCTTTCACGCCATGCGAAAATCCCTGCAACAACAACGCAGATTATGCTAATCGCGATACATACAATTATCTCCGGGGCAATAATCTGTCCTCTAAAAAAGTGCGTAAAAACACTGTTTTGTGCTGAAAACATCTGGTCAAGGGAAACAATGGCAATGCCAATAAGCGCCGCTGTAACGGGTACAATTTTAAACATTGCCGCCAGTATTTCTTGGCTGAAACGCGAGGCGATAAAAATAGCGCCGGCTGTAGCAACCGCAAGCACAATAATCAAAATAGCGGCAACTACTACATATTGCCCGAATGTGATGTCGTAAAGCCACAACCTATTAATACAGCTTGAAAGAATGGAGGCGTTCCAGTATCTCCACGAAAGCATCAAAAATGGAATAAAAGCTAAAGCTATTATCGCGATAGACAAAACAAAAGCGCTCAAAACGATAGCGGCAAATTGCGCCCGCAAAATTTTCCTCCCTATTTTGGATGAATATTGCAAGTAATTCACCTTGCGCCCACGGTCTACCACAATAAGGGGCGTTATAAGTACCGCCACAGCAACCACAGCAAGCACCCCCACCACTGCCGAATACAAAGAGAAATAGCGCGTAAGGTCGTTATCAATCAAGCTATTATTGCCCATAGCGAGTATGCGTTCCGCGCTTTGCACAACCATTGGGCGGGAATCATGGGCAATCATTGACTCCAGCCAAATGTTATAATTTGCATATCGCCATTCAAGGGCAAGAAGATGCCCGCGCCTCATATAGGGTGTGGCAAACCAGCCTTCCAGCGTGCCGTCATGCCCTTGCAATGCTTGAAGCATCGCCTCATGGGTTTCTATGGCTTCGTCAGTGAAAAATACCGTGCCGTCTATTTGCGTTGCACCTAAGTCCAGCCAAAAATTTTCGCTATTGCGCCATGTGTCATATTGTGCAAAATGCGTTATCCCCCACACGGCAAAAACAGGGGTTTTTGCAATGATTGCATCCAGTTCATTTTCCACAGCGGCAATTCTGCCGGGTAAATCAAATGCGGCCAACTCATGAGATTCGAGGGTTTCACCGAACAATTCAAACATCAACCCTTGGTATGCACCAAAAATACCATGCCGCGTCAAGCTGTCAAAAGAGCGAACCCCCTCGCGCAAACCCCCAAACCAAAAGCCCACACACAGAAGCGCAATTATAAGCAGTATGCGCCCATTCCATATTTTTCTGAGTTCGTGCTTCACAATCCTCACAGTAATTCCACCCTTTTGTCACGCCATGAAACCACCGCCGCCGCAAGCATGGCAACCCCTGCAAAGGCCACAATAATCATCACATCCAAGTACGCAAACCCTGTGCGAATGTACAAATGGTTCCACAGCGTAAGCGGCGCGGTAAAGCGGTCTACCATGAACCAACTCCATCGGTCAGGCAACAGAAAACCATGCAAAAACGCCATTGCAATAAACACAGGTAAAATCTTGATGGTAAGAGAAATTATATTTCGGCTGAACCGTGACAATATAAACCCAATTGCCGCCGCCCCAATACTAAACCCATAACAAAGCCCCGCCAGCACAAGGATGTAACTGCCGAAAGTGATAGGCGTAAACCCTGCCGCAATGGAATGTGTGCCAAAATGGATACGGTGGGAGGTAATGCCTTCGCCCAAATAAGCAAACGCCCCTACATTAGCAAGATATGCACCTACTGCCACCAGCACAATGGTTGTTAGCATTATTGCAGACAAAAGCGTTGCCCAAAACTGCCTAACTACTACGCGCCGCCCAAGTTGTGTGTGGTATTGCAAATAGTGCATGTTCCGCACGCGGTCGGTGGTTACAAGGGGGGAATGCAGAATCAAAGATGCCATAAGCAAAATCACGGTCACATGGCGAAAAAGGTCGGTCACGCCCCAAAATAAACTTCCATGGAGCGTGCCTGTATACTCGCTGTTTTCCAAAATTTCCGCAAGTCGTTGGCGTTGCCTTTCGTCTAATTCGCGTTGGTTGGCGCGTGCTAAATTCCCTGCCATAAATACACGGGTTTGGCTTTCCCCAAAATCGCGGAGGTTTGACCCCAATGCTTGCACATTTTCAATCCGCTTCCCTACGAATCCGCTGGATTCGCCAAATAATGCCCTAAACATTAAATTATGCGTTTCGGCAGTAGCTCCTGCCGCTTCCGCTTGTTCCCACCTATCCATGGGGCTTTTAATTGCATATATGTCATATGCGGCAAAAATCGGCGTTTGTGTTATAAAGGCGTTTGCTTCCAGCAAAAGTGCCGCCATGGTTTCGTCACGAAAGGTATACAAGCAATCACTTGCCATGCCATTTATGAAGAACTGCCGTTGCCAATCCAAATATTCTTGTGAGAGCATTTCCCGCAGGTCATGGGGTGCGGCTTCCAAATAATCATGCGCCCGCTGGGTTTGCGTACCCAGCGGATGGGGATAACGAACCATGCGCAAAGAATCCTGCACGCCCAGCGCAAGAAAAAACAGGGCACAAAATAAAACCACCATCCCAACGAGGCGTAAATTCCAAATCTTCCTTATTTCATACCAGACAATCCTCACGCAATCCCCGCCTCGTCATAGATGTGCATAAACACTTCTTCCAAATTGGCGAACCTATCCCCCCGGAGTGCCTCCGGCGAATCACAGCACAGCAATGTATGGTCTTTGAACATAATGACTTGGTGCGCAATGCTTTCGATATCCGAAACAATGTGGGTAGAAAGAATCACCGTCCTGTCTTCCGCAAGGCCGGCAATGAGATTGCGGAAACGCACGCGCTCCTTGGGGTCAAGCCCTGCGGTGGGCTCGTCAAGGATGAGGATTTTGGGGTCGTTCAGCATGGCCTGTGCAATGCCTACGCGCTGAATCATACCGCCGGAAAACTTGCGCATTTTTTTATCTTTTACCTCGGTTAATGCTACCAGTTCCAGCAATTGTAATGCTTTGCGTTTTGCGGTGCTGCCGTCAATGCCTTTCAGCGCGGCGATATAGCCCAGGAATTGCATGGGGGAATAATTGCGATAATACCCAAAATCCTGGGGCAAATACCCCAGCACATCACGGTATGCTTCATCTAACTGCGAAATCTCCACACCGTCATACAGGATTTGCCCTTTGGTAGGGAAAATTAATGTGGTCAGCATTTTAATCAGCGTTGTTTTTCCTGCGCCGTTGGGCGCAAGCAACCCGTACACGCCGTTTTGAAACTCAAGGGAAATGTTTTCCAATGCGGTAAAATTACCGAATTTCTTTGTTACATTATCGACTATAGCACTTTAACATAACGTAGTTTTGATATATAATGTAATCAAAGGAGTGGATTACATTGGCAAAACCAATATCAAACGATAAAAGAGAAGCGATAATCAAACACAAGCAAGCAGGAGAAAGCGA
>Ga0209755_10008544_pt1 | contig 10941 bp, 12 predicted proteins | sample TergutCo191P1_FD_187301 | JGI IMG/M metagenome (GOLD analysis project Ga0209755, IMG submission 187301) | Cornitermes sp. P1 segment gut microbial communities from Petit-Saut dam, French Guiana - Co191P1 (SPAdes) (version 2) | ecosystem: Host-associated > Arthropoda: Insects > Digestive system... | reverse complement strand
AAGAACTCAAAATCAATTACAGCTTCCCTGCTTGCGCCAGCCATGTTAGACTAATAATGACGGGATTTTCGAAAGTACCTACCTTTTATATGCAGCTGCGGCAGCATTGACCCCAGCCGCCACGCGGCAGGGTGGCCCCAAATTCGGACGCGAACATCTGCTTCATCTGTCGGTCTGCATTGCCCCTACCGGCGAAGAGCGTGATGAATTGCTGAGGGGTGTAATCCCTGTCCATGTAGAGGGCGAAAAGACGGCAGTACTGGCCGCAGACGTCACTTTTCAGGCCCTGTAGTTGTCTCTTGTTATAGTCCCAAATCGTGCAGTTGTGATGTAGGAAAGCTTGGATAGACGACACGAGTGGTACGATGCCATATGAATCAAAGTAGTATGCACTCGAAGAGTGGGGTGTAAGACGTATGGCTAGCCAGTGTGAACCTCCCTCTGTATGGGGATCGGCATTGACGATGAGGGTGCAGGGTTTCAGGACTGGGCGTGACGACGGTAATAAATCAGAGCGGAAGACATCAAGGAAATAATTTGCGTCACGCAGCGTACACAGTATCACCAGGTGTCCATTTTGCGTGTTAAAAATCGGTCGTGACTTTGCGCGAGAAATTTACTAGGACTGTACTGTCATATTCAAGGTACAGCAGGCACGTAATCGATTCGGGTAATGGCCGGTTAAATTGCAGTTCGATCGTGATACTGCCATTCTCAGGAGCGACGTATGAGCCTCCGAGGCACCCCGGTCAGGAGTAAGGTCAAATAGTAGTATGAAATAGCCATTGATGTACATGTCGTGTGTTATCTTTAGTGATGAATGCCGGACTCTTAAAAGAGTGTCCTATAGCCCATAACAGACGTTTTTCATGTTCCATGTCTAGAGTGAGGCATCTCTAGGTTCCCGTTCATATAAAGTGAAAATTTGCTGATATAATGTCTAAATTTGTAGGGGTTTGTGTCCACTGAGCCATTGAAATCAGCGTTCTTAATCATGGTGAACAGCAGGCGTTTTGGGAGGGGGCCCAGCACTGCATTGTCAATAGACCGGGACTTCGACCCGGCGGGAAATGTAAGTCTTGAGGTCGACTCTCGTCATGTTATACCGCGCGAGGGCCCCCTCGGCCAGCGCCGTTTCGTGAGCCGACAGAATTAGAGGGTTCGGCTGCAGGCGTCTGACGATGAGGTAGGCGTCCAGAAATTTGAAAGTGGTTTTCGTATCAGCAGTTTCGTTCATCAGGTAGAAGCGCGGCCGAGCCTTTGTCAATTTGATCTCCAGTTGTATTTTCGGCAGTAGAAATAAAGGGACATTACACAGATCAGTATGTAGACGCCCGAAAAGTTGTACATCCCTGCTGCCATTCAGCCTTGACCAGAGGGCTATGAATCCGTCGTTTCAGGCGGAAGTGTGCTTCTCGGCCATAGGATCGCAATAATTCATGTTCCCATTATCGAAGTACCAGTAAGAGTTAGAGAGATGTTATGATGCAGCATCTGTGCGTAGGTCAAGAGAGTCTCAAGATAGGCACGATAATTATAATGCTCGTGCGATTGTGTGACAGAGACCCCGTTGAACATGACCGTACATTGACTAAACAGGGAGTGTAGAAGTTTATTGATCACGGCAGTTGTGTCTGTCAAATCCACATCTTTCCCTGAGCTCGAGACCAATGTACCAAGAACGTAGTTTTATATCTAAATCAATGTAGGTATGTAAATCGCCAGGTATCAAATTCCAAATCGTTCTGCTCCACGGGGGCGAAGGGTTTATACACGGTCTCCACAGAACCCAGCACAGCCGTTTGAATCGGCCTATGCATAAAGATATCGAACGCACTGCTAACTGAAGTGACCTATGCATCTGCCATGATCACGAGTGACTGAAGTAAATCAGATGTCCCTTTTTGTTACACGGGTCCGTTTAGCCTTCTTCCTCTTCTTCGTCACAGATGTGACACCTCTGGCCCGCTAACGCTCACACGGCGCAGATTACTTATTAGATTTTGCACTGATTCATTCACGTGTTTAGACACGATATCCTTGGGGTTCACTTCGGAAGACTTGTTCTCTGCAATTTCGGTTAGGTTCTTGCCTCCTGTACGCAACGTATCGCGACCCACAGCTTTGGCCGCGCACCACAGTAGGGGTCGGACCCACCGAAATAGACTGCCGAAAAAATTTCCGATGCCGTGCCCACGCTGTAGGTAGAGCGGGCATGCATAAACCGGGCCGATCACCCCGAGTGGGTAAGACCACGACCCGCCTGATTAAGATAGTATACTTCTAGCGGATGCATAGCTATGAATGTGTTAGGAGAGATGCTGACGCAATCTTTTATAGCAAAAATGAACACTGGTAATTCTTGCGGAAATGAAGCACTACTTTTGTGGGCGTCGTGCTGTCCTCGAAGGGGATGTGCAACCCCTCGAGCGTGAGAAACCCGACCCGTGTAGACTGAAAGTGCCGCTGCTCCACCGGCACATAGTGGACGTTTCGGAACTCCTGGTGCCGACAGGAAGTGGTGGGAAACGTCCGCATATAACGACGGTGCTATCGCCTACAAATTGGGGTGGTAAAAGATTACAGTATATCAGGGCGTGATCCGCGCAGGGCGTGACGTCGACTATGTTTAGGGATCCAGGTGGCGGTGTGGAACATGATACTTCACAGACGCCCACTTCCCAATTTGGAGAGCTTCCCAGGTCAATGGGTCGCAACATTTTCACAGTGAAATCCGCGTGAGTATTTTTCTCCTAAATCTCTTGCGAGGCATTGTTAAACAGTGACGTAAAAGCTATTTGATAGCGTCATGTTAGATATTCTTTACACTTGCTGCAGGGACCCACGTGTCAAAGGCCTGACTAACCTTGCCAGCGGACGAGAACTTCCGGAATTCCGCGTCTGACTCCTTTGTCCAGTATTTTATCTTATATGTCGTTCGACTTGTGATACGTACGGGGGCACTTCCTGGTAAAAGTGGCAACCTATCGGCGTTCTATTTAGATCCTCTAATTCATAGACCGCTCGCGGAGTCTATGAATTATTTTAAAATCCTAAATATTTCGGTTCTGAAATTGTGTCCTGCAACCTTTGCAAACTTCAGTTTCTCTTCCGAATCGTACGTTCTACCCGACACGAAACTTGGCCGTTGCGACTCGCACACGCTGCCTCTCGGACTCCATCCGACGCCATATTGCGAGGACGTCAGCATCGGTCACTCGCGAAGGTGCCACGCGTGTAGTCGAGTGAACCGTGTCATTGTAAGCCTTGACAAATTTCGGCAAAACGTCAATATATCTGTACGTGTTCCTGAACGTAAAATATCTGTTCAAACTATCTCTGATCGTCCTTTGGGCACGTTCCACGACCGCACATTTCACATCGGGATTTATGCGAACCTGAAACTGAATGCCCTAATCACGTAGTATGTCCTGAAAATGTTTATTTGGAAATGCTTTTCCCTTGTCTGTACGTACACAGGGCGGCGCGAATCATCATCATGAAATAGTGAACGAAGCGCAGAAGTGATTGACGGACCGCTCTTCGTCTTTACGGGAACCAGATGCAGATATTTCGAGAAAACATCGATTACCGTTAGAATTTATCTGCATATCATTGTATTTTGCGAGGGACTGTACATCCAATAGGTCGCATTCCCACACGTCCAAGCCGTTTGACAGTATAGGGATTGCGCAAGAATCGCTCCCTGACAGACTTAAGCTTTGTGTAAGCTTCCTGCTGTTCCAAACACGCTCTGACATCATACTTGTTTTTCCTATATAACGCTGCCGAGAGCTTGTTCACAGTCGAGAAAGCTGACGGTTTGGCAGGATTCTAATATAATGCTCTGGCGGATATCTTAGTAAAAATACTAAGATATCCGCCAGGGCACGGCGTAATCCCGATTCGACATCTCGGCTTTTGGGCCTCGCGAAAAGGTGGCGATAATTTCGCGGAACTTTTCCCTCGACTGACATTAATGACACCACCGGGCTGATATCTCTCCAAGTGAGCGTTAGTCAGTAGTAATACTTTCTTATATGTCCCCAGATCGTCTGACGTCACGTGCTCCTTGTTTACTCCCTTACGTGTCAATAAATCCCACAGCCCTTCGGACCCCCGAAATTCCTTCTCCTTAATCGTGATGTCGCCATCCTTATCTACTAGCAACGAGGAATCGCCAATCTTAAGTATATCACCGTCCTTACTTATACCGTATTGTGTCTTGTAAACATTAGGCATTAGGTAGGGGCTAGTTACAGATCATACGTATTCTCAATCAAATGAGTTTCTGTCCTCGAGAAACTCATTGTCATAATCATCATCATCATTATCCTTCGGACGGGTTCGCGTTTCGGCGTCTCGTATATATTCTCTTTAGACGGCCGTATGTGTGTATCGGTGGCAACAAACGCTGCCGTCACATCAGTCTGTGTTCCGCGTCATGATTTTGCCTTGGGCAACTATATGTCAGAGGTGGGGGAAGGTTGATTTGTCGCGGCAGGCATTATTTGTTTCATATAATCACCGATCTCCTTAGTCCGTGCATTACGCCATAGTTCAGCTTCGGGATACTTAGTGCGCAACTTAATCCACTTAGTGTGGGGGTGCTGCTTTGGGGATCGTTGGCGACGGGGGCGGTGAGGGCGTTGGGAGCGTTCGCGTCCTCTCTTAGTAGGAGGCGAGGGGCGGTAGTCCTCGGCCGGGACGAGGTACATCTTATGTAACATGACTAGTGTTACTTGGCTGCAATGAGTCTAGCAAGCGTGGGCAGAACTGCCAGGAACGGATGTAGGAAACCCCCACTCTGAACGATAAGCCGTTTCTTGCCTGGTAACGGTACTTGTCAATCGTAGGGGTAGCTTCTGTTTGCTATTTTTGCGCTTTTCACATCCAGTCAGTGCAATGTTGCCGTTTAGGACATTCAAGACACACTCGCTAATACAATTCACGAGGTCCCTGTCACAGTTCGATATGATGGCTTTACGTAATTTTGGCCGAGCTTTTTTTAATACGTGAAGAGTGAGTTAATTTGCCTTTATGCATTTCATTGCCTCTATCTACATATATCAAGGGAGGTGCTTAGTTCGGGAAGATGGAGTTTCGAAACCTGATACTATCATCCGTGTCCTGTGACAGATCTAACAACAGGTACACGTGAGGAGCTTCTGTAGCATGCAGATACGCCTGCAACAGTCCTTTACTATCATGAGGCAGTACTTGTCGAGCTATATGTGAGAATTTATCCCTATCACGCACGTTTTTCAAAACAACAATATACTTTACGTTCAGTGAGATATCGCGACAGTACTTGCCCTGATGAAACAGGTTCTGGTTAATCAGAATGACACTGATATTCCTATAATGGCTGCTAATCGTAAATAGTTCACATAGGTCCTTTGAATAGGCGTCGTTTAACAAATCGTCTAGGATTAGGCACGGTTTTCCCCACTGTTGTTAAAGTCTGCTGGCAATACTTCGTGAAAACGAACGTGTTCACGGCAAACTGTTGATAGGGGATGGCGCTACTCTTAATATACCACCAGATGATTCCACCGCTGAAGTTGCGTTTGGTACAGAGTGCTTAGAGGTTTTGCAAAAAGCGAATGCAAAACGACTTGCCTGACCCACTGGGGCCACTCACCAAACAACTAAAGGGGTGCTTGAATTTGAGTTCGTCGCCCATGGAGGGTCGGACTGTAACACGGCTCTCTCCCCGGGACCTCACCATATATATACCCAAACGGGAAGGACGAATCGTCATGCATTCGGTGTCTCTTGAAGAAGGATATTCTATACCTCTTGTTCTATGGTTCTGTCACTATAGCTACCGTCCCACCTACACTCCTCTTGCGTTTGATCTTATGATCCGTGTGACGTTAACAATGGGTTCGCCTTGTTCCACAATTATGACCCTGATTACCTCGAAATTCAACATTTTTGAGGCGTGATAATTTAGAGTGGTACCCCTGACTTTACATACAGTTTTCTCGCCTTCATTGGTTATCAACCTGTATGCATAATTCTTTGAAACACGTGACATAAATTCGGCAATGAATTATGGGGGCTTCAGTTCAGATTGCATGTCCCGTACATTGTCCGTTTTTGCGATCGACCACGGTTCGGCTCTCGGCTGAATAAATATAATCGAATTAGTGTCGCAATAGATCGCGTTCTCTTGCACTAGGTCGAGAAAACTATACAGATGGATTCTTGCACCTGCAGTAACGTAAGCACCGTTGACCTCATTGGTATGAGGTATATTAGGCACACGCTCTTCTGCCGACAATTTCCACGAAAGCCAGACTACGTCATCGCTGGCAAATGCCAGATTCCTTACGTCTACGCCTGGCGTGGCTAGAAATCTTTACACTTCGTGCGGCTCCGTCGTAATTTTGGTGCGCGTTCTATCATTCCTCTCGGTCAGTTTTCCCCATATTGAGTTGAGGCAGATTCGCCAGACCGCGTTTAGCAGCGTTAGGCCTCATTTACTCTATGTCTAGCCGTATCCCCTTACTCTTCCAGAAGGATTCTATATGTCGCTCTTCGTCGGCCGGGCTTCGAACCCAGGCGGGATAGCCACTAGCCTCTGCTTTCAATTTCAGAAACGTGTCTTATATAGCCTGCAAACAGACCGCCTTCCCGAGTTTCAGGGTCGTATCTAGTAACTTTATGTTCATACAATTCCTAAACTTCCAAAATTCTATACCCCTTCTGCACGACCAGCCGCACATCGTCAATGACTCACGTACCGGTCAGGGCCATCTCTTCGTCTGTCGTATGACAGGATTCTCCGGTATTTTATGTTAGGACACATGTTCGGCACAGACATAACATGAGTTTCTGATTGGCTCGTAAGGGGAGCACGGGATGATAAACCTCTCTGGTGGAATGATTGAACATTTTATAAGGCCATCCTTACGCAAGCAGGCTTCCTTGTCTTTGCACGCGTCTCCCACATGGATGACTGGATGGCGCACGGGGAACTTGAAATACTTGCATATGTACAGATAGAGGCCAATAACGTCTACATACTGAAAAATCTCGCCTTCCCGAGCCTTATAGTGTAGACGCATGGCCTCGTTTCGGCCCCCGTACAAAGCGTCCCGGTTACACATAAGGCTGTGACACACTGTAGGGTGGGCGAGCATTTCGTGTGTTTCTGTACCAGTATCGTCAAATTCACATTCCCACTGAACTCTGACCTGGTATCCAGCAGGAGTTATCTGCTCTATTTCTCTTTTCGTATCTATCTGCTAGGGTGGCTCCATTTGTAGTGATGACGTCACGATACGGCTGACAGGTGCAGCAATGCACAATAACCATCCACACTGAAGTGAGGTAATTCAGGCAGTCTGTATTCGCGTCCGTTGCGTGCAAGCTTTATGAACACCACATCAGACTTGTAGAACCGTGACGTCATCCTGACAGTATTCTTCTAGTACGAGCCTGTTATCGAATAGGTCAGACTTGTGTGTCTCATACCACGCGAGGAATTCCTTCCTCTCCCCGCCACTCATCTCGTCCACAACATAATACGACATGTCGGGCATAGGGCCTACATAATCGAGGTTTTCCTCAGTGTTAAAGTAGTGGGTGTACCATGATTTAGGGGCCTGCAGACCGAGATCCTTGGCCAGTTTACGCAGTGTACACGGGAGGAAGGACACGCTGTCCAAAATACTAAATGCTCCATTTTCATACTTATGATTTTTAGACCGTTCGTGATAAGTTCAGGCTTCCATTTCAGCATGATTACCCTATTCAGAATGAAGTGCAGATCGAATGCTTTGGTGTTGTGCGCGATTGCCACAATTTTATTGTCCCAGGGGCGGGGCTCACAAAGATAGTTTAGCAGGTCCCCTACAGGGTCTTCCCAAAAAGAGTGCCTTCTGCTGCCAAATCGCTCACAATCTACACCGTCTTCCACGTCCTCACATCTCGCACAAATCTTGCACGAAGACGAGTTTAGGCTCATGTGCATTTGCCGTGCCAGAATACAGCTTATTTTGTGTATTCTCGATTCATAAAATACGTACATTACCTTGTCTGCATTAGCGGGCAACACGTCCTTGAGAGGTCTCATATAGCCAGATGCCCTACATCTCTTTTCTGGTTACAGATTTCACAATATCGCTTATTACATTCATGGTTTCTGCGCGTCACAAGGGCCCCACACGTAGCGCTACATCGCCTGCGTTCACAAATTGATTTCTTATTCGAGGTTCTCTGCTTGTGGTTCGCGAAACACGTTTGGCTCCTGAAAAGTCTATTACTTTCGGCGTATGGGATTCTGACGGCGGAGAAGGCGCATGTTGGCTCGCCATACAATCGCTATACGTTTGCTCATACACGTGTGTAACGTCTCGCGTACACCCTTTGTTACATGCTTTACACACGTACCGTCTCGCCTTGGCACCCGTCAGGTTTACGGTCACGTGATAGTGTCGTTCGACATTCTCATAGAGTAAGTTAATGTGTTTTGGTGAGTCGACCTGCTCTTCTAACATTTTGTCTCCATACGCCAGGGCTTATACTCCCGAAAATGTTCTTGGAATTTTATTAATTCGGGAATCCCCCCACCTCCGGACAAGTCGATACCTGTCTTAGCCAGCAGCTTTTGTTTTACGGGAAGTATCTTTCTACCTTGCCGATATGCTTTATAATCTGGGTAATTTTCTGCCTTTGCTATAGCCATTATTAATGCGTGGGCCTAACAAATTTCTGTTGCTTTTACCTCCACTACACTTCTTTTAAGGTGTGCCATGTCTGAGAGTGGCCTGCCCTTGCTTTTAGTCGCACGCTTGCCGAAACCCACAGGCATCCTAACGGAATGTGCAGTCATGGTCAGCATGTCCAGGGCGTTAGATCTAGCGTTTGTTTGTGACACCTTCTCGAAAAGGGTACATATCACGTCTCCCGCCATCTGGTCTTTACATCTGAAACTGATTCTTATAGGCTTATCATTCTGATCAACACGGTTATGAATTGTTGTTCCCAACATTTCACTATCGCTCTCATTCTGTGGTGCGTGCTCAAAAAGATCTTTCACACTGGCTAGAAAATGACTGGCAGGATCTCTGGCGTTATAGGGGGTAACAGGCGCACTGCCAGCTGTGTTCCCATGGCATTGAACCAGCAATACCGTCGAGTAATTGTGTCCTGAACCTAGAATCTGCGAGCCATGTTTATGTCTGCAAACTAAGGGAATATGTCATGTAATACATTGAAAAACTGTCTTCGCTAATGTTCTTATATAGCGCCAATTGTCTGATTATTACTTATTATTATTATAATATTATATGATATATAAATATATATTATTATGTAGTATATATAAAATTATTACTTAACAAAACAGGTATCGCCGCTTTACTTTTTTCTTCGCTATGCACCACTAATTCTCCCCAGCGGGACCTATGATTCACAAATGAAATCGCAGTGGTGGCTCGCTTCCCTTTTTATTGATAAAAATTACGTCATGTCACAAAACCGCGCGTATTGTAACTATTTGCACGTGGCAACAGTCGCCATTGTGCCATGTATGCCTTTTTCGTCATTGTGCTATTGATAACTATTTTCGTGGATGTGCATGACGTCAATTTTTCACGTATTGTCTCTCTGTCGTACCTATTTCGGGGTGCCTTCGACACACGTCGTGATCTAGCCCGAGCTGTCCACAGTCATTAACACAAGGTACGTGATTTTTTCCCTATATCCAATACACTATTCATCACGTACATGCGACCTATAACTTGCCTTTCTTTGAGACATAATGGATCTGGCCCAAACGTTTGAGGGGTCGCGTGGGAAAAGACTATATGTTTCCGAAATGGACCTCAATAATAAATATCGCATTCGTCGGGCTACAAGACTGACTACAAGATTCGGACCCACTGTGGTGCTCACTATCAGGATGCAGGGACCACCCCGGCCCAAATATTCCTGCCTAGGAGATATAGTGACGTCATTACGGACTTCGAATTTGACCCAAAATTGGACACATAGCACCATTTTCGAAAAATTAATTATTTCGTATTGAAAATGTACTTATGCCACTTCTTGCAGTTACCTGTTATCCCATCCCTCCGGAATTCTACCTGTAAGCATTTCCTGATTAATGATGACATCATATGCCTGTGCAGACAACTCAACTGTACGTGACGTTTCCCGATTATGACATTTCCCTACTCAACAACTGTACATGCCAAAGCGACTATCGTCATGCTTCTCTCCGGCGACACATGCAGGGGTTGTCCAACAGGCCCTCCAAGGTGTCTTCGGGTTAAGACGGTCGGAACACCTCGCTCCTTTCGCTCCGCTACTCTCAACGGGGTTTCAGTGTAACACACTGACTCATTTCCTTATTTAATTTTCACTTTCCCCACATGTTTACGCTAGGTCACAGGTAACGTTATGGCTTGGGCTATATGCGGGGGGCCTCACGCCTTCTTATACCTGCAAACTATACGGCGCCTTCCCCAACCACGCCATTACCTTCCCTCTCCTTTGCACGCTCTTGCTTTCACCTTAGCTCTGACTGCCACGTTCTACACGCTTTCCCATACTATCCCTTGTATAACGCGTTTCTGCAACAATGTACTATCCACTTTAACAACTTCTTTCTCCTCACATCATACCTCCTGTACCTACTCCCTCGCCGGCCCCAAACCCAAAATTTGGCGCCATCTTTTCTTTTGCTTTTGGCCCACAACGGCTCAAACTCAAATTCCCTGGGCTCTTGCCCCAGGGGCCCGCGTTTGGGGTGCTCCATCTTGCACTGCTTATTTTTTATTTGTTTGGGGCCCGTGGTCCTTGCTCACTCTTACCAATTTTCAAGGCACCTCCGCGTACACACGCCGTAGGGGTACTTGCGGCCGGAGCGTGGGGCTTCCATAACAATTTCTTCCTAGGCCAACCACACCTCCATAACGTAGTCGG
>Ga0209755_10008543_pt1 | contig 10942 bp, 10 predicted proteins | sample TergutCo191P1_FD_187301 | JGI IMG/M metagenome (GOLD analysis project Ga0209755, IMG submission 187301) | Cornitermes sp. P1 segment gut microbial communities from Petit-Saut dam, French Guiana - Co191P1 (SPAdes) (version 2) | ecosystem: Host-associated > Arthropoda: Insects > Digestive system... | reverse complement strand
ATGAACTAAAGTTCTTAGCAGCCGATAGACAGAAGTGGAAAGGACTCACAGACAACCTATGTTCCTAGAAAGGAACGATGGACTCTATTATTATTATTATTATTATTATTATTATTATTATTATTATTATTATTATTATTAAAGGTAACCTTGCCAGAACAACGTCAAGTGAGATGTCAATTTTCCACCGCAGTAAAAATTCATACTGTAGCATTCTGGATCATGACACCATGTAGTCAAGCGGGTGGGTACCAACAAAACAGTGAAACATTCTGCTTCCATCTTCAGGGTAGGCAGTATGTTTCTCCATAATGCTTGCATCCACCCAGCAGACCACAGCATAACACAACCCAGAAAGAAAAGAAAGGAGGGGGGAAAAAATGGATGATAAAGATGAAGACTATATATCTCAACAATTCAATAATTCTTTGAAAACTATCACAAACACCTCTCCCATTTTTATGAATAATTACTTTACTAAAATAGTTTCACGCTGCTCATAAAATGCATCCGTTCGTGAACCTCAGAATGTACCTTCTGCTTTCATCAGTTCAATTGTTATTTCTTCAATACCCATGAACACATTAACATGTGCTGAGCTTGTATGATTATATAGGAGGACTAAGATAAAAAATTATAATTCTGTGCATATATAGGTTGTGTCAATCATGCTCTATACCTGAAGAATTTTTGCATACAAATAGGTAAAGACAACACACAAAGGTGTCTTAACATCTGGAAACATTCCAAAAAATCATTCTTCAAAAGATTTATATAGAATACGTTGTTTCTACTTAATTTACTCACCCTGTGACTATTGCTCATGGCACAAAGTGATCCACACTGTTCCTTGCTCCTATTGCTGCTCTGTAGTCAATCTTACTTGTAGAGTACATCACAATGAAACACCTTCCAAAATATTTGACAGCAACATTTGCATAGCACACATTCTCACAGAGTAAAGTGATGAGAATTTAGTAATACAGATTATATTATTAAACTGATTAAAAACTCTGTACCAATAACTTACAAGCAAATCATATATTCAAAATTTTAACTGAAATGTGTGCAACTATGGATGTGGATACTTAAAACAAATTAAATATGATTATTCATATAAATAACATTCTACCAGAAGCTTGAGTTTAGTATCTGAAACCTCTGTATGTCACTATACTATTTTTTCATTAATTTTATGCATTAGTAAAAAAGTGGCAGAAAATATATTAATATGTTGGATCATTTTTCCTTCCTCTTGCCTCTTCCTCCTTCCCCCCTCTGCTGAACTGAGAGTTGGGTGAAAGCGTCACAGTTTGCTTATAGGCAGAGGGAACTGAAGTTTTACAACCAATTACTATTCATTATCTAGTGAAGGCGCCCAAATGGATAACATCCTTGAAGATAACATTCCTGAAAAAAAAAGTTAAGATATGGTATCAATTGATCCATTCATAGGGTCACTCACTTCCCACACATATTCACTGTGACAGGTGAGCTGTACATGAACAGACAACAACTCAATTCTAGTTTTAAAAAAAAACATAATTGTTGTTATGCATTAAAAACCAAAATTATTCAACTGCAAACCAGAAAATAAATTATATAATAAAAAACAGCACTGATGTTAATAAAGTGTTAGAATCTCATTCACACGTCCTGAAATTGAGGTGTACTTGTAACAAGGTAGCCATTTGGACCCATTGATAAATTAACTCTGTGTATGTGTGTATGTTAACATAAATCTTTCACTGTCACTACTACCTCAAGTCTCATACACAAAATGATAGCCTATTCTTAAAATATGGTACTTATTACTAGTTTTTGTATCACACTATATAACAGCATACACAAAAGCACAATGGCAGATGTACAATTCACTCTTCATGTTCACAAGGAAGTTTACAAAATACTCTCAAAAACTTCAAATCCTGAACTTCACCAAATTCAGTAATTCAGACCTCATGTTGAAGGATGTACTTGTATATATGCTGATGATGATATACAGAAAATGTCATTTGCTGAACCTAACCATATTTCTTTTTGAAAGATGTATGTGGATTTTGCAAATCCAACTTGTCCCTCACTTTTCCTGGATGAACCTCATAAGAGCAGCATACTGGCTACTTGCATTTAATATTTAAATGCAATGGCCAATTGTACAGGCTACTAACATGTCAATTAGACAAACTGACTTAAATCCTAAGACTTTCCACGAAATACAGATACCCAGGCTGCCCATCGATCTATTAAGTAGTGTGCATTCAACTACCACGCACAATGCATTGGATTTCTTACTACTCCCCTATGTAAGCCTAAACTAATATGAAACAACTACATACAAAAACAATACTGTCATAAGAATAGTCTACACTAACATGGGGCAACCATGTATTACAATGAATAGAGCCAACAACGTACAATGTCCTGCCATGGAAGAAAATGGGTTTCAATACTTTGTGTAATATTACATAATCAACTTTTTAAAGCAGCATACGTGACAATTTAAACATAAGCATACTATGCACAGTTCTTTATGTTATACAATTCCGTTCATAAACAAACAAAATCTTCGTATCATTCGTCATACATGCGGCAAAAAGTACATGTACCCAACCTTTTAGAGACTTGTTCACATGTGTCAAAACCGACTATGACAGGACGGAAAAAAAACATAAACAAGGGCGTAACTATTTCATTAGACAACACTTGGGTGCTTTGTCATGTTTAAATCCTCGAACTGGACCTTGTGAAGACAAATCAATGCAAATAAAACACGGCCTGTGTCGTTGCCTTCTAGCCAAACATGACGTCTAGCCGACGGTAGAAAACACCCGTCCCTGTGTAACCTTGCATCCGAAAACTGCTTGTAAATTGTCACATAGCAATTTCATACAGCCCATTTATACCGATATGTACACACCGTCACCAAGTAAACTACTATGCCACATCGCTGTTACAATTTTACTTACTAAAGTGGTGAAAACTTACGATATTTCCGTTTTATAGTTACTCGCATCCCACGACCTTACTTCGCTACTTTGCAATTAGATTGTCCTACCATCTTGTGGAAGGAAGAGAAAGGTCAACATCAAGAATGGTGGCCCAAGATGAGTAAACAGACAGCTGGGAAGTAAATTTTGACCATTTGCTCCATCGAGATTGAAGTACATGGGATGTTAATTTCAACAAAACTATAAAATCACATTAACGAAATAATACATCATATGAAGACTTATTGCGAGTCGCTGGATATGTTTGTTTATGAACGCGATAACCTATAAATTCGTACGAGTCAATATATGATTTCAAAGTAGTGCTATTTTTGAGTTCGATTCACTATGTTAGTATTTTGAATTCTAATTGCCGTGCCTTTTTCAGATATTGGTTCACGTGTCATCATTTCCTGTCACCACGTCAAAGAACTGTATGAGGTAATCAGCTCTACTTAACGAATCTGTAAAGAACAGCTTATAATACACATGCAGGAACGGCCAAGTGCAAATTAGAGATCTTGTGGTATGTGTCCTTCTTGCATGCACTGTTTTGCATAAGAACAAGCTGATTTGACTATTGTATTGTATCGGTAGTAGGGTTAGAATATTGTGACAAGACAAAAACATAGCCTCAGGAATGCACATCAGTCCTCTGGTTTTTCTGTTAGCCTGACAGATTGTTTTTCTTTTGATTTACTGTCCCTCGTCCCACAGTATTTATTGTTAGGATAGGATAGATTAGCTTTATGACTGAGTTATGTATAAGTGTTGTATCCCGAAATTGCTGGTGTGGTTTTGTAACCAATTTGAACATTGGACTGCTTACGCCACTGATGTAATGCATTCCATGACTATGAGCAAAGGTTGGTTTATTTTCCTTGTAAATAACCAACTTGACGCACAATTTTTCATGTATGTTTGTTTCTATTCTCTACATGTTTTGGGCAACCGTGTGCCCATCATCAGGAGAATTATTGTATCAGTGTGACACCTGGTTTTTGTCACTCTGGGTAGATGACTGTCTGGTATGCAACTTGCATACCAGATGGTCATCTGCACATAGTGACATAAATCAGGTGTCGTACTGATACAATAATTCTCCTGATGATGGGCACATGGCTGCCCAAAACATGTAGAGAATAGAAATAAACCTACATGAAAAATTGTGTGTCAAGTTGGTTATTTACAAGGATCATACCAGGATGCACCATCAACAAAACATAAAAAAGTTGGTTTATTTGTTTATTTGTATGTGTGCATTCGGAGATTCACAAACAGGTAACAAACCATTGAATGTAGAATTTGTCAACATATAATGATTCTATATCAAGATAAATATAGAACTACTCATTGTATACGTGAAAATGAAATCTCATAAGACCCTCATAAATTGCTTCATAAAATAACAAATTCAATAAACTAAAAAAAACAATGTCAGAAACTTCACTGGCATTATCTCCAGTTGTGAGATTTGAGGTTCAGAGACTGATGTTGTTGAAGACTAGAGCCATCTGCAATACCACATGTTGACTGGTATGTGAATACCAACATTTCTGTCCGCAGTGTAGCCACCCTTTCTTCATTCCCTGCTCCTCCAGAATGTTGGTACCTATATACAAATCTGCATGGCATCATATTCCAGAAGAGTGGAATCCTTATCTCCAGTTATTAACTCCAGAATTTTCACTTTCAGTTTCCCATAGTTCATCCATAATTTAATTAGATATTTGAACTAAGGTGAAATATGCTTACTTACTCCATGAAGCAGAGTCATTCTTGAGAAGCTAACCAGTTTTCAGCTAGTCAAGTAATTCCCCGCATATTATGGAACCCAAAGGTTTATTACCACATTCACAACTGTCTGCCACATGTCCCTACCTTGAGTCAGATCGATCCAGTCCATACCCGCACCTCCCACTTCCTGAAGATCCATCTTAATATTATCCTCCCATCTATGCCTGGGTCTTCCAAGTGGTCTCTTTCCCTCAGGTTTCCCCAACAAAAACTTGTATACTCCTCTCCTCTCCCCCATACGCACCATGTGCTCCGCCCATCTTATTATTCTCGATTTTATCGCTTGAACAGTATTGGTTGAGGAGTACAAAACAGAAGTTTGACACTTTCAAGTCTACATGATTTGTAATTAGGCAGAGTGTATCAAAGTTTGGAGTGTTAAATACTTTATTTACATCAACATGGTCATCTTCTGGGATCTGCTGTATTGTCTGTGGACATTTCAGGGGAACCTGCTGCATTCATCCTGGAGTAGCTGTAGGCAGAAGTGGATATGGGGAAAGGGTGGACCAGGGCAGAGTTCAGGCTGGGACAACAGGAAGTGGTGGGTGGGTGGGGGGGATGAGTTGTACAAGTAAGAGCAGGAAGAAACAAAATGGGACCATTGAGAATTCTGTTTATGAGTGGAGTGAATTGGAAAACAGTCAAGAAAAGGGCTGGCTTCGGCATGGGTTGCCTGTGAGGGAAATTGAATGGAGAAATACTAATAAAAGTCTGGGAAATTAATGTGTGTGTGTATAAATGAAAGTACAAATGTGGATGAGAAGGATAGAAAGCAAGAAGGTTAAGTGAAGAGGAGATGGGAGGCAGCTGGACCAATAGGAAGAGACTGACATAATAAGAAAAACACTGCCTTAGCCTCAAGCAGTGGATCTATCCCCAGGGCATCAACACTGTTTGCTCTAAATCCAGATACATAGACACCACCATCAAGGAGGCAATAGAGATAAAGCTCCATAATAACATGAACAGGGAGGATGGTATCTGCTTCAGCAGGTCGTGGAAATCTTCCATGTACTTGAGCTTATTGATCCATTAAGGTTGGGTCAGTACATGTGTGTATATGGGGATGGAAAATTATCTTTGGACTCCCCTTTTCAGTGATTGGATCAGTGGACTACAAAGGTCACACTGATCCTTCATTTCCTTATACTCTTTGAAATGTGTATAGGAAGTAAACTTGATGGACTGGAGAGAGTGATGGGTGATGTTGGCTCTCAGTTAGAGACATCACTAGTGTTGGCAGCTCCCTATATAAGTAAACTGTCTCAGTTGCTATGGCCAGGTCTTTATAAGTGTCTGGGAGCCCTGGTGCATAGGTTTCAGTTGTGCTGTATTTAGCTGGATGTCTCTTGTTTCTTATTACCCTGTGGCAAACATGTCTTACTTTTGCAGTAGGTCTGGCAGTGCCCCATTCTTTCAAAGAGAGGCTAAGTAGACCTCAAGTTATGTTATTTACTTCAGGAGTCAGGTCTTGGATTGAATGGGGCAGCAAGTTTCTTGTTATGACAAATCAATTTCACTGAGCATGTACTATTTCATAACATATAATATTTACTTAATTCTGTCACAATATGCCATCTCATTGCTGAAACACTGGTGTATGTTTGTCCATAACTACAAAGTCTGGTCACCTACAGTGCAATTACCAAGCACTTTAGTGAGATAAATGAAATTTTTAATTGTAACCTAACACATTAGGCTTGTATGGTGGGCAAGGAGCTTAAATGGTATCAGAATACAATTTGATCTTTCACCATCCCAGTTTTGGACTTATGGTTGCTAGGCAACCAAGTGTGCTTTAAACATGAATCTATAGACAATTTGTTTGTGTTTAATGGGAATTGCAGTATGTGACATCTGCCACTAGATATGGCCTGTTGCGGAGGAGATATTCAGAAAGTGGCACCTTGAGACTAGCAGCTCTGTTTGGGGGCTGCATGAGTGGTTATCAGCCTACATTAAATTAGGAGCAAGAAGGACTTCATGTAACCTGGACTGCTCAGGCAAGCATTATGGCTGGGGAAAGTCATCTGACTAGAGAAGGTTCCTCTAGATTGGTTGTAAAGTTGGGCCCAGTATGACAGTGTCTGCAGTTGATTTGTTGGTTCTGGCCAAACTTGTGAGAAATGTTTCATGAATAGTGCATGATGAAACAAAGGTAATTTTGAACATTTTTATTCAGTTAAAAGCAATATACGACCTTCACAGTAGATTTTTACCTAGTCACAGCCATGCCAAGTGCAAATTGCACATTATTATTTACAGTTATTTCAGTATTCTAGTAAGTGATATTTTAGTGCTGAAGAGTAACATGAATTAATTTCATGTACTGATATTTCTTATACAGTTCTTATAATAAAACCAATTACTTACTTACTCACTACATGGTGCAGAGTCCTTCTTGAGAAGCTAACTGGTTTGCAGCTAATCAAGAAATTCCCCACATTTCATGGAACCCGAAGGTTCATTGCCGCACTCACAAGTGTCTGCCACCTGTCCCTATCCTGGGCCAACCCAATCCAGTCCATATACCCACATCCCACCTCCTGGAGATCCATCCTAATATTATCCACCCATCTATGCCTAGGTATCCCTACTGGTCTCTTTCCCTCCGGTTTCCCCACCAATACCCTATACACCCCCCTCTCCTCACCCATATGCGCCACATGCCCAGCCCATCTCATTCTTCTCGATTTTATCACCCACACATTGTTGGGTGAGGAGTACAGATCATTTAGCTCCTTGTTATACAATAATAAAACCAATTGGATGCACTAATTTCTCAAATTTATTTTTGGAATAAAACTCTACATGTTGCAGACAGTTCCTCTGTCCATCATCAGGAGTTTTTCACTGTACACACAGCAATGCGAGCAAACTGTCGGCAAACCTGTATGACATATACCATTGCTGTGTGTACAGTGAAAAACTCCTGGTGACGTACAGAGGAACTGTCCAAAACGTAGAGTTTTTTTCCAAAAATAAATTTGAGAATTAGTGCATCGAGTTGGTTTTATTATAAGAATTATCACGATGCACGGTCACCTGAACATCAAATTTCTTATGCAGAAATTGTTTTTGGGCTGTAGCTATGCTACTTGGTTTTTCAAGAACCAGTTAAGAACTGGATGTATATATTCCATGACTATCATGGGATCTAATAGCCTCTGTTATTACTGAAGTTGCAGATAGTGAGACAAAGCATTGTTACTACTTTGTAGGAGTGGTATTTGAATGGTGTTGCTTGAAATGATTTAGAAAACTTTAATTAATGACTCTTAATAATGGATGTTATTAAATATTGAGGTGCAGCTTTTTCATTTCAAACACCTCATTGCCTTAAATTGGTAGTGATTATTCCTTGTTAGGACAGCTGCTGTAGATGGACATCAGTGTGGTGTCCACTGAAGTGGAATCCCTACATGAGGATTCAGGCCAGAGTCTGGTACAACTCCAAGAACGATCATTATTATAGGCAAAACTTTTACTTGTCTATTATTTTCTTTGATCAAGTTTTTGAATTATGCAGTAAAGTAATTAAAATTTATGAGCCATTTGTACAAACTGTAACAGCAGTATGAAGTAATAACTTTTTTTATTATTGTTCCAGCTATCAGTCAAAGTATGGTGGCACAGACAGATGGGGTGCTTAATTTTACAATCATGACAACTTCTTCTGGAGTCCTGACATCTGATATGATTCTGCAGTCCATAGATCAAAATGCCACAGACATGCCTTCCACACCTAGTGGCAGCACTGCTGATTCACAAGCAATGCAGTACATCATTCCTTTGTGCATTTTTATTGTCCTTTGCCTGCTGGCTGTTATGGTGATTACATTTATGATTAATAGTTTATTAGCTTATTTGATTTTACTCAGCTTGTCATGAATCATATAAGCAAATCATACTAAGGATGGTCTTGGCTTACCTGGTATTCCTGGAATTTTCAAAGATGCTTTTATTCTGTGTATCAAGATTATCTTCAAACCTATGTGATATTTAACCCTTATCCTGCTAACATGGGAGTATAGGGTGAGCTCTTAATAATGTCAGCAGATGGCAGATGGGATTTAACTTGGTGTTTAAAGGTTTAATAGCATTCTGTGTTGGGCACAGGTCTACATCATTATACGCAAGAAGCACCTGGATCATCTGCGCCACCACTTGATGCCATTGTATAATTTTGATCCAACAGAAGAAGGGGAAGACTGGGAAGTAGAGTTGCTGGAAGAAGGCGTGGATCACCACAGTGTGCACCGTGTAAGTTGTATAAGTTCTTTGTACTTTCTGTCCTGTTCAACCACTGTTGCTTGTACAACTGTTCAGAAATAAGTTAATAATATTTTCCTTTCTTAAAACAGTGTTACAATTCTGATACATGTAGGATATGGCATGCTGTTGTGTGTGCGGTAATGAACCTTCGGGTTCCATGAAATATGGGGAATTTTTTGACTACCTGAGAAGGTTAGCCTCCTAAGAAGGTCTCTGCTCCATGGAGTGAGTACATACTAGGAAGTGGTGGTTCATTTGTCACAATCCAACAGTAAAATCTGTACAGAATTCCAAGTCAGGATACTAGTACCAAAGAAGAGATGTGAGATTTGAGGTTCTCACAATGGTGAATATAAAGATTAGTTTCTCACAAAACTACATGATCTCCTGTCCCAGAAGACAGTATCCTTCTCATTCATATCAAACAAAATCAGCATAAGCTATTATATGAATTACATGCTTGTAAAATAAATATTTTGTATGAAGTAAGCTGTATTTGTGTCTTATTGGAAAATATTGCATTCCTTGTGTTACTGGCATGTTGTGCCCATGATATGTTGGAAGTGAGCAAAGTTGGTAATGAAAATTGTGTTTTACAGTTATTTTGTGTAGAATGGCAGGTCGTTCAAAAGTATAACATCTTCATAAACTGTTACCTTCCACCCCCTCTCCCTTGCCTGCACTGTTGAACTAACTCTACCTGAAAATTGAAGGAATTAGCTATTTAATTTTCATAGCACATAATAAACTGCATGTTATTCATTGTACATGTGAAATAAGAAAATTATAATAAGTCTTTTGCTTTTCTCTGTTTAGGGTTACAAATCAATGGATTTCCCAAGAACTGAAAACACAGACCTGTTTAGAAGATAAATGTTATTTAATTACTATAATTCAGATTAAATGGATTTTATCTCATTCTTTTCAAAGTGAAATGTTACACTTGAGCATGAATTTAAAGTACTCCAGGATTTCAACAGCAGGGACACCATGACCCACATTGTAATCCTTCTACAGGCAATCATTTGAACACCAGGTATGCCATGAAGTGAATCATCACATTTGTTTTACTCTTCACAGTGCTATATGAGGTTTCGATATTACTTATACTACAGATAGGTATGTTTTTGTTGAAATTTATGATGTACTTTGTATGTTGTTACTGATTTTTGTTGTGACTCGGTGTTCAGTATTTAATATTCCAAAAATATAACAATGACTGACATATATATTTCATTGTGTATCTTTGTAACACATTACAGCCCTTAGCTTCTTTTTACTTGTGAAGAAAATTTTAGACAGGGTGATGACTTTGACATGTGAATTGTGTTGGATTTCAGATCGCAGTGTCTTGATACCATAATTTTCAATTTTCTCTATGTTCTGAGATGTAAAACTTATGAAACAATGAATTTGTTACACTCAACTGCATTATATCATGTAAAATATTTATTATTTTGACAACTATGAGAGTAGGCAACACTCCAACAAGAACTGAAAGAATTGTGTTGGCAATGAGGATATTGAATGGAAGTATTTTTTAAAATTTAATGGCAAGTACTACAGGGATCAGTCACAAATGTTACGGGTTATGACTTCTGTTTTGTAGTGTTGGACATTGCTGTTATAAATGTGTAACAAGTGAATGTACGGATTCTGCAGATCGTGAGATTGTCAGGTTATTAACTCATATCAACCATCCATTTTTCTATATATATATATATATATATACACACACACACAGTCTTTTGCTACAAATTACTTTTGCATACCTGGTTTACGTGTTCACTTTGACTGTGCAGGCTACAGAACTGCAGTTTGCACAACCAAAAGAATGGACTGAGTGAATTCAAATCTTGCTTTAAAACCTGGCTTGT
>Ga0209755_10008542_pt1 | contig 10948 bp, 4 predicted proteins | sample TergutCo191P1_FD_187301 | JGI IMG/M metagenome (GOLD analysis project Ga0209755, IMG submission 187301) | Cornitermes sp. P1 segment gut microbial communities from Petit-Saut dam, French Guiana - Co191P1 (SPAdes) (version 2) | ecosystem: Host-associated > Arthropoda: Insects > Digestive system >... | reverse complement strand
AGTTCAGTATTAAGAGACCTGGATTCAAGTCTCAACCTATAAGTCTGCTGTCCTGATTATGGCTTATCACGGTTCTCTTCAGTCCCTCAAGGTAAATGCTGTGACAGTATGTCAGACTTGGGTCACCACCATGTCCCCGCAAATCCATTAACTATTCATCATGCCCAGGCAGTGCCACAGATCAGGCGGTTAATTACCAGCTTCTCAAGGCAGAGGATCAGGTTCAACTCTTGGCCAGACCACATGGAATTTGTGCTCGACAAAGAGGCACAGGAACAGGCTTTTCTCCAAGCACTTGGTCTTACCAATCAATACTGTTTCATCAATACACCATAATCAATCATTCACTCACTCATTCACTACCAATTCTATATGATCTCAGCAACTGACAGTGTTATTAAAATACTACACTTATCTACAAATTCCTGTCACCTGTACATCATATGCAAATTCCTGTCACCTGTACATCATATTTAAATTCCTGTCACCCGTACATAATATGCAAATTCCTGTCACCTGTACATCATATGCAAATTCCTGTCACCTGTACATCACATTTCAATGTTTCTTTCTTGGATTTCACTTAATAAACTTTCATTCAGTTCCAACGCCACAGCTAGAAAATTGTTTACATATACATTATTGAGGCTGTCCAAATAGTAAGGTTCTCTAAGTCACATACATTAAATGAGAAGTCATTCCAGTGTTCATCATTCATGACTGTCAAAAAGCATCACTTTTCAATACAATTGCTGATCACAATGAAGCACTGCCCATGTTGGCAAAGACCAGCCTATGAAGCAGAAGTGGCTATCTGCGAATGGCTGCAAATCCAAGAGCCTGATTTCTAAAACAGGATTTTTCAACTTGTGCCAAGGCGGGATACATCCATATATGTGTTTGAGGATAATGTTGAAAACACTGATATTTAATGCAAATAAATGAGATAAAACGAACACTGTCTAATTACTTCTCACTTCTTTTATGATCCAGGGAGCCGTACTTATCGAACACCTTCATATAATACTGGCACAGAAACTGATCATATCTGGGTGAAAAATGGGGTCTCCTGCTACTAACTACAAAAATACGTGCTTCTTGCATCATATATTCAACTTGTCATACCACTGCTATCTGTAGATAATACTTTCTTGAAAAATATCTACAATTACAACCCAGAGGCAAGTGACATCCTAGTGTCATGGCTGCGAACTGTGGATGGTTGAGCCAAAATGTTACGTGAATGAATAAGGAACAGGACACTACAACACAGATGTGACACAGAAACACACTCTACATGGTGCACAAAGCCCATGGAACTACATCAACTATTGTATGGCCACTCTGAATTTAGAATACAAACTGAATTGTGTGATCTGTGATCAACAGCTCAGCCAGGGTGCTCCAATGGCCTATGCACTACCAACAGTATTGAATCTGTTAATGACGCTGGGGTTTACACTGCAACTGTAACTGAGGACAGAGGTGTTCCAAAATTCAGCTACCCAAAACTGCACTTACACACTATGGTGCACACAGGCGGGTAATATGAGAGAAATGATACCATAAAATGCAGAAAGGCTGATGTTGAAGTATAAGAAAATGACCAAAAACGAATCAATCAAATAACTGAATTACTTACCGAAGGGGGTGGTGGTTGTGTGTGTGTAACTGTTTGACTTGTCTCTCCAGGTTTGCTGCCCCATCCTGTGCCGCCACTAGGAACTAAACTTATGGCTGGATCGTTGCCGCTGTGCTCAGACTTCAGGCTCGGTAAATTGGCTGGTGGTCGTCGTGCTGATGGCACTTTGCCCAGACTCTGCATGCCATGTTTGCGAGGTAATGTACTTTTCTGCTGATGTGGCTCCAAGGATTCTCCCTGAACCAACAAAAAGGATGACACTTGTGGTTTCATGACATTCATTATTTAACAAATCAAGAGGTCTGCACAACTTACAGGCAACTCCCTGAAAGATGGCAGTAACTAGGAAAAAGATTCACTCACCCTATACAAACTATTTATGTCCAGTGACTGAAATTTTGACTTTCCTTTCTCCCCCTTCGACGCAATCCCCGACAGAGTAGACATGCTGTCTGCAGGCAACCATTTAGAAGAAACAGACCCGTGGAACGAACCCTATTGCTGTAAGCACAATAAACCACAATGATTAGACAGTGTAGCCTTATTCCCTTCAGCACATATCTTAGTACTTACTCTTATAGACCAGACTATAGTGTCAATGCACAGGTAACTGTTGAACAACAATAATAAAAGCACATGCTGGTAATATCATGACACATGCCAGGAAGGACTGAGACAATGTCCAAAAGCCAGTCAAACTGGTATCCAGGCATAGGTGTGAAATGCCAATCTCCTGCACACCAAATCTGTCAACTGTCTGACTGTGATATTCAGTTTATGGAACGTTCCTCACGGCAACAGCAGTTACAAAAGGTAAAGCAATCCCATTATAGGCCTGGACAGGCCATGAGGTGGAGGCTCCCAGATTTCAAGAGTCGGCACATGAAGGCAGTAAGGTCAGCCCTACACAGTGGCTGCCTTTACCCCCCCCAGGAAAAAATCCTGGTACTCATTTTTGTTAGAGGCCGAGTCATACCCAGGGCCATAGTGCAGACAGAAGGATTATGTCAATAAAAAATTTGAATGACCCCTTCGAGAATCGAGCCTGCGACCTTCTGGCTTGAAGCGCAGTGCCTAAACCAACTGCACCACTGCATAACGGCAGTTATAGTCAATGAATACTTCCTCCAAACACACGTTATTACATATATATGATATATAAAACATCAACCCAAACACACATCACAACACATGAAGGCCACTTCAATATTATGTACATGAATAACAGCACATCTCTAAACATACAAAAATGGGTTTGGGTCATTTGTTGGTTGCATGGTTGTTCATGTATTTCTCAAAGAAGTGCCAGAGAAAGCACAGTGCCTGTTACTAACTGCCAGTGTCAAGGGCTATAAGACATGTTGTCAAACTATGAAGCACCTGTAACAAGCAAATGTGGGCTGGAAACCAACCAACTTTGGTTTCATTTCTCGCAAAATGAAAACTAATCACATTGGAATGTGCACCTCATGCAGGCCCACCCAGTTGCCAGTTGATATCCTGAGGAGGGATGCAGATCAGAAGATGACATATGACCCTACATACTACTAGCCCTGCACCTAAAAAATCCCCCTCCTCCTCCTATTCCTAAGCCTTTACCATCATCCACCTCCAACCATTCAATAAGCCCAAAACCTCTACTTCTGAAGGCAAAATAAAAATCATACATTAAATAAAATATATTTTAAAACTGGCCACAAATAATTTATGTTTATATGTTAAATGGTCTCAATGTATACACAAACCCAGTCCTCAATACCCCATAGTTACATTATTTAAGGGTACAAATACCCAGCTTCATGCAGTTGTTTCAAGTGGTGTGCTTCTGAAACCAACTGACCATGCAGGGCATGGACCCCCTGCAATAATTCCCCACCTACAATATTGTACTGAATCTAATGACAGACCTTAACACCTCCTCACTTATACACAATAGACATACCACTTACTACGTTATTGAACAACACCTCTTACACATGTTCATTCACTAATACTCTGCAGTAATAACATTTCTTTAGCTAAGGCAGTGTATTTTCATCAAGATCAATGGAGTATAACAGGAATCAACAGACTTCTCAAACACCTAGCAGCCACCTCAAAATTCCTGCTGCCAAAAGTGGAAAGTGAAAAAAAATTCCACACCGAAGACCTACAAATACAAGGAATCACCACTTAAAGTTCAGCAGCCTGGGTGACCTGGCATGCAGAGCTGTGCACCACTGAAGTCTAGCACCATCACAGATGTCTGCAATATGTCGCACATGTTCTACATTACATCAGGGGTCTCAAACTACAACTGTATGGGCCAAATTAATAACTGTTAATATTTGGGACAGGCATAAATCATTTGTGTAAAGAGTATGTTAAATATTTCCTTCAAAATTAAACACACCATTAAGAATATTTCATACTTTTAATAACAAACCTGAAGAATGCAATAATTATCGAATTTTAAGCTTTACTACATTTTTGTTTGCAGGTATGTGCTGTACAATACCATCCAGGGATATCACACATCTCTCAGCCCTTATGGCCATCACAAACACCATCTTTCAATACAGAAAAATTCTTTAATGGTGTGATGGGACACATTCTGTGGTCAGAATCAGGCTGCTGAAGGGCGGTACAAGATAAAATGGTGGACCTCATGGAGCCCATTCTAGACCAAAATGTCACGAGTCACAGCACCCATGAAAATAATGGGGATATTTAGGCAACAAACATCAGCCTGTGTTGTTCCATATTAGCGACAAAGCCAACTGAGAGCTGCTAACAATTTTACAACTGTATTTTAAAGAGTCTGGCATTCATACTACCAACAATGTTTGACTTTTAGACTTATCTTACTTACATTAAGCAAAATATAAAAACTTTTTATTCCACCACAATTAGGCTTCAAGGTTTCATTTTTGTGAATTCCAATAAGACTACCCTTTTGGTATTATGACAAGGTTAGGGTTTGGGGTTCCATTTTACTGACACAACTCTTAGTCACTACCATTCTGTCCAACATCAGAATTTAAGAATTCATTTCACTGACATGTCAGAGACAATTATACACACAGCGGACCAAAGTGTGCAATACTATAAAATGACTACTGGAAAGAGTACGACTAGTAATGGAAATAAAATGTCAAGGGTGTGCCACCAAGCAGACAGCACAAGCTCTGTAAGATGGCATAAAGAGAAGAGGTGGGTGCATGTGTGTTGTCAAAATATTGTACTAATACAGCAGTTTTGTGACTCTGCAAGACAGAAGATGTTATGCTTCAAGGAATGGTAAATACTGATGTTTCAGTGTGCTGCTTCCACCTTCAGGGTCCAGCAGTCCAAGAGGATTAGAATGCTTTTCTTGGACTGCTAGATCCTGCAGAAAAAGCACAAATGTTTGTGGCTATTCACCTAACAACAAGGTATAACAGCCTTCATTTTCAGTGGTACAGCAGATCTAAATCCTCCACTCAAACAGATATTTGAGGTTTTGGTGACAGAAACTGAAGTAAAACAAAAACAATCATTTAAATGAGGTTAGGCCATGAGGTTTCATTTCTGTCACAAAACTCAGCCAAACAAAAACAGATTCTACAAAGGTGAGGGTGGGGGGTTACAGCACAGTGAAAAACTCAAGTCACTGAGTAATATATTTTATAAATAAAGAAGGTGCATTTCAGTTCACCATTCTGCAAAGACCTCCACAAAATGACCACAAAATATTCCAAAACATGTAGTGAGACTGAATAAATATTAAAATTAGTTATCAAATAAATATGACATATATTTCACACCTCTAGTAATATTTGTTCATTAAGCTAAAATCACAAACATCAGTCATTACTACTGAAGTTTTCTCAATAAAATGCAGGCTCAAACACTCATCTACATGGAATGCACTAGTTTTTAATGTTTTCATTCAATCTGTAAAAACAGCAGTAGCAGTCTTCATCATATGTGACAATATATGGTTGAGGTGTTTTGTTTTCTATGTATCTTGTGGGCTGGGACGTGACTTTTGAAAGTCTGTGACATTGCTGTGTCTGCAAGGATTGAATTCTGCACTCTGATATGTATTAAGCATGAAGTAAGAATCACATATATCACAATCACATCACCTGTGTAATGAGAAGACAATGCTACAGATAAGAATGGACAATAATACATGGTGTAAGTGAACACAAAGGGTTAGCAAAAGTTACATGTAACAATAAAAACTAGCTTCACTATTGTGTAGCAGTAGATCCATGTAGGAAATACAACTACATCAAAACGTTCAGTCATAAATACTGCGTTTGTTACACAAGTAACATCCAAGGTGTCAGTGCATGCACAACATAAAGCATTTCTACTGACACAGGTGACAAAATGTGAAGCTGCAGAAAAGAAATTCCACATTTCTGCAAATTAAGACAGACTATTAAGAAACATGAAATCTGCAGGATAAAAGTCACAATTAGTGTAAGGATACTTTCATATTCAAAAGAACATGGTGATAATGGTGACTACATACAAGCAATGCACACTGCAAATGAAGTTGTGGTATTACTGATGTGTTCCAAACATTTACGTTTACTGTCTAAGGCCAAAGAAGGGCTAAACCACACTTACTTTAGCAGGCTCTTATTTTAACTATATAACTCAAGATTTTCTGTAAGACAAACGTCACTTGTCACACATTTCATGACGCTCTACTTGATGTTTCTTCCATCACACGTAAGCATTTCCGAAATTATAGCAAAAAACCAGAACGCATCATCTACATGCAATTCAAAACATTCTTCAAATGTAATTTATCCTTATCGCACATATCTTGCCCATTCAACGGTACTTATCCCAGTGGTCTGGGCCTCTGGCCTACACCCTATTTGACACAATCAATTTTCCTAACGCAGGGTAATGAATGTACTATTTAACACATAAGTAACAATAACATTCAAGTGTGTTTCCTTAAATTCTACCTCTCACAAAAAACTACCATCGCCTAGTCAATATATTAACCAACACATTATTCAAAGGTACAATTATCGGTATTCCCTCGTTAACTACAACAGCACAGAGTCAACTTCACATTTAGTATCATACCAATAAACTACAATGTGCAATTGTAACAACATACCTTGGTCCGTCCAAATGGGTAAACAACAGACAAATGGAATTTAATCCCTATGAATACAAATAATAACAGATGGTTACAGATTCAAATTTTCTTTCTTTACAATCTCTATTTCACTATCTTCAAAATGGCGAATGCGACGGATGTCTTTTGCGATCAATACAATGACGTCACTTTCAAAGCTACCGGATGAAGATACCACACTTCCATTAATCGTCATGTTCAGTCGCACAGACCTACTTTAAAACAAATTTCTGTTGCGACATTGTCCTTTATCAATGTGCAAAGGAATATCGGTTGCATGTGAGCGTGACAGTTTACTAGAGTGACTATATGTTGTTTTAATAAAATCCAGTCAACATAATTATATTCCAGAACGAATATGGATAACTCATGGTACGGACAAGTGAAATAACTTCCACAGTGAAACGTTGTAAATGTTTCGATCCCAGCATTCCACGGCACTCCGAGCTTTAAATCACTACAAATTCCACATGAGCGTATTAATTAATTAATTAGTTACTTAATGAATAAGTTAATTAGCCAGATCTATATCGCAGTTTAATAGCGCCAGCCCTTCATCAATGTATTACATTGATATACGCAATGCACCGTTTGATTTAAGACGGTTAGTTGATTAATACGTTGTTGTTAAGGTTACCAATGACGCCATGTAAGCATAAAACCGAACAGAAGGAGATAATGAAAATGTACCTATAGCAGTTACTGAAATCAGCGCTAATTTCCGATTTCGAAAATTTTCATAAGTCGTCAACTTTCTAGCGACAATATGGTAATTATTCAGAGGTTTATAGGTCGGTAAGAGATACAAACGTGCAGTACGATTCGATATGCACTGCACAGACTAACCTTTGTGATAGGTCAGGTTTTTCACCGTGGGGAAGGTTTAGATTGTGATATTCCGGGTTATGACACGAGTATTATAGTAGGTGGTTATCAGAGTTTCGATATTATGCCTACGTTATTGTCTCTCAAAAAAGGAGTTCATTATGGTGGGCTAAGACCGTGAGGTCCCTTCTGAATTCAATGTTGCGTGTTGTAACAACAAAAATGCATACAGTTGGGCTTATGATAACCTATTTTATTTTGGTGTCTTGTGCAAACTATGAATTTGGTATTTGTATTGTATTATGTTTTCACAATGGATGGTGGAATGGAAATAAGTTCCAACAGTGTTTTATTTCTAGGCATGTTTTGAAAGTCATATGATGTACTCTTATTCCTAATCTTCGTTACCATGATTTTTCAAATGCATCTGTAATGTTTTGCACTTCTGAATCAAGGTTATTAGGTGAATGACAAAGTTAAAAGTTATTCTTGTATGGGGTTTGTGTTAGTGTACATTTACACATTATATTTCCAGGAAAGTGTGTATTTACTTGAATTATAAATTCAGAAATATTAATTAACTTACTGTTTTCACATTTTCAGTCTGTCACTATTCACACAGATTTTGGAGATGTAAAAATTGAGCTGTTTTGTGAGTATTGCCCCAAGGCTTGTGAGGTAAGGTAACTGTACCATATATACATTTGAAATGCATTTCATAGATCCTAATTGGACAGTACCTTAGGATATAGAAACTGTCAACAGATGATGAGAGTAAATGTGTTACATAATACACATGTCAATTTAAAATATAATAAAATTTGTAACTTAATATTAATAAATAAGTCATAAGTATTGTCATAATAAGGCCTGTAATAATTGCAAAAATATGGAATGTAAAGGTACACACAGAAACACACATATTTGTGTGTGTGTGTGTAAATCTGATTAAGTGAAAAATATGAATATTGTCATAAAAATTAATATAATTTATAAAATTATACATTTGTTAATAAAATGCATAATGCATAAGAATCACATTGTGGTGACACTTCTAACAAGTATGCAGATTGCTCCTTAAATTCTATTCAAAGTATTCATTATAGGCGTAAAATGATCCTGGTAGAAAAAACTTTTTGAAGGCCAATTTAAATTTGTTTGTTTTGTGAGATAATTGCTTAATATTTAGTGGTAAATTGAAAATTTTAATTCTGAAATAATATACTGCTTTTTGTGCTTTTGTCAGATTTGTCGGAGGATGTAAGTCGAAACCTGGTCTGGTGTTAATACTTTGCATTGCAGAATTCGATTTGAAAGCATCTGTGTTTTTAAGTACAAATGTTGATACTGAAGATATGTATTGGGAACAAAGTGGAAGAATCTGTTACATTTGGGGTTTTATTTATTTGTTTTGAGTTACTGATAAATTTGTTATAGTGTTTTTTCACTGTCTTTATGACTTCCATTAGAATTTTACAGTATTTCCTATAATTTGGGATTTTTGGTATTTCTACTTAACATGTGTATTTCTCTTTTATGAATGCATGATTCTTTAATTCCAGCTGTTATCCAGGTTTTATTATTTTGATTGTGGATGTATTTTTTAAGAGGAAAACTATGGTAAAATATTCTGTGGTAGATACTGAGAAAGTTATTGAGTACTGTATTCACTTTATCAATATAGAAGACACTTTTCCAAGATTTGTAACTAAGATGTAACTTAAATTCAGATATAGTAAATGTTTCTTCTCATTATAGGATAAGTAGATGGATTTTGAATGTTTGTGTTGTTGAATACAAGAACTTGGGCATAATGGTCAGATAGGTCATTTAGGAGTGGATTTATTGTAAAGTTTTTATTTCTATATTTATCAATGAAAGAATTATGAATGGGTGTCATTGAAATATTATTAATTCTTGCAGAAAAATCAATTATACTAAATAAATTGGTTGTAGCTAGTAACGAATCTAGTTTCTGTTTATTAGTATTATCATCATCTAAATAATTAAAATTTATATCTTCACAGATGGTTGGTTCAAAGTGTTAGTATAGATTGTGTTAAGGATATATTGAAGCATACTGAAAAAATATGAGAAATTTCCTGATGGGGATCTGTATAGAGTTAATACACAGATGTCTGAAGTGGAATAATGTAATTTGCAGCACAAATTTCTATGTCTAGGTCAATACAGAATTTGTTTAAATCAATGGATGTGTACTGGAGAGTTTCATGGACAAAGATACTTACACCTACATTTTTCCAGGATTTTCTACAAAAATAATCTCCTAGGTTATAGGACCCAAATTTACACAACTTAACTCAATATTGCTTAGATGAAGTTCAGCAAGGCAGGATTAAGTGATGAATTTTAAATCCCCATTGATTAACTAATTCATCTGTTTTATTATTTATTCCTCTAATGTTTTGGTGATACATTGTTAAACTTGAATTTTTGTAGTCATTATTGGAGGTACTTTGTTTCAATTGATCATGGTTCTTATTAGAAATGACATCTCTACAGTTCTTATGAGTCTTGTTTCCCATAGATTATTAGGTAAAGTACTACCTGAATCATGTATGTTAAGCACAGAGTTAGTGCTGCAGATATGCATAATGTATGTCTTTTTTTTAAACTGCACACTTCATATGTAAAGTGAACATTTCTTTTCTTACAGAATTTTCTTGCACTTTGTGCCAGTGACTATTATAATGGCTGTCTTTTTCATCGGAATATAAAGGGCTTCATTGTTCAAACTGGAGACCCAACACATACAGGGAAAGGTGGAAATTCCATTTGGGGCCGAAAATTTGAAGACGAGTTCAAAGACGATATAAAGGTTTGTATTCATTCCAAATGAGACCCACCAACCTATTGCTATTTATGATTTGTAATTGTTATGTGCAGATTCTGTATTGCACCTACCTAGCAATCAGGAATTTTGTTTCCTAAATTTGTCTTTATGTTACTTAAAAATGAGAGCTTACAGTGATAACTGAATATATGATGCTATTTATTCATGGATATTATGATTGAGTATCACTAGCTGCACCCACAGGATCATGTGCCTTCATGATGTGCCCAGGGACAGCTTTACCTCTGAAAGTACACATTGTGCTAAGTAACTGATCACTTGAAATAGCTGCATGAAGTATTCACATGTGATCAAAATCAAATAAACATGCATCCAGTTAGTAGGACTGCTGTTTTAGGTAAGACACTGGGCTGTCATTCAGAGGGCTCTGAGTTTTGTCTCTGTTCCAATTTTGGAACCTTCAGTTATACCAAGGACTAAGCTTTGGTGATGGAAACAGTAATGGGACCCCATTCCACATGGTTCACAGCCTTCA
>Ga0209755_10008541_pt1 | contig 10948 bp, 3 predicted proteins | sample TergutCo191P1_FD_187301 | JGI IMG/M metagenome (GOLD analysis project Ga0209755, IMG submission 187301) | Cornitermes sp. P1 segment gut microbial communities from Petit-Saut dam, French Guiana - Co191P1 (SPAdes) (version 2) | ecosystem: Host-associated > Arthropoda: Insects > Digestive system >... | reverse complement strand
GTAAACAGTTTTCCTGTATGAAGTACCTCCCACCATTACACTGGTTGCAATCCAGGAAAACTGTTTACAAAGGCGGACATATAAAGGTAAAGCAATCCCATTACAGGCCTGGACAGTCCCTGAGGGTTCCAAGAGGTTGAGGCTCCCAGATTTGAAGACAATCAGCACATGAAGGTGGTAAGGTTTTCAGCCCTACACACCAGCTACCTTTACCCCCAGGAAATATTCCTGGTACTCATTTCTGTTAGAGGCTGAGTCAACGCCAGGGCCATAGTGCAGCCAGAAGGATTATGTCAATGAAAAATTCCAGTAACACCATCGGGAATCAAACCCGTGGTCTTACAGCTTGTAGCACAAGCCTCAACCAACTGCACCACCACATGCCCCAAAAGCAGACACATGCCACTCCATTTTTTTAGAGGGTAGTTCAGAGCCCTTGTGACAAAACTTGAAATATGAAATAGCATCAAACATCAATCGCATTTTGTTTTATTACCCTGTTAATTCTTCTGTACACCTGTGCAAATCTTACAGCCATGCTCTGTCATACCCCCCTTTCACTGTTTCTAACACACATGCAGTTTAGATGGATAGTGAATCTATAAACACTCCTTTATGTCTGGAATACTGTCTGCTGCCACTCATCAACAGCAGCCAGTCCCTGACAACAGTACTGGCAGCTTTCAGTGTAATGAATCTGATCCACCTTAAACTTCCAAAATATTTCAGTTTTTCCACAACCATCTTCCTTCCTGGTTTCAAAACTGTGAACAACGGTGAATAAGTACTTTCTACCATTATTTTCTTTCATTGTCATCTACACATCAAAAGACATCACAGGAAAATACACTGTTAGGCATACTTCAACAGGCAGTCATTGTGCTCGAAATGACAGTAATAAGCCATAAAAAAAAACCCAAGAATCATTTCAGCAGTAGGATGATAATTAATTATAAGTCTTTTGGATTTTCTGGTGTGGTTAGGCAATGCGTTCTGATATCTGAGTGTACTGTGTGTAGGAAAAACATAGTAACATTCTGATGGTTCCAAACAAGCTGAAAAGACATTCTGCAACAAAGCAGCTCTCTTTGGTTTGCAATGAAATGTATTTTAATTTAATAACACAAAACGGAATGCAGGTACATTTTACGATTTCATTTCCTCACAATTTGAAAAGTCTTGGAAGCTAGCAGTAAAGTACAGAATATATCTACTATAATTTCTTTGAGGTACTAGTTGTCAGAAGTATGTAAAAGTAGTTTCACTTAGACATAATTTTTAACATACAAAAATAATCAAATTAAAAATTAAACTCTAAAAATTTATAATTGACTTGATGAGAATCTTACCATTGATGTCTGACATGCTACACGTTGAGATATTTTTGTCAATATCCATGGATTTTTCATGAAACAGATTCATGTATTCATGCTTCCTTTGTCCAGTATTTGCCTTCTGTACTCTATCTGTCTGTGCTGAAAGTGCTATCTGTTTATCAAACACACCATTTATTTCTGTAACTGATTCAACATCTCTACCATTAGCTCTAACAGTATTATGTTCAGACACACTGGAACAACATACTTCATTTCTAGAACTATTAAACACAGTAGTCTTGCTTACGTTTGAACTGTCATTTGCATATTTTAGAGAATACGATTTCTCTACACAACCAGAAACAGAAGCAAGTTGAACAGCTCCAGCATCACTAACTCCTATGCCATACATGAATGATCCATCACACAAATGTTCAGGAAGGGTGTTCATTGTTGAAGCACTTACAACATTTGTGTAAAATGCTTTATTCAATTCCCCATATGAATCAATACTAGCAGTACTGCTACTGCTTCCTCTCTGAGTTGACATTTTTAGGCTATCAATAGGTGTTTTCTGATCTGATGCCAGGCCAATGTTCACTGAATTAGTTTTTCCTTGTTGAAACACCATTGGGAATGCTTCAACAGATGCATTCATATCAGGAATTTGAGAAGCAGGTATAACAGTCTTCTTTGTTGAGGCGGAGGCAAATGAAAGCAACTGTAAATTCTTGTGCGAAGAATACATTTGTGGCATAATTATTTTCTTATCTGGAGTACAGGAAGTGATATCAGAACTTAAACTGGGATCAGAAATATCATTTTCTCTTGTACACAACTTTGACCGTCCCAGTGCATTTTTAATACAAGCACTTATTCTGTTGGTAACAATTGCTTTTAATTCTTCGTCAGTGTGAGAATTAGAGTCTATTATAATGCCTTGGCATTGTGACACTACATGTGTTTCAGCTGTGCTGTCTCTACAACCTGCACTAAAACAATTCTTCTGCTTCTCATCGTGTCCATTACAGAAAGAATTTCTTACATTTAGAAACATATTATTTTCACCAATTCCTTGTACAACTTCAACTAATTTTGTTTCAAAAACTCCATCGCCATCCTTTACAGCCTGATGTACATTAGATGTACCAGTAATATGTAAAAAGCCTGATTTATTACTCCTTTCTACTGCTGATGACTGTTTCAAAGCATCAGAAGCATCAGACATACTTAGGTACATATGTCCAGTAGGATCTGTGATGTCTTCAATACAAATTAATGAATCCTCTCCATTGAATTTGATAATACTGTCACTTAAATTCTCTTGCACTTGGACAATACCATTAGAATTAACAGCTTTTCCTTTAGTATTATCAATAGTGGTATTACCAGTTTCTTGCACAGCTGTAAATGTTTTATTTGGCACAGGAATTTTACTAACTTCTGTAATATTTTCATTTGTCACATATGCATGTGCACTTGCATCATGTTCTTCACAAGAAGTATCAATTTGTAAATGATATGCTTTTTGATATACTAGTTCAAATGGATCATTCAACATCCTCATATTCAAGTTTGTTTGATGAACAACTAGGTCAAAGGGATTATTGTCCACATCTGAATCATTATCATTATCTAAAATTGTCTGACTGGAATTAGATGTGTTATTTGGACAATTTGCTGAACCAAGTGAAGATGGAACTAATGGTATTAGATGACCAGAGTTGACAGCATCCAGCTGTGATGGCAAAGGAACATTAAAATCTATGAGCAGCTTACTGGTATCTTTGTTATAATGGTTGCTATCTGCAAGAAGGAGTTTTAGAATTAGAATATCTTTCATAAAAACAAATATCCTCTTATATTTAAACATACACACATACACACAGAAGTGTATACATGCATGCATGCATGCACACAAACACTTTACTTACCGCACATATTTGACATCAGACAGCAACTTCCATAAAATTATTGAGACTCCCGTTTGCTATAAACTAAACATTCAATCTGCAAAAAAACACATTTTCAGTACATACCTTATTAATGAAATTTGAACTCTTATTACATACTAATATTTATAGTTCTCCTAGTAGTGAATGAACTTATTTCCTTTATTCCAATATGAACAAGAAAATAAATTTCGGCCTACAACTTGCCATGAAAGCATTAAAGGTGGAGAAGAGGTATCCTGTATTCTTTCTTTAACCTCAGTGCTAGATGGGGTCAATAGTTAATGTCATGCTCCAGCCACTTTACCCCTAGGAATGACCCGGTAGTGACTGTATAGGAGGCTGGTTTTTCAGTATGAGTACCTGTGCAGAAGTATAAATTTTAAAAAGGAATGCCAATATTTGTAACCTGGTCCAGTAATTTTGCTGTTCAAAGATATTCTCTTCTTAATCCTGTCTAGATATCAAGGAATCATTTTAAATGATTTGTTGCAGTATCAACAATGTCATATGGACATGAAATCCATAAACTTGTGTTCTGGCCAGAAGGTATGAATCACGCTATTCTGATATTACAGTTATGAGCTCTTTCTCACATTATGGAATAAACATGCGTTTCAATATCAAAGTCCTTAATAATTTTCTAGTACCCAGGAACCATTTGTGTGACTGCAATAAAATTCCGAGTTAAAAAGTATTTAACATATTATTCTTTCATCAATTCTTCCTCTGTTACATCCTTCTTTGACTTTGATTCCTAGATGTGCAGAGTTGAGTTCCTTTCATACAGAATTATATGGTGATCCACAGTCTACAGGTTATAGGCTGGCATAACATATTGCCCTTGAAATCACAGTGTTCTGAGTATCAACACTTTACTACCTTGTACAGCAAGATAAATTGGTATCTGCCCTACAAACTTCATTACTAAAGACAAGAGAAGGAATTTTTAATGCCAATGCAAGCCTATGCAGGTAACCAAAATTTTGTGAAAATAAGGTGAATCCAAACTAAATGTGCATGGCACCTTAGAAATATAAACATACTCTAAGTGACATAACATTATAAATGTGAAAATCTCAAAGGCCAGAGACAAACTCATTATAGCTAAGAAAATATTTTACAATTCTACAGTTAATCTTTATCATAGTTAATCAATGACCTTGTTTTTACAAACTCAAAATATGACATCTATGAGAGAGATTAGAGCACAGTTCACAATGGCACTGCCTATCAGGTTTGTGGAATTCATTGACTTTAGATATTGTACGACAGAATCTGTGAACTGTTACACATGCAGTTATCTCCTCTGTAGTTGATACAGGCCCATTTGCATCTGGTTACTGCTTTGGTAGGTAAATATTGGTCAAAATGCCCCTCCATGCATATTTCTCTTTTCCAAGTGCTTGGATCTTGAACCAGGTCTCTGTGACAAAGGTTTATACCATGCATGAATGAGGGTATCTTATAATAATCAGCACCTTTTTTACATAGGATGCTTGCAATAAGTCTAGTGCTTCCTAATTTTTCACCGCTGGGTGTTCCCATTCTCCAACACACATTGTAGTTTTGAAACAATTTTAACACTGAATGGCATCACTGTTGTTCCGAGGGGCAGTTGTGCTGGACAACTGAGTCCTGCTGTGCTTTTGATACAGCTATATTTTTTCCTTGAAGTATTCCCTAAATCATGTTCTGGTGGGTTCAAGCCTTGGGCCCAGATAATTAGATGTGCTGACTACATCAACCTTTCCTTCCTTCAAGCAAACTGTTATTCCCCTCTTGTACAACCTTCAAAATAATTTTCCCTTGACTGAGTTTAAAGTAAATTGTTTATAAAATCATTAAAACACTACTGTAGTTTTATAAACCTTGACCACTCTACGTATACCTAACTTATCTCCGTCCGTTGTTCAGGATCACATTAGCCATTGCGAGTAACATAGGGGAGGAACGTGCGGATCCTCCGGCAGCACCCCATTCGTCTGCAGTTGCGTCCCTTACCTAATGTTCTCATGTATTACAATATAATTATTGTACATTACCATTCCCAACTCATTAGAACAGCAGTCCCGTCAGACTTCTAGAAAGAAATGTTTCGCACTGGCATTCTACAAAAACTTCTCTTGCTCAGAGAAAAACTCACACTAACGTGGAATTAAAACGTTTCTCTTCTAAAATGATTTATAAACGTATAATGGCCAGAAGAACTTTTACGGACTTCAAATACCCACATCCGAACCGCACACCAGAGCTCCTTCCATTACGGCCACATTCTCGTATCAAATGATCTGTATCTCACCCAAAGTACGCTCCCTCTAACATGGTCTCTACGAGGCCTACCTTCTACTTCAAATTCAAACTTTGTGACAATCACTGACCATTTACCACTTTCGCCCTCTGCTTAACCGACTTCTACAAGTTGATAACTTCAAACGTTAAGTTTCCCTCAGCGATCAGCGTTTCCCTTTATATGACATCAAGATATGTTTGGTGCTGTACATGGATACAGATTGTCTAAGTTTCCCATCCATTACACCAGTCGGTAGCTGAAACATATTCCGTTTGAATGAGAATATTTCCATACGCCCTTATTCACTCAGTAAGATTGCACACTTATCAGTGACAGTAATTGTAGCAAAATGGAAATAATTCCGTTGGATGCGACAGCAGTTGGCATTAAAAACCGTCGAATGTCATTGGCTGCGAACACATCCAAAATGGCTTCGTTTTCTCTTACAGTACATGTTAATTCATAGATTTTATATTTTTGTACATTTAGCAAGAATTACAATCGTGTTTTCATTGTACACAGTTTAATTCAGGGTTTTTCGAATAATACAGAATGCAAATGTATAAAGCAACATGGAAAGTAGATGAAAATGATGAAGGTAGTAGAAGGTTATGTAAACATATTTATTAATTATAACAAATATAATAATGGAACAAAATTTGAATACTGTGAATATTAATTGTGGTGCACATTGGACCAAAAACTTCTTTGTGTACAGTAAGCTAATGCTGGTATTTCATTTTTGGCGATGTGGGTGTTGTGTACGTGACATTTGTATACGTTATATATTTTATTTTAGTCCAAGGAATTAAGCCGTAAATGGTTTTTCATACCTCATTGTGTCACACAGTTTCCTATCGAGGATATTAATTCATTTTCTTTCAACTGATCTTGAAAGGTATTAAAATGAAGCACACGGCTTTACATAGTGGCTAAATAGCTCCCTTTCGTTGCGATCACAGAGTATTTCGTTTCGAACGATCTGGTACCGTCGAGACTGATGTAACAGTAGCGCTGTTAATTTCTGTTCGGACGTTGCTCACCTCAAATGCTGGCGAGGACAATGGCATGCCTGAAATTTTTGTGTTTTTCTTCAATCCCTTGTCAACATTAGGTCGGCAGACCCAACCTCTTAAGTCATCCATTTGATACTAATTTGTCCGAGATACTGACGGGATTGTAATATAAACAACTGACAGACTTGATAAGAAAACCCATGAAGCTATAATGGTGTTTAAGCTATGAATCATCACTGTGATCTCTAATGCTGAATTCGACTTAGTCTCAGATGATTATATCAACACCTTACCTGAACAATAAAACAGCAAGAAACACTGCTCATATGTATGCCTGTTAGGGAAAACATGTTATTAGCAGCTAGAATATTTACCCATTTTTTAAAAACCAAGAACTGGGACATATAATTACCCATTACACAATGCAGAATACAGTAATGTATTAGTAGATCTACAATGCAAAAACCCAGATAAGTGGCTGTTACAAACAAATACAACAGAATGACATAATAGTAATGATAATAATTATACTAAAAAACTCACACTCACTTCACTTACTAATTTTTCTGTACACATGTTCCTTATCCTTTGCAGCCCAGACTCTGTAACCACAGATCGATGTTTCTTTCTCTCCTGCTTCTCTTCTTTCCTTTTAGTGGCTGGTTGTTGGCTGTCCTATTCCTATAGATGTTTTCTTCCACTGTGGAGCGGTCAGTTTGTTTCAATTGTCAGAAGTGTTGTAATTTTGTAGCTTAAAAAATCCAGGACATTTGGCTTCTGAAACCAAATTCTGTGGGACACCAGAACAGAGCTCTTTAAAGCTGATTAAAGTGGTACTGTCCCAGGAACACTGTGACAGATGGGATCCCTACACCAGAACAATGACTGAGTGCATGAAGAGTGAATCTGGGGCTAACATTTCTTCCCAGCTCTACAGTTATATGTTTTATTGTTTCTATCATCTGAATCTTAATTAATAATTTACTTATCATGTTTGCTTTTTTTTTTTTTTTTTTTTTTTTTTTTTGGGTAGTCAGACACTTAAGGAGTTGTAGTAGTACAGTTAAGTAAAGGTGAAGGAAGAATTAAAATTTATCAAAACAACTCCACAGAATGTAACTTTCATTTTTAATGTGTTTTATGGCAGTGAAAAAGATTTTACATTACACTTGCTGCCTTCCTGTCTGCATCTCCACTTGCACTGTCTGTCACTAGATAAAGGATATAAGTGGGTAAGGAAATTGTTTTTTAAATTTAAGCACAAAGTAACTCTGGGACCAATGACAGTTCTTTAACCGACAAGCTGCATGAAATATTCTGTTACCTTACAGCATATTGAATGATGTAAGGATCTCAGAATATATAGTATCAAATAATAAAATACTTTGAATTACTGATCAGTTGGAAGGAAGCAGTTTTGGCATAATATGATGTGCTATCATGATACATTCCTGCAGAGACCAAGAAGAACCACAAAAAACCTTTGTCAGGATAGTTGGTCTTCAGATCAAGGTGTGATTCTGGGACCTGCTGAACACAAAACAGGAGCACTAACCATATGACCACTACACTGAGTATGAAGTGTTTAAGAATTTTGTGTTAAATATTAATATTTATGTGTGCTACATTCTCATACTCTGTTTTTATATGAAATAATTATAAGCCATGCTTAACAAGTATCCCCATCCCTAAAATTAGAAGGTAATTAGCATTGTTAATTACATAATAAATGTCTTTTACAGCTGTGTTTATTGATGCTGAGGAAGAAACAGATGAAAACAATGGGAAGTGTACATATAGTAGGTGGTCATATTTACCAGATCTAGTACTAGAAAAAGTGTTTTCATATCTGTCCATGAGGGAGCGTTATTATGCATCAATGGTGTGCAAGTCTTGGTACAGAGCATTTCATCTCCCATATGTCTGGTCCACTTTTGTGTTGGATGATTCAACTCTTACAAGGAAGAAATATAATTATTACTATGGTTGGCAGGTACTGTAATTACTTCATACCAAGCATTTATGTAGTCTCCATTCCACTCTTTGTAAGTCTTACTGGAAATTTGAATTAAATAAAATATACAAGACTTCTCATCAAGAAAGTGATGGGCATACCCACAGATATGTGCAGTGCTTTTCTTTACAAAAAAGAAAGTGACATATTGGTGGGGAGGTATACTGTTTCAGTTGAACCTTTTTTAAATTCCATTACTTCTTCATTTTCATAACATTTATGTGTTTACAGTATGTGGAAAAGGTGTCAGTAAAACATACTGATACATGCCACAACAAATCCCTTGTACATACCAGTGGGATATCTTTGTAATATTCACACATTTATATCTTGGTCTTTGAAGCTGTCTGTGTCTATATAGTTGCCCAGCATGGATTGGTTCCTCCATACATACTATAAGCCCTGTCTACCTCAGTTATTCTGTATACATGTGTGACAATAAATGTTAATAAAAGTAAATATTTATCATGTTCCAGCATGTACTAGACCACATGCGAACACAAATGTGCATCACAAATGTTGGACGTAACTTCCGGCAACTTGTATTTGGACCCATGATGAATTTTTTCAACCTTTATGAATTTATGAATATGCTATCATATTTTATTGAATGGCCTCAGGGAGGTCTAGAGATTGGTACACACATCCGAATGCTGAGATTCATTTTTCCCTGTAACATGGCTGCCCGGGATGAGTCAGAACGAGAAAGGATATTTGGAACTGGAGGTTGGAAATCTTTGATGATTTGTATTAGTGATAACTTTTAATATTATTGAGGTATGTTTCCCTTTATTCTTGGTAAAATGCAGTGGATCTTTGATATGTATGTTTAACTAACTTCATGTTACAGGTTTTTCCTTAATAGGTTTGTGGCCATTTAGATGTCAAGAAATTTGCTACTTTTGTGGGAACCTGAATTTTCATTTCCTGCATTCACAGCAGTCCTTCATCAGTTGCTGTAGCCTGCATTTCCAAATAGCAGTTAATTAACTGATCAACAAGAATTGGGCAGGATAATGCATTCTTGGACTGTATAAGAAATAAAAATTCATTGCTTTCCCAGGACAATTTTACATGTATTTCCTTGAACAAAATGTTCAATATACACACATAAAACCCACATCAGAAATACAAAGCAATGTATTTACTTTCTGAGTGCTGTAGATTTAACATTTCCCTCTGTTGCAATATGAGCTTTCAAGGTTTATGCTCAAGTGTCTGACTGAACAAATGATATTGCGGACACAATATGACAGTATACTGCTTTACCAGTATTACTGTACAGTGTTCTGTTGTATTGAAGGTAAAAGTAAAGCAATCCCTGTACAGGCCCTGAGGGTTCCAGGAGGTTAAGCCTCCCAGATTTCATTGCAGTCGGCACATGAAGGTGGTTAGGTTGTCAGCCTTACCCACCAGCTGCCTTTACCCCCACACAAAATATTCCTGGTAGACTGTGTTTGAAATGTGATGGAACATGTGCAGAAACCAGATTTCGTCTTTTGGCAAACCAGATGAGTCCATTTAAATCAGGGGGCATCGGTTCAGTCGACTACTGGCAGCTGAGGTGTGCACGTCAGCGGTAGTAATGCTGGATACACCATGTTCTGAGATAGTGCGAAGAGTACTGGCCACCCACTCCATTTGCCATTTTCCCCTTCACTTCCCCTCCCATGCATCATGTGCCATCACATTTCAACTGGACTCTGTTAATTTCTATTAGAGGCTGATGACACCGTCAGGAATCAAACATTCTGTTGTATGTGGATGCAGAGAATATAAGGCACAACTTTACCCCACCTTTTAGCTTCACGTTTCTAATATGTGTGAACTGTTGTTTCAGACACACTTAAAATATGTGTATATTTTTAAGTGTATTGCTGGTTCATCATGATGGTTGTTATTTGATATGCAGGCCGACTGCTTGAAGCACTGAAGGCACTAATGGGCAACTTGCCAGCATTGCGTCATCTTGAATTGATAGATTTGATGCTAGAGACTCGTGAGGCTCAACACCTCTTAGATGAAGTGTGTTCTCTGTGTTGCCTTACACTTCAGACACTCATCTTAATTAACACAACCAAGCTACAATACCAACTGCTGCATGCTGGGGTATTTTTAAACTTAAAAGTAAGAGAAATAAACTCTTTAAAGTCACTGATGCATTTAAATGTAATTTCAGTAAACATCCAATCAACAGACACTGTCATGGTCTTCTTTTCTTGGTTTGTGCAGGTACTGATGATCAGCCCCCAGAACCTAGGTGAAGATCTGGTGCAATTGCTAGCACACACAAATCTTCGTCATTTACACATAATCCAAAACCGATACACACCAGGGGATATTAACGTTAGGCCAGT
>Ga0209755_10008540_pt1 | contig 10948 bp, 9 predicted proteins | sample TergutCo191P1_FD_187301 | JGI IMG/M metagenome (GOLD analysis project Ga0209755, IMG submission 187301) | Cornitermes sp. P1 segment gut microbial communities from Petit-Saut dam, French Guiana - Co191P1 (SPAdes) (version 2) | ecosystem: Host-associated > Arthropoda: Insects > Digestive system >... | reverse complement strand
AGATTATTTTATGCAAACCTCCCGGCCTACTGCCTGCTCCTGTGTTCTATACTCTAACATTGTTCCTATCTCCTTTAGTGTTAATAAAAATTCTCGCCACCCGCCTGCAAAGGTCAAGTAACGAGTAGGAGGATTTTAACATATGCCTGTGCTAAAAGCAAGCAGACAAAAAGCAAAAATGTGATCAAAAACAGCATAGGGAGGCGTGAAAATATGCTCTATGACATTGCCACAGATACTTTTTGTATCTGCGCCCAGTTTTCACACGTTAGCTGCTACTTCACTTATGTTATATATGCACAAATTAATTTATAGTATTTTGTTTGTTTTGTGCATTGTATTTATGAAATTTAGGTGCTAGAATTAATTGGGAACAACGTTACTTAATTCAGAACAGAGGGTCGCTAATGGAGGGAAAAGTTAAATCCTTAGAAAAGGCCTTAAAAGTTATAGAGTCCTTTACTGTAACCCGACCGGAATTGGGCATTACAGAAATAAGCAACCTTTTAGACCTGAATAAAAGTAATGTACATAATATTATATCCACATTTGAGAAGATGGGTTATGTTGTAAAAAATGAGGTTTCAGGAAAATATCGTCTTGGCATGAAGGTAATGCGGCTGTCACACGTGCTTTCTACAACTATGGTTTTTCATAATGAAATTCATCGTTGTTTAAATGAGCTATCAGCTCTTATAGATGAGATTGTGTATTTCGGGATTCCCAATGAAAATAAGGTGATGTATCTATATGCAGCTTTTCCGGAAAAGAGTTTCAATACTCGTTGGGTTCAGGGAATGACTGCACCGCTGGTTTCCACCGGAATAGGCAAAGCGATGCTTGCCTATATGTGCGATGAGTATATTGACACGCTACTGGAAGAGCCTCTCGTGAGGTTTACCGATTTTACTATCACTGATCCGGTTCTTTTGCGAAGAGAATTAAGTCTAATTAAAAAGAGAGGATATAGCATTGATAACATGGAACATGAGTTTGGTGTAAAATGCGTTGGTGTCCCTATTTTTGATCAGTTTGGAACGGTTATTGGAGCTTTTAGTGCGTCAGGACCTTCGCTTAGGTTTGATGACGAAAGTTCAATCAGATTTGCTGAAATATTAAGGGAAAAGGCAGAGTTTATAGGCAAAAGTTGGTAAGGGCATGTTTTTTTTACACAATAAACAGAACGTTGTTCTATAATGAAGAACGCGACTGATTTTATATTACAAGATTTTTGAGGTAGAAGCATGAAGTATGAAGTATTGAATCGCGGTTTTGTATGTCGTGAATTACCTACAGCCATGTGCCATGGCACGACTGTTTTGCCGTCTAAAGATAGCGATATTGTTTTGTCTGCATGGTTCGGTGGGAGCTATGAAGGAGAAGACGATACCTCAATTTATCTTTCGGCTTTTGATGGCTATAGGTGGAGCACCCCTATGGTAATGACACCGCAAAATGAGCCACACTGGAATCCTGTATTATGCGACCTCGGCAATAATCAAATAGCACTTTACTATAAAATCGGAAGAAAAATTGCCTCATGGCGAACAATGGTGCGCTATTCCTCAGATGGTGGCAATACTTGGTCAGAGGCAAAAGAGTTGGTCAATGGAGACGAGGGCGGACGCGGTCCTGTAAGATGCAAAGTGATTAGGCTTTCAAACGGCGATTTATTAGCCCCTGCGTCATCTGAACTGGCTGTTAACAGAGCATTTGCCGACCGCTCCTGTGATAATGGACGCACATGGCAAAAAAGCAATATAATTGAAATTAAGAACCTATCGCAAAATGCAGATTTTGCAGATACTGCAAGAGAAATCGAAGTATCGGAACAGTCATTCAAAGGACGCGGTGTTATCCAGCCTACACTATGGGAATCAACGCCGGGAATAGTTCACATGCTATTGCGGAGCTCAGAGAAGCGCATATTTAGAAGCGATTCTGAGGATTATGGAAAATCATGGTGCGATGCGTACCCTACGCAGCTGCCGGGAAATAATAGCGGCATCGACTTGGCTCTAACCAATGATAAAAGGGCTATTGTGCTTGCATATAACCCTGTCGCGGCTAACTGGGGTTCAAGAACGCCGCTTAGTTTGGCCACATCGACGGATAATGGTGCGACATGGGAACATTTAATGGACTTAGAAACAGGAGAAGGAGAATTTTCTTATCCCGCCATAGTTTCTCAGAATGATATATTTCACATTACTTATACATGGAAAAGAAAGGCTATTGCCTATTGGCAGATAAAAATCCAAATATAGTAAGAGAGGATGATGAATTAACATGCAAATGAAAAAGAAAACGAAGGATGGAAGGGGTGATGTTTTCTGAAAAATCAATTGCCCGGAGGTTGCTGGCCGGTCATGTTGACCCCCTTCACAAAAAAGAATGACGTGGACTTCTCTGCCCTTGGGAAAATGCTTGATTGGTATGTCTCAAATGGTGTATCAGGGTTATTTGCGGTATGTCAGTCTAGTGAGATGTTTTTCCTGAATCTGGACGAACGTGTGCGCATTGCTCGGTTTATCAAAGAAAACACTTCTCTTCCGGTTGTGGCATCCGGACATGTCTCAGATGGGTTTGACAATCAGGTTGAAGAATTAAATGCAATTGCAGAAACCGGGATTGATGCAATTATCCTAGTTGTAAATCGGCTTGTAGGAGAGTATGAGAGCGATGAAACTCTAATGGATAGGCTGCACAAGCTTGAAGAAAAGCTTCCAGCAGACATGCCTCTTGGATTTTATGACTGTCCATACCCATACAAACGCTATTTGTCACCCGCAGCAATAGAAGAAATTGCAAAAAGCAACAGGTACTTTTTTTACAAAGATACATGTGGCGATATTGACTTGATAAGGGCAAAGCTTGATGCAATGAAGGGTACAAATCTTAGGATGTACAATGCTAACACAGCAACTCTAATTGAGTCCCTGAGAGACGGTTCTGTCGGTTACAGCGGCGTAATGGCGAATTTCCATCCCGAGCTTTACTCATGGCTGTGTGATAACTACGAGGATCCTAAGGCCGATAAGGTTGCTGATTTGCTCACTCTTTGTTCATTAATTGAACGGCAACTTTACCCCGTCAATGCAAAGTATGCCATGGGGCATTGTGGATTGGACTTAGGAATCTTTTGCAGGGCAAAAGATTATAGAGAGTTTACCCGACCCTTTGAAAGAGAGACGCTTGCGCTAATGCGCATAACAGAACAAATAAAACAGTATATTGAATTAGAGGAGGTTACCTAATGAAAAGCAAGAAACTATTATTTATCACTGTTGTTTTAATTTTCGCAGCTACGGCAGTATTGACAGGTTGTGGACAAGATAATGGAGACTCACAAGCACAGAATAATCAAACGCAACAACAGGACGCTACCACTCCGGCGGACACTCAAGACCCGGTAACAGGTGGAGAAGATGTAACAATCTCATTTTGGGGAGGGTGGACAGGTCCCGACGTAGCAATTATGCAAGAACTTGTCGATATGTTTATGGCCGACAATCCGAACATTACAATAGATTTTGAAACAGAGCAATGGACTCCCCTATTTACAAGGTTTTTAGCTGAGTCAGCAGTTGGAAATGCTCCACATATTTTTGCGATGCGACCTATGGATGCAGGTCAATTCATTTACTTAGGACTGATGGACATGAATTTTGCCGAGACAATTGGTATAAATTCAGCAAACTATTCAACCTCTGTGTGGGAGAGCACGATGTTTGAAGGAAATCAATATGCAATTCCTTTAGATCAACATATGCACGCTGTGTTCTACAACAGGAGTATGCTAGATGCAGCAGGCATTACAGCTCCGCCGGTCACAGGACCTGAGTTCATTGAAGCGGCGAGACTTATGACCTTGGATGGTAGTGGCAGGAATGCCACAGAGAATGACTTTGACCCTACAGACATTGTGCAGTTTGGGCTAAACTTCCCCATGAATCATCATGTTGGATTTCAGATGAGTGCGCTCATTAGTCAACAGGGAGGAACACCTTTTACAGCCGATATGACCGAGGTTCCTTTTGACACCCAGCAGGCTATCAACGCTCTAACGTTCATTCAAGACCTCGTATTGACATATCGTGTCGTGCCTATTGGCGACGCCTCAGCAGTGGATACATTTGTCGCGGAAAATGTAGCTATGTTCATAGATGGCCCATGGCAAATGGCTACACTTGCCGGTACAGATTTAGATTGGGGAACAACACCCTATCCTGTTGTTTTTGGGCATCAATCTGCTTGGGGAAATTCTCACATCTTTACATTCCCTGTGAGTAATGCAAGTCCGGCTCAACAGGAGGCTATGCGAGTGTTCATTACATGGATGAGTGAAAACTCCGGCGGATGGGCTCATGCAGGGCACATTCCCGCCAATATAGTCGGCAGCGAGTATGCCGCAACATTGTTTGGTAGAGGAGCTTTCATTGATAGTATGGAAAATATGTATATTCTGCCTGCCAGTCCAAGATCTGCAGAACTCTTTGGTTCTTCTGCTATATCACCTTTTCCATTAGCAGCTCAGTCTTTATTACTTGATGGCGAAGATCCTGCAGTTGTGGTGGAAAACCTAAGAAATGAAATGAACAGCATACTTGCTATGCCATAATAACTTGCAATACCTATAAAAGAGGTGTAACGATGAAAAAGAAACATACCGCAGTAGCTCTTTGCTTTTTAGCTCCATACTTAATTATATTTTTTGTGTTTAGACTTTTCCCCAGTTTCGCCAGTATATACATTAGCTTCACGAGATGGAGTATTGTCGGAACACCTCAATTTATAGGTTTTGATAACTATATTGCATTGTTTCAAGACCAACATTTTTTCCGCGCACTTACAAATAGTTTTCACTTCCTACTATGGATTTTGCCGATACTTCTCGTGCTAAGTCTGCTTGTAGCTGTGGCACTGAACGAAAAAATACCCGGACGCAATATTGTTCGGGTATTTGCCGTGATACCTTATGTCATCATTCCGGCAGTCGTTGGTATAATGTGGAACTGGATGTATGATGCCAACTTTGGCATACTAAACTACATATTATCCCTGTTTAATGTTTCTCCCGTAGGGTGGTTGATAGAAAGTGACATAGCACTCATATCGGTTTCTGCAGTCATAATTTGGTCTTTTCTAGGATACAATATGATTCTTTTTCTTGCAGGGCTGCAGGGAATTCCCAGGGAACTTTACGAGGCAGCTTCAATAGATGGAGCAAGCCGTTGGCAAACACTTATAAGAATTACATTACCACTGCTTAATCGTACGACATCTCTTATTATCACCCTAACTTTAATCAATGTCGTTCAAGTATATGACCACGTAGTAGTAATGACCGGGGGCGGTCCTTCGCTATCCACAATGACACTATTGCAATATCAGTTCATATCTGCATTCGAAAGGCAACAGCTTGGTTATGGTTCCGCTGTTGGGGTTGTGATTTTAGTAATTTTGATAGTTTTAATTAAGCTACAAAACCTGATATTCAAGACGGATAAGGAGGTGTCATAAATGCCAAAAATCTGTAAACGACTATTGCAATACACTCTCATGGCAGTACTGTCACTGGTGTTCTTGTTTCCAATTATTTGGACCACTATTTCCTCCTTTCAAACTGAACAAAACATAGTCGCATTCCCACCTCAAATAATACCGGATCCTTTTATTATTGACAATTATATCAACGTTATCACTCGCTTTCCATACTTGAATTGGATGGTAAACAGTATTGTGGTTACTATATCGTCAGTTTTGCTGATATTGATAATCAGTTCGCTTGCTGCTTATCCTTTGGCGCGTATGGATTTTCGCTTTAAGAAGTTACTTTTTTCGCTGATCGTTGCAATGATGCTTATCCCAATACAGGGGTATATGATCCCACTATTTTTGATGCTGAGTAGAGTGGGAATGCGTAGTACGCCTCAACTTTCAACTCTGTCTCTTATACTTACAGCAGGGGCTAATATAACGAGCTTGTTCATTCTGACATCGTTTTTTAAAGACATACCGTTGTCTCTCGAAGAGTCAGCACGGATTGACGGATGCTCACATTTTCGTTTTTTTATTGGCATCATGATTCCTCTTTCAAAAGCTGCGCTTTCATCAGTGGCGATACTTACTTTCATAACGAGCTGGAATCAATTTATGTGGCCTTCCATAGTTTTGACAGGAGCGAGGCATCTTACTCTGCCGGTGGGCATAGCTCGCCACTTTAGTGCAGCGGGTCACGATGCTGCCTTCAGCTATGGACCCGCTCTTGCGTCTGCTGTCATGGCTATTGTCCCCACTATGATTGTGTTTCTGGCGTTGCAAAGATACTTTGTTGAAGGCATTGCTACCTCGGGAATAAAGGGGTAGATTGGGACAGCGCATATGTAAACATACACCACCTGACTTGGCTCTTTGAGTAGTAAGCCAACTAAGGTGGTGAGCTTCGATTCGAACTTATCCACGATGTAGCCGAACACTATTTGACCAGTGAAGCACGGGGACGGGGGTGCTGCTTCATAGCACAAAGCAAGCAGACAAAAGCAAAAATGTGATCAAAATGTGATTATATTACGGGAAATCTGTGGTAAAATATAGTTATCGATTTTCCGGAGGCAGAAAGCATGAGCCATATTCTGGTAATAGAGGACGAATGTAAAATACAAGAAATCCTAACAGAATTTCTGCAAGAGAACGGCTACACCGTAGACTGTGCGAGTGATGGCCTTGTTGGTGTTGCCATGTTCCAAAAAAACGCCTATGACTTGGTTTTGCTGGATGTCATGATGCCAAAGATTGACGGCTTTGCTGTGCTCGAACTCATTCGGCAGGCTTCGGATGTGCCTGTCATCATGATTACGGCAATGGAGGGGGAGGAATATCAGGCAAAAGGGTTTGACCTGCAAGCGGACGACTATATCACAAAACCATTTTCCATGAACCTGGTCATCCGCCGGATTGAGGCCGTCCTCCGCCGGACGCAGACAGCACCTATATCCACAGGCGACCAACAGACGCTTACACATCAGCATGTCACGCTGGATAAAGAGGCTTGCGAGGTGCGGGTTTTCGGCAACACAACTCCATTCACATACAAGGAATATGAAATTCTAAAGCTACTATTAGAGCATAAAAACAAGGTCTTTACCCGAGACGATTTTTTGCGTCAAGTTTGGGGCTACGATTTTATAGGAGATGAAAAAACCGTCAACAATCACATGATGAGAATTCGCAAAAAACTGGGAGAAAATTTCATCGTTACGGTACGGGGAATGGGGTATAAGCTTAGTGAATAGATTACGAAACAGTTTAAGTACAAAAATCTTTTTTGGCATTGCAGCGAGTTTGCTTGCCGCTTGTCTCCTTATATTTGTTTTGCTTCAAAACGTCATGCCACGCACTTATGAACACCGATTACACGCCGAGCTCATGACAAATCTAAGTGAGCTCGTGTCAGAGTTAGAGCGGACACCGCAGGCGCAGTGGGAACCATTGCTTCTGTCATTTACTATGGAAAATGGAGCAAGCATCAACATCAGAGAGCATACAGGCACCGGAGAGATTACCGGACAAGTCACAACTCTGTCCATCGGTATATTTACATATCCGAACACACAAGATGTAGCGAGATCAGCTTGGGGTGCAGCAACTACAGTTGCTTTTGCTCAGGATTTTCTCTCTGAGGGACGACAGTACACCATAACAGCTATTGGAGAGATGGCGGCCAGAACCGTTGCGCAGTTAAGTGATATTTTTGCAGACATTTTCCCCTATGTCTTTTTGCTCATCTTGCTCATTTCTCTAATTGCGGCTTTTGTCTATTCTCGTTTTTTGGCAAAGCCCATTGTACAAATCAGCGGTATTTCAAAGAAAATAGCAAATTTGGAACTGACTGAGCGATGCGACACATCGCGTAGCGATGAAATTGGGGTGCTTGCAAACAACTTAAATGAGATGGCTGAGAAATTATCGGTTTCAATGGACGAACTACAACGTGCAAACGAGCAATTGCAGGCAGATATTGAAAAAGAACGGGAGCATGAGCGCCGCCGCCGTGACTTCTTTTCTGCAATTTCTCATGAACTAAAAACACCCGTTACAATTCTCAAAGGTGAGCTGGACGGGATGATTTTAAACGTGGGCAAGTTCAAAGACAGGGACAAATATTTGCAAGAGGCGTATAAGACCAGTGAATCCATAGAAAAACTGGTGCGTGACATTATGACTCTTGCAAAACTGGACACTATAAGCTTACAACCACAAACGTTTGTGCTCTCAAAGATTACAGACGAATTTATCACCACATACGAGCCTATCGCCCAAAGCAAACAGCTCAAAATAAATCGGCGATATGACGAAAACACCTCGATTCAAGCGGACAAGACACAAATAGAAATGGTCATTTCAAACATCATAGGAAACGCAGTAAAGCACTCGCCTGAAAACAGCGTGGTAGACGTTGATATTGCAAAGGACGGCGACATACTGCGGTTATCTGTCCAAAATTCAGGTGTTCAAATTGCGCCCGATGAACTAAAAAAACTTTGGGAACCATTTTACCGCATAGATAAATCACGCAGTCGAGATACAGGCGGTAGTGGGCTTGGCTTATATATTGTCAAGACGATACTGGATTTACACGGTTTTTTCTATAAAATGGAGTCCACCGAGGCGGGTGTGAAAATTACAATTTGCTTCAAATAATGTGATTAAAATGTGATTAAAGCGTGATAGAAGCGACATGCTTGGGTATTATAATGGGTTACGTCCATGCGGACAAAAAACAACCCAAAGGAGTATCCAACCATGCAAAAAATGAAGAAACCAATTTCCCTACTCTTCGCTGTCGCCTGTCTGTTTTTATTAGGCGCTTGCGATACAAACGACTACTACGACCCAATTGAAGAATCATACCCCTACGAACAAGAAGAGCCATATCCTTATGAGCAAGAAGAGCCGCAAGAGCAATTGCAGCAAATAAACACCGGAAACTTCAGCCACCAAGTCGGTATCCCTGCATGGCTGCTTGCCGGATTGGAAGCGTATCAATCCGGCAACCAAACAGTGGCAGATGCCGCCTCATGGTATGCAGAAGCTACCGCTCGCGGACTACCCGGCTTGACAGACGAATGGTTTATCCCCAATTTTATCGAGGACACGCTGACCTATGAGCTTAAATCCGTGTCTTATGCCTTTGTGCGGCATTTGTCCGAAACCGGGGAACTGGATAGTTTGATTGCGCTCTACCTGCGAGACGTGAGCCCGTGGTATGAAGCCGACCAGTGGAGCTCAGCACAAGCAAGGGCGGCAGAGCAGGCTCGTGCAGAGCTGTGGGCAGATTTTGTCGGCAGTGATGTTGATGTCCAAGATATAATTTTCCAATACACATTTGGCGATTCCATGGAAATCACAGGACGAGGCATCATCAGCGTAGACTTCAATGCCTTGGCGCAATATGGCTGGTATTTCTATACGGCAAGTGATTGGCCACGGGATGTAGTTTTAAACTATATTGAATCAGACGAAGACTCCATCCGCTTTGTGGGAGACTGGCTTGGTTATCACCACGAAGATGTGCTCATTTCCGTACAAAAGGCACCGCCCTACGCACCGGTTGCGGAATTTGGTGGCAGTGGCGGCGGACGATACTGGGGCGATCATGGATGGCTTCGCACCATTGATACGATGGCACCGGTGGGTTCCCCCCTAGCACCGTGGGTACATGTCCACGAAGCGGTACACGCCCTGCTCTATCTGGCGCCCCACATGGAGCGCAGTAACATTCAAGAAGTGCCTGTGGAGTTTATGCTCAATGATGGCTGGGGCCCCGACTGGTATGAAACCTTTTCGCAACTGGCACTGGAAGAGGGTATGTGTGTGTTGCTGACCTACCTGTTTATGATAGAAGTCGGTGATGCGTGGTGGACAAGGGGCTTTGCCGATATAGAGATCTTCCCCAGATTATCACGACTTGAAGTGGACCTGGACAGCCTGGGCATCGACGAGGAAATGGACGAAGAGGCCATTTCCGAGGCTTTTTCAGCTATGATGGCACTGATTGAAGCATACCACGCTACAGGTGGCTTTGACAGCCTAGAAGAGTTTAGCGCATTTGCAGATGAATTTTTAAGGCCGCAGTATTTCCCCGACGAAGAGACCCGGGAAGCCTTATCGCCGCCATCTCATAATCGCCCTCCCACAAGGGAAGAGATTATAGAGTATCTCCACATGACGGCATTCATGTCCCTCAATGGGATGCACCATCAAATCTTTGCCCACACTTATGATTTCATGGGCGCACTGCAAGCGGGTGTTCCCTACGCGGAACTTATGGACCACTACACCGCGGCATCCTTCTTTATGTATTTACTTGAAGAGCGGGGCACGAGGGAAGAATTTTTAATTGTGTATCAAGATGTCTACGCCATGGAAGATGTGTTCGGCTACACCCTGGCGGAGATGGTTAATCAGTGGCTTGCCCACTTGGGCACCATGTTTGACCCGTGGATTGCGGAGATGGAAGCCTTCGAAATAGCACAAGCAGAGGCATTCGCCAGGGTCGCCCCACCCGAACTACTAGAGTGGGACCACCGCATCTTCTGGACGAACTACGAAGAGTGGATGTTCACATGGTTTGCACAGCAAATGGGAATAGACATAGGGACAGACGAAGACTAGTGTAGTGAAGCAAGGGGTGAAGCGCGGGGACGGGGGTGCTGCTTCATAGCGTGAAGCTAGCAGGAGATAGTGAAGCACGGGGACGGGGGTGCCGCTTCATAGCACAACACTAGCAAAAGATAGCCTATGAAGCAGCACCCCCGTCAGAGTGTTACGAAACTATGGATTCATGATATAAAGTGCCGAGAAAGCGATTAACTATCGCACATATCAAAATGAAACCAATATAGATCAAGATGGTGGAACTTGAAATACAGGTTCTCAGATAAGA
>Ga0209755_10008539_pt1 | contig 10949 bp, 9 predicted proteins | sample TergutCo191P1_FD_187301 | JGI IMG/M metagenome (GOLD analysis project Ga0209755, IMG submission 187301) | Cornitermes sp. P1 segment gut microbial communities from Petit-Saut dam, French Guiana - Co191P1 (SPAdes) (version 2) | ecosystem: Host-associated > Arthropoda: Insects > Digestive system >... | reverse complement strand
TTATCAATGGTTCTAACAGCAGCAATTGCTCATATATCACCACAAAAGCTGACCATAACCGAAAACGGGCGTACTCACATTATCAACATAAAAGACATTCTGTATTTTGAATCCTCAGGACACGATCTAATCGTTTATACCACAAAGAATGTTTATGAGTATAAAATGAAGCTGAGTGAAGTAGAAGCTTTTTTACCAACAAGCGTATTTGCAGTACCTCACAAAGGGTATTTGGTAAATCTCGACTATGTAGATTCACTGCAATTTAACAGCTTGTTGCTCACAAACAAAATGGAGATTCCTATCAGCCGAAGGCAAAAAAGAGAGTTTGAAAAAGCACTTTCAGGATTTGTGAGGATTTAGCCATGATGTACACCCTTTACGAGCTTGCGACTGTTTTATTTGCTTGCCTGCTAATCCATATTTTCTTCAATAGTTGGTTTGGCACAAGAAATCGAAGCCCACTTATTAACTTTTTGATAATGCTTGCATACTTTCTTTCCCATAGTGCTGTTACGTTATTACCTATCACTCCAATACTCCGCGCGGCTTTGAGTGTATTGCCTGTTTTGGGCATCGCCGCCGCATTATACAATACCACAAAGTTCTCTGCTATCTACAGCTCACTATTATTTGTTGCGTTAGCAGTCTTGAGCGAATATTTTAGCCTTGTAATTTTAATGGTACCCGGCTTTGACCTTGAAGTACTGATGGCTGGGGGAATCACAAGAGCAATTTACTTAGCACTTGCGAAAACGGTACACCTTATTGTAGTATTGATTGCGGCATCAATTTTGCGAAAAAACCGGGCAACTCTCACCATCAAACAGGTTGCCCCTCTTTTGCCCTGTGTGGTAGCAAGCATTTACCTATGCATCGTGTTTTTTTACATCTATCCCTATCATGAAGATAGCTTCGCACTTATGCTGATAATTGCACTTATTGGGCTTTTATACATAAATGGGATAATCGTACTCAATACACAAGCAATAAAAAGCAGCGTAGTAGAAGCTGAGGAGCAAAACCAAGCTATTAAGCACTACGAGATGCAGAAACAATATTATGAAAATGTTATCACCGACAGAGAGGAAACACGCGCACTTTGGCATGACTTAAAAAAACATGTAACGGCACTTGAAGTATTAGTTGATTCCGGTGAAGTTCAAGCTGCAAAGAGTGAATACAAGCACATCCATAGAGCTTTCAGTGATTTAGGGACTATTGTCGATACGGAAAGTTCGAGTTTAAATGCAATTTTGCACCACAATGTCAGCCGAGCAAAATCAAATGGTATAAAGGTCTCTCTCGATGCCAAAGTTTCACCTAATCTATCATTTCCTGCTGTTGATTTGAGCGTAATAATAGGCAATACTTTTGATAATGCAATTGAGGAGTGCCTCTTACTTGATGAAGCGCAGCGTACAATATCTGCTACCATGATACAGAAGAACAATATGTTGTTTTATGAGCTTACAAATCCATGTTTAGCTGTTTCTCATAAAAAAATCGGAAAAGTGCGTGGTTATGGGCTAAAAAATGTAAGGCGCTGCATAGAGAAAAACTCAGGTTCAATGGTGTGCGGTGCTTCAGATGGTCACTTCAAAGTTTCAGCTCGTATAAATTGCCAGCCATAAAGCAAGAATTGCATGAGCATTTTTGCTCATGCAAAATCTTGTAAAAACTTAAAAAAGCCAATCGCTACTTGGGTGCTCATATTGAAAAAAATAAACAAAAAACCTTTTAGTAATTATTCTCAAAAGTGAGCACTGTTCTGCTTAATTTTAATTATGTTTTTTCAAATATATCAGGCGATAAGTGTCATGAGTGCGTGCCAACATGTAGCTGCTGCTTGCAGTCTAAAGCAATTCATCCGGTACGTCAGGTTGGTATGCCGTAAAGAAACATGCCGAAGCAACTGATGCCAAAGAGAGCATTAGTGCCATTGCCGCCGCACTCGATGCGACCCACCTGATTAAAGATTTTAACTTTCTCATCATTGTTACCTCCTTTTCTTTTGAATTTTCAACACTTTCGCAACTAACATTGATAGTGCTGCAGCGAAAACGCCTGCAAAATAAATTATTAGAAGTTCAGAGTGACTTTGCATTACGAATTCTGCGGTTGCGGCTATCAGCAGGTTTATAACGCCTATGCAAACACTGACTTTTCGAGTTCTCGCCCTTATTTTCTTGTTTAACTTTTTATTATCTGCTTCAACAGGTGACATTAGCAGTATTAAAATAAAAGATATCACTGCGGTAAAAATAATAATATTTGTCCAATCAATGTTGATGCGAGTAAGCAGTAGGAAAGTTGTGAATCCGGTCGTTGTGATAATTATGCATTTTGCGTGTGAACTTGCGTGATACCCACCAGCGGTTGTTCTCAGCGATATAAATGAAATCAGAAAAAGAACCCAACCGAAGTAGTTTCGGAAAGCAATAGAAATAATAGCCATGAGCAGAACATTCACAGCTGCGGAGATAAGTAGTTCAAAGCCGTAGACATAGATGGCATGTGACTCTCTCTCGATAACGTTTATATTAACTAACCTATTTGATAATTTTGTAGCTTGCTTTTTTATAGTCATATCACTCATTGCCTCTTTGATATACAAGTATCTCACATTTGCATATTTTCAACAATATTTAATACACAAGCGGCTGCTGAGAGAACATAAGCGGTAAAAAATGTAGTTTGACTGCTGAAAAAATGAAAATGGTATTGTGACAGAGAGACATTAGCCTCGCTTTACTTATGGCACATATCAGACCCTTCTTTTGTAATGCCATGACCAAAAAACTTTATGCTTCCCTCTTGTTTTCGTGGTAATACTCAGTTATAATATGACTATATATGGAGGTGATATTTGTGTATATAAAGGCATCTGCTTCTATAAGAAGTAACTACAATGATATATCCAAACTGTGCAAGGAAACCGGTGAGCCTGTCTATCTCACAAAAAACGGGGAAGGCGACCTTGTTGTCATGGACATCACATCTTTTGAAAGGCGCGCTAAGGAGCTTAAGCTTGCTGAAAATTTATGGGAAGTTCGTACTGCAAGACTTAATGGAGCAAAAGGGCATTCAATTGAAGAAGTTCGCAACGTGTTGACAAAAACCATAGAAGAAGTCGGTAAAAGTAAATGAGCGAACACACTTCATACTCCATAGAGATTTCAGACGCTGCACTCGCAATGCTAGACAGTCACGTCAATTTTCTCACACAAGTCAGCACAGAGGCGGCGTTTAAGCTTATGGATAAGATACTTGGCGACATTGCATCTCTGGCAGAATTTCCTGAACGTTACCCTGTTTACGAGAATAAGTTTATTTCCGACAGTCGCTACCGCAAGATGTTAAGCGCAGGGCGTTACCTAATTTTTTATGAAATCAGTGCCTCTGTTGTGTCGGTGGACTATATTGTTGATTGCAGGCAGGACTACGAATGGTTGATTCAATGAAGACCAAAAAGCCTGAAAAATCAAGAGAAATTATACACATAGACATGGACGCATCCTATGTCTTTTTTGGTAAGCCGAGAATCGCTTCGTTACTGTCATTTAACTTAAACTGTGCGATAAGTTGTCCGAGCATATCGGACTGGGCACTCATTTCCTGCGATGCCGCTGCGCACTGCTCAGCACTTGCACTGTTTTGCTGAACTACTTGCGCCACTTGGTCTATACCGATGTTGATCTGTGATATGCCTAAAGACTGCTCTTCCGATGCTTTTGCTATTTCTGCAATAAGGCTGGTTGACTCGTTTATTCCTGTTACGATTTCGGAAAGGCTTGTGGCGGTTTCGCCGGCTATGCGAGTACCAAGCTCTGCTTTTTCCATCGAGTTCTGTATCATGTCTCCTGTATTTTTTGCGGCTTCTGCGCTCTTTGACGCTAGATTTCGCACCTCTTCCGCTACAACAGCAAAACCTTTACCGTGTTGTCCGGCGCGGGCGGCTTCTACTGCGGCGTTTAGCGCAAGAATGTTTGTCTGAAATGCTATGTCGTCAATCGTTTTAATAATATTGTTGATGCTTTTGCTTGCTTCATTTATTTCTTCAACCGCTGTCACCATCTCATTCATCTGGCGGCTTCCTTTTTCGGCACTTTCCTTAATTGTTTTTGAGAGCTTTGAAGTATTGTCTGCAATTTCAGCATTTTCTCTTGTCCTCTCGGCTACTTCGGCAATTGAGCTTGAAAGTTCCTGGATGGATGCAGCTTGCTCTGTTGCACCTTGTGCAAGAGCTTGTGAGCTGGTGGCTACCTGCTTCGAACCTGTAGATACCTGATTCGAGGATGTATTTATTTCTGAAAACATATTGTTTAGACTGTTTTCCATCTTTTGAATAGATACCCCCAAAACATCCTGTTCCGATATAAGTTCAATCCGGGCTGTTAAATCGCCATTTGCGACATCTTCTAACTTTTTGGAAATATTTGTTACATGACCAACAAACGACGCACTGCCGCTTATGGCTTGCCCAATTTCATCTTCGATTTTTGCGTATTTTCCGATTACTTCTGCGTCATCCGGTGTAAGGCTGATATCACCTGTTGAGCCTGCTTTTTTCATGAACGCAGTCAGGTAGGTGAGTGGCTTTACTATTTTTCCGGTCACGAAATTGACTACAATTACAATGACTGCTCCTATAACAACAAAAATAATGAATATCATCAAAATCAGATTATTATATACTGCACTTGCCTCATTGTTTGGTGCGACAACGGATATGTAAAATGTGCTATCGGCAAGGTTAAGGCGCAATGGAACTGTTGCGACCATGCTCTGCGCTCCGTTTACGAAAGATTGCACGCTTGATATGCGCACTTCTTCGTTGCCTGTGGGCTGGTCATACAGATGCCCTACCGCACTTGCGTTCTCGCCTACTAAGCTCAAATCCGGGCTGTAGAGAATTGTGCCTGTGTCACTTATAACAACGATATAGCCTGTGTCAAAAATCTCAACTGCTGACAGCTCGTTGTGTATACTTTCAAGGTATAGGTCTACAGTGGCAATGCCGAGTACATTTCCATTGTCGTCCATCAGTGGGTATGATGCGGTTATCATGGAGACGGAAAAATTGCCGAATGTGTATACATACGGGTCAGAAAATGTCGGCACTTTCCGCTCCCTTGATGTGAGGTAATATGGCTGAACAAATTCCTGGTCATCCTCTTCCGTTTGCGGTTGAACCATTGTCACGCCGTCATCCCGATAGTAATAGAATGATATGCGCCCGCTGGTTGGCGTGCCGAAAGCTGTGCCTATGTACTCGCTGTCCAGCCCGTCATATGCATTTGGTTCCATCATAAATGCTGTACCTTCTGAAATCAGGTACTTGTCAAAGGCTCGGAATATGTATTGCTGCAGAGCTTCCCGATCCACATTCCCGGACTGGATTTGGGCTTCCGCTATGCTGCTTATTCCCGATAAAAATGATATAGGGTTTTCAAAAGTATTTCCAATCATATTTGCATATTTTTGACCCATTTCCGTCAGCATGGCTTCGTTACTGTTTCTGAATGCGGATTGCAGGGAGAAAAACAGCACAACTAAAATAATAGCCATGCCTACGAGGAAACTCCCGACAGTGGCTACCGTGATTTTGAACTTAACGCTCTTGTTTTTAAACATCTTGACCCCTCCACTCTAAATAATAGGTTCATTCATAACGAATTTCTACATAAAAACACAAGCGGGTAATATGAATTTAGGCTTTATGTTCCTTATTTTAGAGCATTTTATGGGACAAGTTGTCAACTGCTGATTAATAAACTTAAAATAATTTGTCAACTGTTTTGGGTCATTTGTTTTATGCTACTCAATAATACATTAGAGACTAACCTTAGAATTGCATTACCAAAAGTAAAAGCTGCTGTAACTTGTACAACATATTTGTTTAGCTCTTTCTTCCTAGGTAATGCAATGGGTCAGCCGCCCTTGACACGGCAAGACTTTCGCAGCGCTAAAAAAAAGAAACAGCCCACCTTATCGTGAACTGTTCCCTTGCAAGTCAAGCCTTATGCTCATTTTCTGATAAATTGTGCAAAAAACGTGTATATCGCTTTTTGCTACACTGAAACCCATTGGTATTGCTAGGTTTCGAAAAAATCTGGTACACCGAAGCCGTTTAAATCCGACCCGTATTGTTGCGGTTGGGGGTGGGTTTGGGGTTGCTCAGTGGTTTTGACGTGGTTGAATCATAAAGATAATTTACAAAAACGAGCGCATCCATATTACGTTATTGCAGAAATCCAATCTTTACCAACTAGCCGCTCCGCTGCGAGCGCAATTTGCCGTTCGCTGAATTTACGTTTATGCGCTCCCCACTTATATGTGTGGTCAACTATATCAGCTATAGTTCTCGCTCCTTCACAAGCTACCCAATGAACTGTTGTAAGTAATTCCATCCCAAACGGAGTCTCAAAACCTTCAACAAGTTCTGCTACCTGACTAATTCTATTTGCAGTGTCTATCTCACGTGACAAGTATTCATTTGCATCTTGCTCTGCACCGGGAATAATGCTAATTTGCTTGTTGGGGTTATCACCTCCGTCAGCATATCCTGATAGCAAATGTCCTTCTACAGCGTTTAAGACGTGGGATAGATTTGTTGCGTAGGGTCCGTGAGTTGCTTTCTCGTACCTCAACCGTAAATCTTCACCACTTGCTTGTAGCAAATACATAAGTTTATGTACTTCAAGGAGAGTTACAAATGGATCAAGTAACCCATCTAAGTATCGCCTTATTAAGCTGACTAATGCAGCTCTTCCCGGCGTCATATTAGGTACGGTCTTATTTTTCACCATCTGCTCTGCCGCAGGGGCATTGCCGGGTTCATAGATAGTAATTTCAACATCTGAGAGCTCGCCAAGAGTTTCATTTATTCTTTTTTTGACAGCACGCCAATCAAGACCACCGAGACCCGCTCCGAGTGGCGGTACTGCTATTGATGTAATGTTATTCTTTCTTATGACATCAACTAAATCAGCAAGTCCGGACTCTATATCCTCAATTCTACTTGCGCCTCGCCAATGTCTTTTCGTCGGAAAGTTAATGATATATTTTGGATTTACAAAGCAATTTATGTCAAACACAAACATACTGCCGGGGACAACTTCCCCTCTCTTACACGCTGCTTCATAAGCCTTAAAGTTGTCAGGGAATTGTTTTTTAAACTGTAATGCTATACCACGACCCATAACGCCAACACAATTCACAGTGTTAACTAGTGCTTCTGCGCTGCTATCAAACAAATTGCCATTTACAAACTTCATCATTTTTTATCACCCTTTCCCTATCTCAATAATACCACTCACGGCACTCTCTGACAATAGGTTTATGATTATTGTAAGATTTTGCTAATACATCGTTGACTTCGCTGAGCCACTCGAATGAACACACACCAACATTTTCAAAAAGTTCCCAAGGCATCTTTTTCTCAACTAAAAACTCTGCTTGTTTTTTATCTCGGCAATCACTCCAGTGCCGAGCGTTAATAGCGTCCCAATCAAGCTTCTTCAACTCGTTAATGTCTGAAAAGTCATCGAAATAATTTGAACCAGCATTTGAGCTGGTAAACGCCCAGCGAACATTATTCTCTTGTGCCCAATCAATGGTTTTCTGCAAATTTGCAACAAGATGTATAATTGCCTCCTGCCCACCTCGGTATTCGATATCCTGACTATTCTTCATATGAAACATATAGAGCATAACCGACCTAGGACAAAAATAAAGTGGAACACATTGACCAACATATAGACCGGGGTGCGATTTTAAAGTGAGTCTTTCTAATCTTCTTCGTTTAATTTCGCTCATACCTATTGTAACACCAACGGGTTCTCGCTTGTGCATTTCTGCATCCGAATATAAAAAGCCATCGGCTATAATTGAAGACAACTTGCTTATATGTGCGATGTGGTATATTTTTATTTCATCGGGTATAGTCATTCTCTGCCCTCCGCTTTTGCCACTTAGCAGTTAACATATTGGCACGGCGAGTTTTTGATGCGTGGTGTTCTATGTCTGCGCTGCATTCCTCCAGAGTTTCATCTTTCAGCCGTTCATAATTCCACGCCCTTATCTTATGTATCTCCTCAATGTAGTGTGACTATGATAATTTTCCAGACAGCATTTGGAATTTTGTGTAGTTCTGATTTTACCACACTGCCGCTGATTTTACTACCATAAGTTTCGCAATTCACAATTATTCAATTTGATGGGTGGTAACAAAACAAAACGTGTCCAACAGTGGGTACAAACACAAAAGCAAGTCCCTCGGAGCCTTAGAGTTCCAAGGGACTTACTTGGTACCGGTGGTCGGACTCGAACCGACACGAGGTTGCCCTCAATGGATTTTGAATCCATCACGTCTACCATTCCATCACACCGGCATGTGTTTTTTCTCGTGTTGCTTAGTATAATATATCACATCACTTTTTTCAACTTAAATTTTTTTGAGTTGCATAATAAAGTGCGACCCCTTTTTCTTTTCACACCACCTCATTTGGTGTTCTGTAGACCTCTTTACGAGATATCGCAAGTTTTATCCAGGGCAAAGAAGTATATTATGCGTTCCTTTACACACATTTGTGTCATTCGTTCCAGTGCTGATGCGTAGATGTTTAATTGGGGGGTATATTCTATTACTCTTTGCCCAAGTGTACTTTCATTAATTCTGTCAGTTTTGAAGTCTATCAGCACTATTTCACCGTTTTCTTCAAAAAAACAGTCTATTACGCCTTGTAGCAGAATCTCATCGGCTGTATTTATTTCAGTTTTATCTTCGTTTAATGGCTCAGACGTGGCACCATCAATTTCGCCCTTTGATTTTCTTTTTTCTTGATTGACATTCTTAACTAAAGTTGTGCTTTTTACATAATCATCTGCCGAAACCAATATTGAAAACTTAAACTCTCTGTTTATGTTTTTTGCTGTGGAAAGTCGCTTGCCTAAATCAGAGTTGAAAAGTTTAATAATGCGATTTTTATCTATTTCCTCTATCTCGTCTTGATTAATTATTCCTGCTTCAACCAGTTGTTGCAGTGCTTCGGCAAGCTTGCGCTCTGTTGAACACATTTCGTAGTCAATGTGCTGCATTACGTGGTGTAGCAAAGACCCTATCTCGGTCGCTGTTCTTTTTTTATGTTTCTTTAGAAATATTGGTGGCGTATATGAGACCTTTTCCACCCTTTCTACTGTTAACCACGGAGCTGATTTTGCCTCTTTATCGGCAAGTCTTTTTAGCCCTGTTACTGTCAATTTTGAAGGAATATCAATGGAACTATTATATGGATATTCAAAATCGAATTTTTGTGCATTTGACGCTTCAACCTTTTGTTCGATGTATGAACTCTCTTTGACAGAGACTCTAGCTTCACTCTCTGATATTGATGCAGCATTGACAAAATTTATTTTTGCTAAATTCCCATCTATATCTTTTATTCCTGCAATCAACCAGTCAGAGATTGAGCTTAATCGCGAAAGAAACTGTGGTGATGGTTTATCTATGATGATTTGCTCAAGCTTCTCTATTCTAGCCTGTGCATCTTGGTATGTAGCTGTCACTATTAATTTCTCACATGCTCTGGTCATCGCCACGTAAAGTACTCTTAGTTCCTCTGAAAGCATTTCCGATCTTAGCTTACTTGCTATTGCAGTTCTTTGTATTGTGGAGTATTTAATGCGTTTTTCTCTATTTATCAGCATTGAGCCTACGCCAAACTCCTTGTGGAATACCAATTGTTTCTGTGAGTCAAGATTATTGTGTCTTTTTGAAGTGTTTGCAAGGAATACAATCGGAAATTCCAGCCCTTTTGACTTGTGGATAGTCATGATAGTCACAACATCTTGAGTGTTTGCAGCTTGTACTGCTATACCGGGTTGGACAAGATTTCCGGATTTCAGTTTCCTAATATAACTAAGAAAACCAAATATCCCTTTATAACCACTTCGTTCTAAACTAGCAGCCAATTCGGTAAGGTATACCAGGTTTTCCTTACGTCGTTCAGGCGAACTCATAGCCGATACAATGCCCATCATCTCTGTTCTATTGTATATATACCATAGAAGCCTATCTGATGACGTGTCTGCTGCCACCGTACGAAAGGTTTCTATATCATCAACGATTTTTCTGCATTTGCAGGATGTTTCACTTGACTCTATATCGTGTTCTGCCACACTCTTCACTAAGTCGTAGTATGAATCGCCTGATTTGTGCGTTTTAATTATTCCGAGTTCATCTGATGAAAAGTTATATAGTGGTCCGCACATTGTTGCAACTAAATCAATGTCTAATGTGGGGTTATCAATTACAGAAAGCAGTGATAAAACTGCCGATATTTCTCTTGATTCAAAAAACTCTTCGCCACTCGAAAAGTCCGTTGGTATGCCTGCACTGCACAGAGCCAGTGCATATCTGTTTGCCACACCTTTTTGCGAGCGTGATAGTATTGCAATGTCGCTATAACGCAATAATCTGGTACTTCCGTCTTTTTCAGGCACTTCGTAGCCTGCTTCAATGAATTCGACTATGCGATTTGCTATGTGCTTTGCCTCTAAGTCAATTGCTTTTACATCTTCTTGCCCATCTTCTTCTGGTATTTCACTTTCTTTTACCTTTGTGGATATGAAGTCGAATTCTACCGATGGTGTGTGTGTTTGGTGGGAAATAGGCGATAACTGCTTGGATCCTGGCGTCAGGACGTCGAGAACACCGTCCCCCATGAGTATCTGCGGCTCAACGAGACGCTCTATTCCGCGAATTCCTTGTTTTCCTTTCTTCGTGTGTTCAATCCTTCCGGGAACTAGCTTTTCGTGCTCGGTATAATACATTTCTCCTAGTTTTGGAGACATTATTCTTGTAAATATATAGTTTACCGTCTCTAGTATCCCACTGTGTGACCGAAAGTTCTTTGATAGGTGGATTTTTGTACCTTTAGCTGACG
>Ga0209755_10008538_pt1 | contig 10950 bp, 10 predicted proteins | sample TergutCo191P1_FD_187301 | JGI IMG/M metagenome (GOLD analysis project Ga0209755, IMG submission 187301) | Cornitermes sp. P1 segment gut microbial communities from Petit-Saut dam, French Guiana - Co191P1 (SPAdes) (version 2) | ecosystem: Host-associated > Arthropoda: Insects > Digestive system... | reverse complement strand
CCGGATATAGACGGTTATGAAGCCATAAAGAGTTTAAAAGCCGACGAGCGTTTTGCCGAAATTCCCGTTATTTTTCTTACGGGAAACAGCGACAGGGAAAGCGTCGTCAAGGGTCTTAGCCTTGGATCCGCGGATTATGTGATTAAGCCTTTTTCCGCTACAAAATTAATTGAAAGTATCGAGCTTAATCTGGATCCCGAGAAGCGTAAAAAATCCGTAAAGATTGAAGAAGACGACAGCAAACAGTACAGCATCCTTGTTGTTGATGATGTTTCCAGTATGCTGCGCGCGATTCAATACGCTCTGCATGACAGATACAAAGTGTTCGCGTTGTCAAGATCGGAAGATGTGGTTGATTTTCTGCGGACAAAGAAGCCGGATTTAATTCTGCTTGATTACCTTATGCCTGTAATGAACGGATTTGATCTTATCCCTTTAATCCGGGATTTGCCGGATCATAAAGAAACGCCTATAATTATTATAACTACAGAAGGGACGCTTGATCTTGTCAGCGAAGCGATGAGCATCGGCGCTTCTGATTTTATTGTAAAACCTTTTAAGCCGAAAGAACTTAACGATAAAGTCTCGAAGCACATAAGAATAACGCAGGAATTGCTTAAACTTAGAGAAGATAATAAAAAGCTATATGGGTAATAATATGCAAAAGCAAATTTTTATTGTCGATGACAATGACGCCAATTTGGCGGTAGCGGCGGCGGCGCTTGAGAATGAATATAAAGTATTTACCATGCCGTCCGCGGCAAGGATGTTTTCTCTCCTTGAAAAAAGGACGGCGGATTTTATTCTTCTTGATATTGAAATGCCGGAAATGAACGGCTTTGAAGCGATCGCCAAATTAAAAGAAAATACAAAGTGGAAAGATATTCCTGTTATATTTATTACAGGCTTGATAGATGAGAAGCTGATTGCCGCTGCGTTAAAAGCGGGAGCGCTTGAAGTTATCAAAAAACCTTTTAGTCAGGATATGCTGCTGGAATCTGTGAGGAAAGGAATATTATGAAAAAAAACAGCGTATTAATTATTGATGATCATGAAACAACAATAACCGCTCTTCAGAAAATACTCAGCTCTGAATTTACGGTTTTCGCGGCATTAAACGGAAACGAAGGAATCAAGCTTGCGGAAAAGTATATGCCCGATATAATTCTTTTGGATATTCTCATGCTGGAAATGGACGGATATGCGGTAATAAGCGAATTAAAAAAAAATGATGTAACTCAAAGTATTCCCGTTATTTTTTTAACGGCTCTCACTTCGGACGCTGATGAAGAGAAAGGACTTGCTATGGGAGCTGTGGATTATATTGTAAAGCCGTTCTCTCCGGCTATCGTCAAGCTCAGGATCACAAACCAGATGAAGATGCTTGAGCAGTTCCGCACAATCGAAAAGCTCAGTATGAGCGATCAGCTCACAGGGCTTCCGAACAGGCGCAGTTTTGAAGAGCGGAGTAAAGTAGAGTGGGCAAGAGCCGGCCGCGAAAAAACTCCCATCAGCATTTTAATTACAGACATAGATAAATTTAAAGACTATAACGATACCTACGGGCATCTTCAGGGCGATGTTGTTCTGCAGGAAATCGCCAAAGCGTTTAACAATGTTTTAAAGAGGCCTGCCGACTTTATCGCGCGCTGGGGCGGCGAGGAATTTATTGTGATATTACCAAATACCGATTCACGCGGCGCCCAGGATATCGCGGAGCAATTCCGCGCGGCGGCTGAGCATACAATGGTTCTTGGCCCTGAAAACAGCATTACAAATATCACCGTCAGTATAGGAATTAATTCGCACAACCTTCCATCAGGCAAGCTCGCCGATTTTTTCCAGGGAGCCGATACGGCCCTTTATGAAGCTAAAAGGCTGGGGCGTAACAGGGTGTGTGTTTTTCAAAGCGGAAATCCTGAAAAATAGTCATTTTTCTTGACAAAATACGGCATTTTGTGCTACAATTTACAGTGGAAGGTATAGGTGATCGTCGATTGCCTCTTTCGTTAGTCATGGTTTTACCTTAAAACTTTGGTTTAAGGGCAAAAGGGGGGGAAGGTAAACAGAAATTGTTTACTTTGATTATTTTAGGAGGAGATTTTATGAGAAAAATGTTGGTTCTTCTTTTAGCACTGGCAGTAGTAAGCGGCGCGTTCGCTCAGGGAGTAACAGTAAGCGGCGATTTCAGAATGGATATGGGAGTTAGTATATTATCTGACGATGATAAGGACACTGATGATGTGTCAACGTTTTTTTGGGCTCCCGGCAATTACGAAAACGTCACAGGATCTGATTGGGGTGTTGTTACATTAGCAGCGGAAGGCGAGAAGGTAAGCGGCTGGCTCTCGATACGATCAGACATGTTTTTCACAGGCGGCGCTTCTGTTGGCATTATTCCCGGCACTCTGGGCTTGTCCGTAGGCTTTGACAGGCTTCCTTTTGCGTATTGGAGCAGCTATGATCTTCTCGCTGACAACCACTATGCGTTTGGCGCCAGTTCAGTTGCTCATTCAGGCTACTTACAGTTCAACATTATGGAAAATATTTTTGTTGGTTTTGCCGAAGGCGGAAAAATTAATGACGAAATAACAGACAAATGGGTGCCTTATATCTACGCGGGATACGCTCATCCGGAAGACGGTCCCGTTGCGTTCGGACTTGGCGCTATCGCTACTAATTTTCATGATAAGTATACAGATGATAAAGGTAAGCACATTGAAGTTCTCGCGTTTATGGCCAAAGGATATTTCAAATACCTGGGGATTGATAATGTAAGCCTGGGGCTCAATGTCGCGTTCTATAGTGCTCCTCAATTTACAATTTTCGATATCAACGGTAATGGGGCTATAAGTTATGAAGTACTTGATAAATCCTATTACTATAGTTCCGCCGGAAAAGACGATTCTATTTTGGAAGCTTTGATTAGCGCTGAAATTGGTATTCCGAGTGTCTGCAGTATTGGTTTTGGCGCCGGTCTTGTTATGAACCTTGCCGATAAAGAAAAGAACGGCGGAAGTATGGGGTTGAAATTTGGATTAGACGCCGCTTTTGATATTGGCGGTTTTTCAATTATTCCCGGCGTTTCATTCGCTACTTACGATATAAAGAACTGGGATCCCATTGGCAAGAAGTCTCTCTCAGAAAAAAGTAATGTCCTTGATTTAGGCGTTGCTTTCTGCTATAGCTTCTAGTTAAGTCAGCCTTTTAAGTTTGGCTGTGACAGCCCGGCGCTTTTCCGGCAGCCGGGCTTTTTTTGTTTTTACCGGAAATTTTTGTGTATGGAAATTAAAAATTAATTGTGATACAATCACAGTTAAGGTCAGGATTCATTTTGAAAAAGAATTATTTATCATTTATTTTAATATTATCGTGCTTTACTCTACTGGCGGGGTGCGGCTCTCTTTCCCGCCAAAGAGAAAAGTTTGTTGTTTCCTTAAACTCCCCTCAAATTCCGATTGGAGAAATTGAAGCGCAATTCAACGCTTTTCTGTCCTTTGGCAGTTTAAAAAAAGATAATTTAAAAACAATCTATTTTCCGAAGGAAGATGCCGTCTGCCTGCAATACAGGCGGGAATTTATCACGTATCATCAATTTTGGAGTTATTCAGGCCGACAAACGCTTATCACCGCTCTTGAGCAGTATAACAATGATTATACTGAGCGTAACCTGAATACGCAGAACAGAAAGACGCTGCGAAATTACGGCGCTGTGGAAGGTTATCTTTATTGGCAGCAATTCAGTTTTACGGTTCTGGCCAAAGCAAATGTGAACATTGACATAGGTTACCAGTTCAAGGACAATGCCCCGTACTTTTCTGTCAACCAGCGGGAAGCCGAATTCAAAGAAGATACGTCATCAAGGGACAATAACCGCACAAGCTCTGCTGTAACTCTCTACTTCACAAGAGCCCAGGCCGCGGAACTTGCCGCCTTATTCGATCAATCCTTCCTGCAGTCGCTTATCACAGCGCCTATTCCGGGGCTTACCCCTGAACCGGAGGAAGTGAATAACGCGGACAGGGATGTATATTAAATTTTTTATTTTTGACTCTGTTTGATTTTATCTCTCAATGTAACCGCCGCGGTATAAGACGGATTCAGTGCCAGGCACCGGTTTATGTCGGAGAGAGCTTTGTCCATGTCGCCTTTGCTGTACCAGGCGTTTCCGCGGTTGTACCATGCGACAGCGTAATCGGCGTTGAGTCTGATCGCTTCGGAAAAATCCCTTATCGCTTTATCGTCTTCTTCTCTTCTGTACCATGCGCTGCCCCTTCTGTTCCAGATAGTCGCGTTTCGCGGTTCCAGAGAGATGATCCGGTCGCAGTCTTCGATGGTTCTTGCGTAATCGCCGGTTTGATAATAGGCGTGGGAACGGTTTATAAGAGCGTCGATGTAGTTTTTGTTCAGCGTAATCGCCCGGGAAAAATCTTCGATGGCGAGGTTCATTTCGCTGCGCTCGCTGCGGGCAAAGCCGCGGTAATTGTAAAGTTCGGCTCTGCCGGAATCGAGACGGATGGCGCGGTTGTAATCTTCGATAGCCCGCGCGAAATCGCGTTTTTTCATGTATGTTTTTCCGCGGGAAATATACGCTTCAATAAAGCCGGAGTTTCGGTTAATTGAAGCTGTGTATTCTGTAATCGCTTTATCATAGTCCGCGCTCTTGTATAATTGTTCTCCGGAATAAAATGAAATTATATACTGATCCGTTCCCATCTGTTTTAAGATATTGATGTCGGGATTATCATAATTTATCGGATCAATTTCCGCGGTATTGACGCCTAATCCCGAATGTTTGCTCAATCCGGAAAGTGATGATAAGGGGCGCTGAGCCTGCGGCGATGTGTTAACCGCTGTTCTTGTCTGCGTGTTTCGTGTTACTTCGTTTGAAGAGCCGCCGGATACCGCGGCGGTCTGCGCTGTGACGCTTCCCGGAGACGTATCATTTTTTGCATCTAAGAGATTCTCCGTTAATTCGGATGTTTCTTCTTCTTCATTCTCTGTCTCTTCTTCTTCGGTTTGTTCTGCGATCTGCTCAGACTGCGCTGTTGTCTCTGCTACCGCTGTTTTGTTTTTATTCGCGAAAATAATCCCGAAAACCGCAAGAGACGCGATTAGAGCAATTGAGACAATTATAATCAGGAAGAGGAATTGCCGCCGCAATCAATACCCCTTATGCCTATTCACCTGCGGTGTCTATCGCGGGCGAAGGCGCAGGAGACGGCGACGGAGGAGGCGTCACAGCCCTTGCCGCTTCTCTGTAGATAATTCTGACATTTTCATTTACAGAGCGGTGCCTTATTTTCATTACAAGAACCTGATCTTGTTGATAATAAAAGAATCCGGAAGAATCATAGCGCTCAGGCTGCGAATCCGGTCTCCAATCCAGGTTGTACATCTGAAGTCTTAAGAATGGGCGCACTCCTCTTATAATAACAAAGTGTGACATGCCAACCTGGAATGTGAACGTGAATGTTATATTGCTTTCTGTCGCCGCTGTTCTGATTGACGGTAGCATGGTCCATGCCCAATGCCCTGTGTCCGTAAGTCGTATCGCTTTCGGGCCGTATTCCGAAAGATTAAGAGTATTGTAAAACTTGCCCGATGTTCTTCCTGAAAGCGCTGATATTACAAGCGATTTGCCGATGTCCGCCCAGACTGTAAGTTCCACTTCTTCGTTTCTTGAATTTTGCGCCCAGAAAATAAGCGCCCTTCCAAGCCTGAGGCTGTATTCAGCGGTATTGTTATCTGAAGAGGAAATGTATACCGAGTCTTCCTCGCTGTCGCGGTGAAGATTTTCAGAAACCGCCAGAAGAATTTGTTCCGTCAAATGCTCTGTGGTATTGAAAGGCTGCCACCGCCTTAAATCATAAAACGCTTCTAAAAGGCCGGCGCAGTAATCAATAACTATAATTTGATCTTCAGCGTTATTTATTAAATCAATTACTTCATTCGCCAGAATATTATTGCTCCGCGTGAAAAGATAATCAATCACGTGTTCTTCCTTAAAAACAGCGAGCGATTTTTCATAGGTTAATCTTGTTATCAGATTTATTTTTTCGTTTTCTGCCGCAATAAATGACGGATATACGTTTGACAATCCGCCGACATAAGCCGCTGATTTATGGCTTTGCCTTGGGGAATTTAAAATATTCGCCGAGACAGCGTTTATAGCGGATGAATAACTGCCTCTCTGAATCGATTCCGCGAGAAACGCGGTTATGTCATCCTCATATAAAAGCGCATTGGCATTTTGGCTCCAGAATGTGAAACTTGTTTGCTGCCAGCTTCTTACAATAGTTTCGTAATTTTGCGCTTCCTCAATTACGTAGTCCGCGGGAACAAATTCTTTCTGTTTTCCTCTTTCCCGGTAAGAGATCGCAGGCTGCTCTTTTAACAGCACCACCTTTCCGTCTTCAAGTTCATGTCCCAGGGTGCTGAAGAAGAAACGGTCACCGCCGAAACCGATGCCTATCTGATCATTATCGCGGATAATTGACGAGCGGCGCGGCGTTATCGGTATGGTTATCTCCGATATGTTATCTGCAAATTCCGCGCTGATTTGCAGTTCCGATCCTCTGTGCGTTTCCAATGAGTTAAATACAAGCGTTGTGCCCCCTGAAAATGTAAAACTGACGGAATTATCTTTTAAAAGCATGGACGCGGGATTCACCGGTATCGCGCCGCTGTCGCCTGTAAGCGTCAATCCTTTTCCCCTCTCTTCCTTTAAATTGAATTCAATTCCCTCATAAAAAATTTTTATGCCGCCTGCAATCGTCCGTTCTATAGGTTCATCCGCTGAAAGAGCATTGGCGTTTTCCTGCTGCAGGTATCTGCCTCTGACAGTCATAGATCCCGCGTGCAGGGTAAAATTGCCTTTATTGGAAAACTGGAAAATAACCAGCAGATAAAATACAGCGCAATACAACGCTGCCAGCCCTATTATGCGTGACGCTAACGGTTTTCTCATCGCTATAACCTCATAAATAAATCCGGCTGTGCTGTTAACTTGCCGACTTATTGAATATTATATATAATTTATATTAACATAAATTGTAAGTTCAATGGAAGATACATTTTATTTATCTTGAATAATGATTTTGGGGGATTGGTTTGAACTGTAAGTTCATAAGAAGCATATTGATAGTGTTGATTTTTGGGCTTTTTTGCGGCTTAAACGGTAATTCGCAGGAAAATCCGCAAAGCAGCCAAATACAGGCTATTTTTGATGAAATTATTTATAATCTTGCCCGAAGAGATTACTCATCCGCGCTTGCTTTATTTGACTCTCTGCCTCCCGATGAAACAGAAAAAACATCTGTGCGCGTTATGCGCGCTTCAATAATGAATTCGGCAGGAAGAACCGGCGAAGCAAGGCGGATAGCGGATGCGATCATCGCAGTTGACAGCGGTAATACAGACGCTCTTATGGTGCTGGCTGACGCGGCCGCTATTGACGGCAGGGAGAGAGACAGGCGCGCCTTTTTAGACAGGATAATTAAAATTGATCCGGCTCATGTAAGAGCGTTAAACGATTTAGGCAATATCAATATCAGAAATAAAAATCTCCGCAGCGCCGCCGGTTATTTTGACAGAGCCATTACAGCCGATCCTGAAAACGGTGAAGCTCTTGTCGGCAGAGCGGCGGTGCATCGATATAACGGCGAGACCAGAAACGCGGAGCGGCTTTTAAACCGCGCTATAAGTTTGCATCCTGATTGGGCACGGCCTCTGCATGAGAGGGCAAGGCTTTATATGAGTTCTGTTTATTATTCCGACGCGCTTGAAGATTTGACTGCCGCGCTGGATCTGGAACCCAACAATTACTGGATGCTGGTTGACTGCGGAACAGTTCTTATGGAATTGAACCGCAGACCTGCCGCCCTGGACAGATTTTGCAAAGCTGTTATAATCGAACCTGATATTTTTATCGCTTATGTGTACACCGCCGGGCTTAAAGATGAGTTTGGCGATTATGAAGGCGCGGAACATGACTACGCGATTCTTGCCCGCCTTAAACCGGATTATTATTTCACGTTCGAAGCGTTAGGTGTCATTCATATGAGAAATAAGAAGTGGGCGGAGGCAAGGGACGCTTTTCTAGCCGCGTACAAACAGGCGCCGAAAGAATACAGTTACGCGATACTTGCCGCTCTGAACTGGATGCGCGCGGGAAGGCAGACGGATCCGAAGCAGTTTTTGGCGCAGGTTCTCCGTACAGCTCCGCGTGATTCTCTTGATTACGCGCTGCTAAAGCTCCTTCACGATTTAAACGGCGACGCTGATGTCGCGTTAAAAGTTGAGAGTGAGGTCAATATGTATACAAAATCGCGGATGCTGTATTATCTGGCTTCGTATTTTGACATCAGAGGAAGTAAAACGTTGGCGGAGAGGTATTTTTTAATGGTAAAGGAACTTGAAGCTGTCGCGACTATTGAGTGGCGGCTGAATGAAATTATTCTGAAAGAGCGCGGTCTCTTTATTGTGAGCGAAAATGAGTGATAATATAACAACCATAACATTAAACGATGTCGAGTTTAAAATAATCGGGACGGCCCATGTTTCCCGCGAGAGCATCGAAGAAGTTAAAAACATTATCTGTGAAGATAAGCCGGACATAGTCTGCGTAGAGCTAGATCAGGCGCGTTACAATTCGATAACTCAGAATGATACATGGTCAAAACTTGATTTATCAAAAGTCTTTAAAGAGGGAAAAGCTTTTTTATTGATAGCAAACCTTGTCTTGTCAAGTTTTCAGCGCCGTCTTGGCAATCAGCTCGGAGTAAAGCCTGGCGATGAGATGAAAGTTGCCGTTGAAACTGCGCAAGAGCATGGCTTACGGTACAGCCTCTGCGACCGTGAGGTGCATACCACTCTTCGCCGCGCGTGGGCTAAATGCGGTTTCTGGAGCAAAAACAAACTCCTTGCTTCCCTTTTGGCGTCCGCTTTTACAACGGAAAAACTTGACGAACAGGAAATTGAAAACCTGAAAAATAAAAATGAGCTTGACGGCATGATGAGCGAGTTATCAAACTATCTCCCTGCTGTCAAAGAAGTTCTAATTGACGAAAGGGATTGCTACCTTGCCGCAAAAATTTGGGAATCTGCCAACAATGCTTCCGGTGGTGGCGCGGAGCAAAAACCTGTAAAAAAAATCACAGCGGTTATCGGCGCGGGTCATATGCAGGGCATTATCTCTCATCTAGAAAAACTCAGTAAAGGAGAAGAAAGCTCTGACGTAAGCGCGCTGGATGTTATACCTCCTCCTTCTTTTCTTTCCAAAGCCGCGGGTTTTATTATCCCTGCCGCGATTATCGCGCTAATTGCCGCAGGCTTTATCGGAAAAGGAACTGATATTGGTTTGGAAATTGTGCTTACGTGGGTGTTGTGGAACGGCTCTCTCGCGGCCCTTGGCTCTCTTATCTCTCTTGCCCATCCATTGGCGATAATTTCTTCATTTGTCGGCGCTCCGTTCGCGACTCTTAACCCCCTGATAGGCATCGGGATGATCGCGGGTCTTGTGCAAATCGCAGTACGCAAACCCCGTGTTTCCGACGTTCAGAATATAACGGAAGACGCAACGAGTATAAAAGGCATTTACCGCAATAGAATTTTAAAAGCGCTGCTTGTGTTTTTCCTGTCAAGCATTGGCGGTGTTATCGGCAATTTTATTTCATTTCCGGCGATTGGCGGCTTACTGCTGGGGAATTAAATCTGAAGGTTAAGTCTGCTCTTTTTATTGCCGATAATAGCATGAGAGGATTATTTTGCCTTATAAAGACGCGACATCTGCATACAAAGAAACCAAGGTTCAAACCGCGGGGCAGGGACAGCTCATCGTCATGCTCTATGATGAAGCTGTAAAACAGCTTGCCAAAGCAATCGAAATTTCAGAAATAAATCAAACAGAAAAAGATCCGGGAAAAATCGAGCTGATCAGCAAAGCTGTCATGAAGACAGAAGAAATCATCACTGAACTTATGGTCTCTCTCGATTTTGATCAGGGCGGTGAAATCTCAAAAAATTTATTTTCTTTGTATACATGGTTTAACAGAGAGCTTCTTGAAGCGAATATCGCTCAGGATATAAGCAGAATGAAAGAAGTAAAAAAAATGCTTTCTGAATTAAGAAACACGTGGAGCGCAATCAGTAAGATGACTGTAGAAACGCCGAATCGCGGATCGGTCGGTCTGAATATCGCGGGCTGAACTGATTCACAAAATAAAGGGAGGGTATATGTCAATTTTATTTAAAGAAGAGAAGGCCGAAACTTCCGGCAATATTAATTCCGCCGAACTTGCTCAAAGGGTTGCCGTAATAAAGCGGTTTAAAACTTTGCTGACGCAGCAGAGGGACAGGTTTCGTTCATATCTTACTCTGCTTGAAAAACAGCAGGGAGTAATTGAAGCGGGCAGCGCCGAGGATCTCCTGTCTTATGTAGAACTGGAAGAAAAAATTGTCGCCGATATTTTTTCGATCCAGAAAGTTATCGATCCACTGGAAGAAATGTACCACTCAATCGCCGGCCAAAAAGTCCCGACCGGCTCTCAGAGTGATGAAGTGCCGACTCTCAAAGCCTCGCTTGAAAACCTCAAAAACGAAGCCGTTATGCGCTCAACCAGAAACAAAGAACTTCTCTCCAAACGTATGGTTGAACTGCGCTCGGAAATTACAGAGCTGCGCAACAATCCGTACGTTATGAGCAACAAAAAGTCGTCCTACGGAGCGCCAAGCGCGCCTTCAACGATTAGGGTGGAAGGGTAGTTGTAAAATAGCAAAGTAATATAGGCTCTTCGTATGCGGCAGTCCGTCAACATCCCCAGAAAAACTCAGAAGGAATCCGCCTACGAGCCCTGACCATAAAAACTACAGGATTTAAACATATTATATATTCGTAACCAAGCTACCTATTGATATTAATTAACATAATAATAGGTTTTACTTTCGGTT
>Ga0209755_10008537_pt1 | contig 10951 bp, 8 predicted proteins | sample TergutCo191P1_FD_187301 | JGI IMG/M metagenome (GOLD analysis project Ga0209755, IMG submission 187301) | Cornitermes sp. P1 segment gut microbial communities from Petit-Saut dam, French Guiana - Co191P1 (SPAdes) (version 2) | ecosystem: Host-associated > Arthropoda: Insects > Digestive system >... | reverse complement strand
CCCACAAACATGGAAAGAGAGAGTACAGTATATATATATATATCTATCTATATATATATATATATATATATATAGATATATATATTTTTTTTTTTTCTGCTGCTGTCATGAGCTTCAATTCATTTACCTTCAACTGCTTGAGGAAAAAAACACTGCCCACAGAATTTTCAAGTTGCTGTGTGTACAGTGACAGGTTGCATACTGAATTTCCTGCACAACATCCTTATCAGAAAATTGTGCAAATATATCTAAAATATTTGTCAGACCCTTAACACTGTCTTGAGGTTCACTTATTCCAGTAAAATTCACTTAATTTTGACTTAATTGTCCAAATTCTTCCGCAGAAAATCAAACTACCATCACCAACATTAAGCAACAATGCACCTTCTTCCTATCACCTAAATCACTATCACTGCTTTCACCCATGTCTTGTCACCATCCACTGAGGGTCTTGCTTGTACCCACAATGTGTGTGACAGTGTTTTCAGTTAAGTTTTGCATGAAATTCAGATCATGCCTGCACAGATGAAAACATTAGCATGAGTTTCCCTTTATTACCACAGACCGACTACATTCACTACACACTTAACACTCCTCTAAGGATGATTCATTACTGGCCATTAAACAAAGGATACTAAAATCCTTGTTTCTAGCTTTAAAATTATATAAACACGACCTTTAATTCTGCCATCCATAATGCGTTCTTTGCATTCCATCTCTTGTCTGATAACTAACAAATTTTTGAAAACCCCTTGTCCTTCTACCCATCTGTCATCTAGGGTGACACCTCCAACATATCTCTCTCCAGTGATTGGTAAGGCAACAAAAGTGGGTCTACTTTCAATGGCTTACCAATTTAAAAAAAAAAAACTTAATTTAATTCTTTTGGGTTGAATTTAATTTTGTGTGGGAACAAAACACCCACACAAAGCACAGTAGAAGTCACATGTGCCAGTTCAGAGGTTAAAACCATAAATTTGTGGGTGCAAATAAAACACCAAACTGAACTTCCAAAAGGTCTGGCTCAAACAATAACTTTCGAAGCTGTCAAGACCAGACAGGCAGGGTGAAGGGATGAGATTCTGAGATTCCTTCCCCAGTTAGGGTGAGCACACAAAAAATAAAAAAAAAAAGTTTCCCTTCCACACATAGAGGGGTAGTCTGCCTCAGACTCAAACTCATTCAGTGTTCTGCTACAGTCTGATAACAGACTATCAACAGAACCTGAAAGTTTTCTACAAATTCATGACTATCTTAACAATTTAGAATGTCAATGACCCCTATCATTTCCTGGCATTTTGGGCCACATCTGCACAACGAACTTCCTTGTCATCTTCACAGCAGAAAATTGTACTTCACCAGACATATACACATGCAGGGAGAGGGGAATGAACACTTGTCTTCTATTCACTATGTTACACTCAACAAGAAGCTTCTAAAAAACCCTTAGATGGTAGCACAAATAAGCTCCATGTCCATGTTTCAGTTGTAATAGACCATCATATAGGCTATGCACAAAAATTTAAAAAAAGGCAGAAATTAAATGTACTTTCTTGTGCATACACCCCCTAGTTTACACAACAAACATGTAGCTGTGCCTGACAGTGACTTACTACTTAATTTGTTCAGCATATAAACACAACAGCATGTCCTCTAGAAGTTAATTCTCTTAATTTATATTATGCCTGCATCTGAGAGGACTTTATAAGGTACTGATTATATGACCCAATTCAACATATAGGTCTAGTAAGATAGTGTTTTATTATACTCTATATTTTTCGGCTGTCCAGATCAGCCATCATGTAGATGTTAAGACACACAAAAAGAAATATAAAAAAAAAAGAGGACTCTCTTTACAGTGTTATGAATTATTAACAATATTATTCCAAAAACAGAACAAGGTTTTGTTCTAATACATAACCACGTTACAGATTTCTTGTATGTAATCTGCATAGTCTTGTACAATAAATGAGATAAAAAACAAAGTAAAATGTGATAAAAAGTATAAGACACAAATATGAAAGGCCTTCACAGCCTATGATTGCCACAGCAATGCTTAGCTTTGCAAACATAGACTGGGAAGGCCTTGCCATTACTCATATTTTTATCTTTATCCTTTTATGACAGTTTGCTTTCTTTATCTCATTTGTTTTTCAGTACCATACAGATTATACCTAAGAAATCTGTAACATGGTTATGAACTATTAACAATATTATTGTTTTGGAATAATACTGTTATAATTCATAACAATGTTAAGAGAGGCCCCTCTCCATTTTATGGTTCTTTTTGTGTATCCGACGTCTACCTGATGATGGCTGATCTGGACAGTCAAAACATGCTGCAGTGTATAATAGACTATTTAATAGATCTGTATGTTTTGTTAATTGAGAAATACACAATGAGACAATGTTACCCCAAAATTGAAAGGACTTTAATTTGTTCTGGGTATGGCTATGGCTGAAGTGGATAGCCACCAGCCTCTCACCATGGAGGTCCACAGTCAATACGACCCAAATCCATGTGGGATTTGTAGCAGATGAAGTGGCAGTAGAACAGGTTTTTGTCCACACAAGCATGTCCGTCTTAGCAATTATGAACACAATTAAATGAAACAATTAAAAAATGAAACACATGAATTTTTTACACTGCAGCAATGGCCTGCAGGTATGGGGAAGAGTCCCTACATTATATTTGTGGCAACATAAAATAATCCATTTCAGATAGGACAGAGGCATACTCTCCTACTCCCAATGAAGATTATTTTAACATGTATAACAGATGGAATTTACACCTTAAAACATGGGTTCCAAACCACAGTGGGTGCCTAACATTTTCCACATTCTATACCTGTATACTTAAAATACACAGCTACATCAGAGTGGGACCAAATCTAAAGTGCTGTAAATTATGGTCAAGCTTTTTTGATCTAAACAACTAAGGTGAGCTGGTAACATGGCATCACCTTCTCCAGCACTTAATGACAGTTCCAACAAAGGAATAGGAAACAGTATCACAGGTGTTAAAAATTGCAGGAGCTCTAAATATTCATATCACACATGACGTGTACTTCATGTACAAATGCTAAGTCTCATGGGTCATGCAAAAAAACTTGAATACAGATTTAACATATGATAAATTTGCTGTTTTTTATCATTAAAAAATGCAGTCCCACCCAAACCAATGTACTTAAATAACATGGTAAACAGTTGATGTTTTGTGTGCTCTTTCCATGTCTATGATACTACATGATGAAGTCAAGTTGTCCTGCAATGCATTCAGAACATGATGCATATAAGTCTTGGCCCACAGACCCTCTAGCCTAACTGTTTTTTGCATGGTATGACTCAGCAACTCAAAATGCCAGGATAGTACCTCAAACTTGGTTACATTACCAGGCCCTTTCACGCATTCCAAGAATCAGCATTATAGTATGAGCCAATGGCAGCATTGTTCAGTAAATTGTAAATTCTATCCATGACACTAGCACACAACAGTGTACTTCCCAACTAGCAGTAAGCAGTTATTATATCATCAGCTAAGAGATAACAGTTAAGTCCTACATGAGTCCAGAAACATACATACTTAACACTATTTGCTGCAAATGCTACTGAAAGTACTCATGTACTTATAGTTTTGGTTTCATATCATAATGAACATGGCTGCACTGGGGCAACAAAGCATGCCAAGTAGTGGTTAGCAATGTTATCAGACGTGGTTTGAAGTAGTGGACGTTTTGAAAATATATATATATATATATAAATGCTTATACTTCTACTACATTTACTAATCAAAAACAGTTTGGTACTGCAAGACCAAGTTCTTTTACTCTGTCTTCAGTATGGTTTCATTCATCACAACCACTGAACTACTTATACAACAATATAAATAACAGTATTACAGCAGGTACTTTTAAACACAAAGTATTGTCAGACATACTTTTTTTGTATGAATTGTATGTGAGATGTAATTTTGCTAGGAAGACAATTGATGCATATTTTCAATGGGCACAGGTCAAAGCACAGGAAGCATACACACGCTCAGTAATAAAATCACATTTTCTGTGTCAATACTGCACAGAACTCATTCACCTTTAACAAATGAGTGGGGCAAATGAATGTACAAGGGAAAAGTCATTAAATAATAGGAATTTTATCCTAAAGTGCATGGAAAAGTATGCACAATGAAAAATCTTATTTTGGGACACAAAATGGCTCCTTAGCAATATGCCATATAGAGGTCATGATGCTCGAGCAGTATGAGCCTGTGCAATAGCTCATACAACAAGACCACTCCACTGTCAACTTGCACCGTGAAAGAGCAATGAAGCGTTATTCGTTTTTTGTGGTCAGAGGGTGTGAAACTTTCTGAAATCCACAGAAGAATGAAGGTTCAGTGTGGAGACAGCTGTTTGAGTCAGGGGAGAGTGTATAAATGGGTGGAAGGATTTCAAAACAGAAGACAAAACGTCAGTGACAAACACCAGAGTGGGAGCCCAGTTAGCATGGTAAATGAGACAGTGAAACAGAAGATCGAGCAGCGAATCCGTGACTACAGGCAAGTCACTAGTGATGAAATTGCCATAGACTTCAACATGAGTCACAGCTCTGCGTACAATATTGGAGGTAATGGAGGCAGTGCAAAGTTGGTTAAAGGCCACGCCAAAAAGCTTTTTTCTAGATGGCATCCGCAAGCTTGTGGACAGGCGTATGAAGTGTGTTGTGAAGGGGACTATGTCGAAAAATAAGACACAAACAATTCCTGAAAGTACTCTTGCAAAAAAGTTATAAAATTCCTGTTATTTAATGTCTTACCTTTGTACATTCTTCTTGTATGGAAGGAAGAACAGTGTCCTGCAGTGGGAATTTAAATTAAACTATGTTCTGGATGCAGCAAACACGCTGGATTTAAGAGGTCATAAGCTAAAGATTCAATATGATGGATGAAACACAGGACACACTCGAACAGCATGTTTGCTCTATCTTATCCATGTGAATAACATGGAAAGAAGCAAAGTAACCTTATATAAAGAAGCCTTCTTAAGAAAATGTATGTTCACTATACTTCACAGGTCATTACAAATGTCTTCAGCTGCAGACATCCTAAAATTATTTAGCAAACATCTTATAAAAAATGAACAAATGTACTTACCTCCAACCTTTCAGTTGCCTTCAGCAAGCGGTCATAGTCCACGGAACCTTGGACAGTGAGCAGCTCCATCATATAATCAGCTTCCTGAACAGACTGCTGTACCATTTCCAGCTGACATTCGAAACGTTTCCACAGAGCAAGTCTAGCTCGTAACAGTGACAATAGCTTGTCACATCGGGTTTCTAGTGCAGTGTGCTCATCCTGCAGTTGCGAGATCTCACGCTCTACTTTGACAGGTGATACTGTTACGCGAAGACACATAGGCAAAGTATGCAGCAGCTGACGCAATGTCATCAAGTCTTGCCAGTGAGATCCCAACTCTTCTGCCACGGCCTGCAAAAGTATTAGTTGCCTTACCATCATAAGGAATCACTCAAACAATTACACACATTTCCTTGTTTCTATGGATGTTATATCACTCTGATTTTATGTTACTTTGAAGTGCACAAGAATGCAGATTTATTTAAAACTACACAGAATGACTTGCTAATTAACATGGTGTTTTATTTGCCGAAGTACTAAACCTGTACCACATACACTGATCTGTATCCACTTCTAACTATATCACAATATGCTTATAAACATTTCACCCTTTGTGATTTTTCGTTACAGCCAAATGTTGCATGTGTGAAGAACAAAGACATTCCATATTAACAAAAAAAAGTAACAAACAACTACATACCTGACAGTTTATGACAGCTTGCTCCACAACATCACTGCTCAGTTTCTCACTGGCTTCACACTGGTCAAGCACACAGCTGGCTCTTTCATGATTACGCTTTACACGAGCCAAACCCTTCTGAATAGCCTGTAGCTTTTCTCTCAGCACTACTGAGCCTTCCAGCTCCTCTGACACCTGCACATCCACTTGTCGAGCAGCATAGAGCAATGCACTCACTTTCTCAGATTCTGTGGCTGAGAGAAGACCAAGACGACCCAATTCTTCTTGGATGTGTTCCACACGCTCATGCAGAACCTAATGCAAAACAAGAGAAAAACACGCATAGTGTTACATTAGTTGCACCACATTTTTGTGATATTCAGTTAATGCAGGCAACAGAGGAACCAAGCAAAATTACCATCTGACATTTTCATGCAAACAAAAGATTAATGACATGACCTTAGAATTAAGTTTGGACCAAATAACAGGGTTGATAAAACTTGTTCAAATGTGAAGGAAGTATATTATGACAAATAACCCATACACAAAAATCTGCCTTTTAATCCAAAAAAGAAATTAGGAACAGCCAATTTTAACATAAGAATTATTTTCTTTGGGATTAAAAGAAAGCACTCCAGCATCATCCATTAGGATGAGAGTGACACAGACGTAAGTAGTTCACACTTTGGTTGCATCTGTCCCTTCAAATTGGAACCTTCTGTGTACAGGTATGCTGCATAAGCTACATAGGTGGACAATACCTTTATTCTACACAGAAAGTTGTGCACAGTCTTACTCAGAAACACTCGACGTCCACCACACATTTTCATTTGACACAAGACAATTCTGTACACTTCCATAACTAATCTATCATCTCCAAAACGGGTTTCAGGCAGACAGACATACACAGAGATCTTCCATAATTAATTTGTCACCTCTACGTCAGGTTTCAGAGAGACAAAGGTACTGAGCTGCCAATTACCAAATGTACAACAAAAAAAATACACCCAAATGTAAGGAAAGGCTTACCAAATAGCCTAGGCCAAACTGAAAACAGACTGCACCAAGCCAAAGCAAGGCATGCAATGCAGAACTGTTGTACATATAGCCCAAAGAGGCAATATAGCATCTGTAGTCATCAGAGTTCATTCACTACACCAGTACAAATTTCTATTGGGATCATACAAACGTATCATGCCTACTGCAAACTCTATTCAGCCTTGTTGTGTTCCAGTTGGTTTTATTCTGACTAACGCTGAGAAAATGAGTAACTGCAGTGCACCAAGACTGAGTTTCAAAAGCAAATGTCCAAAGGTGTGCGCGAAACAAGCACAGTCATAAACATGAACACCTGAAAATGTTTCAGTGGACCGATGAACAGCAGTTTCTAGGAACAAAAACATGAAACTGTTCAGACTGTTTGCTTAAAAAAAACAGCAAGAAGATTACATGTGAGGTAGTTAAACATGAAGCATAGAAACCTTTGGCATCACACATCCCATAGCATGAGCTAAAGGCAAGGAGAAACTGGTATTTATGTTGTGATGCATGGGAGTAGGTCTCTCTTAAGAGCTTTGCTTTGTTTTAAATAATCAGCACACTTCAAGGAAAAGTTGGTAGTTCATCAACATGCCACTGGACTTTCTAATATGGACAATGCCACTGGACTTTCTAATATGGACAACATTTTCATCCACAGAGGATATGCTGATGACACCTTAATATACTCTGATATATCATAAAATTATGATCCCAACCAATGGAAAAGAGGCTGTAGTGAAGAAAACATCAAGTATTGAAACAAGTAAGTAGTTTCATGCTGACAGTATTAGCAGATGATAGGAAGCTGCCACAATACATGATTCAAAATCATAATACAATGCTGAAGGAAAAAATCCCACCACAGAATCACTGTTAGATACCAACCTAAAGTTCATAAGACCAATGAACTTAGGTGGGACTGGTTGGAAACAATGTGGAAATGTGTAAATTTGGGATTGTTATGTTATGTCCATTAATGGGACACCAGAAAACATAAGCCACAAGGAGTTTTATTAACACAGACCTTGTGGTCAAACCTCGGAAAAATGATCTCATTATAGCACATGTTAAGAGGTTATGCTTAACATGTGGAAGCAAAACATGCTTTGACCCCAGCTATTAAGAATGCCAAAGATGATCACAGCATCACGCTACATCTCACAAGTAAAGTGTGTGAAGGGGGTTGTAAAAAGAATTGTGAAACCAATGCAGTGGACAAGTCTGACTAAGGTCTGATGAAGAAATGTTGTGCAATCTCCATGGAGGATGGAAATGGTAGTAGCGTGTTAGTGTGAAATGAAGGCACTGACCGCGAAGACAGCACACTCCACAAACAATTCAAATTAATAAAGTGGCACTAATTGGGAAAGATTAAAGGAATCTGACACATTTTGTGTATTAACTGTAAAACATTGATAGCGAAATACTTTCCCTCAGTCGATGGACTTCTCAGACAGGTCATCTTGGATTCTGATTAAAACACATTTCCTTGGTAGATGTGTTTTAGTTTTGGGGTCAGCATATATTGGGTTTGTTTTGCATTTTTTGGTACATGCTGGATTAGTAAATCAGTATGAGACATATCTAATGCCCATTTAGTGTTATTCTTGTCTTTAACATTACTATACTTAATAGAATGAACCAGTTTTCAGGTGGCCCAGTGGTTTGCCAGTCCAGCTATTCACCATGCAGCATGCATACCACAACACTATCACATATGTCTCAAGCACACTTCCATATTTCTTCATGGTATATAGATGCAGAAACAAATGGCACAATGAGCTTCTTTCACTTTAAAAGGAGCCAAGCTTTTGATTCAGAATAAGCTCAATGAACGTGTTTGATATGGGATTTTCACAACCATACTTAATTCTTTTAAAGCTAGTTATAGGAAAAGGAAAACAATATGACACTTAAAAAATACTGAAACATCTCAATACAGAACTAGGCACAAATAACAAGCCAAAGGGTTAACATATTAAGCAGCAATGTTCCTGACTGCAACTTTCAGTTCACATTACCTGTAACCTCTTAATGTAAAGATTCAGTTCCTCCTCACTCTTAATGACACCACGAATGTCACTAATTGTAGCCTTCACTTCCTGCAATTCCTGTTCTAGCAGCGAAAGTTTGTCACTGAACGGCACTTCTTGAGAAGACAGATTATGTATGATGGAGGCCTGTATTCTATTTATTTTGTCTGCTACACCTCTCCAACGGTCTTCTAATTGGCCGTAGAACTGACGTTGAAGCATCTCATCAGCAACAGGAATTATCCGCATTGCTGACTCAAAGGTGGTGCCTGCTTCATTGCGGATATTATTGTGCAATTCATATTGAGCTTTCAGCTCCTGAGAACACATGCATGAGGCACATCACCCAACAATAGTGGTCAACATTTATGTTATACTTAGCTCACATAAATTTGTTTTAAAGAAATAAACATAACACACTTATATGTTAAAAATAAATTCTTCTTTCATATGAAATTAAATTTCACTATACTTTCAACCTCTCAAGCCTGCAACACATCCAATAATATTTAAAAATTCAGTCCCTAGGTCATGAAGATGATACTAATAACCCATTACAAATATCATCTGGTTACCTGTGTTTATTCTACGGGGCTCATGAAATTCATAAAAACACATATGGCAAAATGACAAAAGCAGGTAGTATGCACAGTAAACACTGTCCTAAATGGTTAGTGATTCCTTTCTTTTTCCCACACTACCACAGAACTTCACGTTTTTAAAGAACAATAATCACCACTGAGCAAGCAACCTACTAAGAACCAGGTATCTGTATGATGAATCTACAGGCTGATTCAAGAGGAACACTCAATATTTTGGGAGGTGACAGAATCAGTCATTGTGAAAATAAGTTCATATAAACATGTGTCTGAATCTCATTGGTTATCGAGACATAGCTGTTTGAATGTGGCATGCACTGTTTGTCTCTCTTTCCTATATGATGTTTTAAGATTTTTGTTTGTGCAGTTGGATGAAGAGCGAAGTATACAAATGAAACGTGGAGACACAAGACAAATTGCTTGCTTGCATTTTGGATGCTACTGCCTGCATGAAGAGATATGAAGATAGACTCAAGATGAATAACATGCACCCTTCACACACAAGCTACATAGTGCACTTAAGTTCACAGTGGGATTTTCGAACATTTATTGTTAACTGTAACAAATGTGTTATTTCTGTGTAACAAATTTCCCAACTTAAGCATTAGACTAATTTTAAAATAAAATTAACAGCACATAATATCTACTTCTTTATTGCCATTTACAATATTGGTGTATGTGTAAATTCAAACAGCTCTATCTCAAAATCCTTACAGAATTAGGCACATGTTCGCAATCACTTTTTTTTTTTTTGCAATAACCAATACTATCACATCCCAAAATACTGACCTTTTCTCATAAATCACCCTGTATAATCATCACTCATAATCTATGTTCAAATGCAAATAAATACAAGCCCACAGACTGACAATATGATTAAAATGCATCATTATTTAAACATGTGAATGGGAGAGAGAGAATCACCATTATTATGACTGGTAACAGTGACATCAGCAGGACAGACTCACTCACTCACTTTCACTATGCAGAAATTGTAAATATTTTAAAATGGCCTATCAAAACATTTGCCATTCCCAGTGAAACACCATCCAAGACATCAATGCAAGTGCATATATTTACCCAAAACTGCCTCATGTTTCCTCCCGGTGGTACAGTCTCTGCTGATATTATATCCAAATCTTTTTCAGCTCCTTTCATCCAAAATTCCAGTTTGTCTACCATAAGGTCATACGCAGACCATGTATCTCGAAATGCTAAGAGTCGCCTAAGATTGGAATTGACATCGTCTTGTAGTTTGAGAATAACTTCCAAATGTTCATCATATAGGGCTTCAAGTCCAATGCAGGTAACAAGTTCTTGCAGTCTGCGTGCTACACCCAGCAGCTGCACTATACGTGCATGATGAACAGCCACATCTGACGACAGCGACTGTAAATTAATATAAACCACTTGTCAGTGCTGTCATACAACAAATTTTTATGTTAATGCACACACCATTACTGCATTA
>Ga0209755_10008536_pt1 | contig 10951 bp, 16 predicted proteins | sample TergutCo191P1_FD_187301 | JGI IMG/M metagenome (GOLD analysis project Ga0209755, IMG submission 187301) | Cornitermes sp. P1 segment gut microbial communities from Petit-Saut dam, French Guiana - Co191P1 (SPAdes) (version 2) | ecosystem: Host-associated > Arthropoda: Insects > Digestive system... | reverse complement strand
ACCGTGTTTATACGTCTGCCTGCCCAGCTCGTTGATTTAAAGCCTAACGATTGGAACGCGCTCATGACAGTATTGAACTGCGCTTCGGTTTTAATATCTTTTGAGCTTGTAAGCCCGGCGCCGGAAAGTATCGCGCGGTACGCGTCATCATCAAGACCAAGCTGCTTTTTTGCGACATGGATGATTGAATATTTATTTCTTGTGTTCCTTGCTGTCATTGAATCCTCCTTCATGTGTATTTAAATTTTTCATCCCCTGTTAAAACAAATTTTCCTGTATAAAATAACTCCCATACTTCTATTTCTAAAACAGTGGAAATCATAAGAAGATTGTCTGCCCTAGGAAATTTATTACCGTTTTCCCAGTTAGTAACAATAGAATCAGATACGTCAAGCATATATGCAAATTCTTTTTGGCTTATTTCTCTCAAGTCTCTATATAATCTGATATTTTTACCCACTTTTTTGTTTAGATCCTTGACTGTCATCTTTAAGCCGTCCTATTCTCTCAAAATAAACATTCTTCCCGTCTTTTCTCTCGTGCGGAAAGCACTTTTTATCATCACAGGTTTTATTTTGTTTTTTGATGTCTTTATAACAGCACATCATACACTTGCCTTTCTGTGTCTGTGTTTCAACAGCTTTAATCATTTGTTTCTCCTCCATGTGTAAAATGCCCCGGAAAGGACATCCAGTTCTTTCCGGGTTTGAAAGTTACGCGCTCTTTTTGAGCTGATCCTGATTTACTTGTTCGCGCTTTGTTTCAACAAAGAAATCTTCTTTTTGTTTTCGTGCGGCGCCAACTGTTGCCAGTGTATCGTCGTCAAGCTGAAGCATGGCTTCTTTGTCCGGTTCAATCTTTGTTCTGACATATTGATCAAGCCCATGTTTCTGAAGCAGATCCGCAGTGTCCTTTGTTGTGCTGATTGAGTCCGGGGCTTTTCGGAAGCCGAATGTTCCGAACGTGCGAATAAGGCTTTTCTTTTCTTTGAATATCTCGCCCCGGAAATATCGTGCAAAGGCTTCCATTGCCTTTACGCAGGTTTTGTACCTGTCGCGCAAAGGCTTACCTGTGTCCGCCATGGATTTTTTTATCTCCGCAATCTTTTCATTTCCTTCATTGTCGATTGCCTCGATTTGCGATTCCAGATCGCACATTTCCTTGAGAATAAAATCCGCTTCCTCAAGTGTTTTAATTGCAAATTCGTTACTCTTTGACCTTGCCATAAAATCCTCCTAAAATATTATTTTCCCCAGAACGTAGCCTAGGGTAGAACCTATAAAACCTGCTGCCCAGCCTAACCAAAATGATACATTCATGCTGCTTCACCTCCGCCGCTCGCGGGAGCGGCAGTAGGCGCAGGCACAATCAGAACCACATCGGTAAGTATTTTGCGAAGCTGTTTTGTTTCATAAACTATTGTTTGAAACCTTGAAGCCCTGCTTACTTCATCGAAGATCCCGGTGTTCGCAAGATTTTCAATTTTTGTTATCTTAGCTTCGATTTTTTCGAAACCATCCGCTGTTAGTTCTAAACTCATCCCTGTGCCTCCCCGGAACTATGTTCCGATTGTTCCCTTACAGCGAGATAATCTTCTACCGCTGCTTGGGTTTTTTGCGACATGATTTTATACGCATGACGCAAATTCGGATCCTGCGGAATATCTTCGCCGAAATGCGCGAAGCGTTTGCTAATAAGGCTACCATCCTTGGCGCGTCTTACAACAATAATTTCCGACATCTTTTCTGCCACCACTGTTCTGTAGCTTTGCAATATAGGGTTTACCGTAGACGGCAATTTAAATAAATCGCCGAAATCCATCTGTATTTGCCCGGGATCTCCACCGAGGTCTACACGGTTGTAACCCTCTTCGCCCGCCGCAGGCGGCGGAGCGATGAGCTTGAGCGAGTCGCGCAGCGTAAGACCGTTTAACGCGTCCGGATTGTTTTCAAAGTGTTTGAAGATTTTTAAGGCGGTCGTAATGCGCCTCTCTGAAAACCCGCTTGCGTCAGCGATTGCCTTTGCGGTTAAACCCTTTACGTTGAAAGGAATATTTCTTATAACATCAGCAAGAATATTTCCGGCGTTATAATACGCCTTAGCTGTTTGCTTAACGATTTTTGCCGCTGTCTTTTCGTGCCCATCTATTTCCGCAAAGATCGCAGTAAGTTTATTTTTAGCTCTAACGCCAAAAGCATTTTTTAAAGCGTTTTTATGAACCTTTTCACGTATCTCTGGAGTTGTTTTTTTTATGCAGGTTTCAGGTTTTCTTGTACTCATGCCGCTTGCCCTCCTCTGCGCATAATGAGAGACGCTGCCGATTCAACGATATCGATATCAGGCTCCGTAACATTATTAAGCGCCATTGTCTGCTGCATGCGATCGATGATTGTTGTGAATTGGCGGACATCATTTTGTGATACGCTGTAAATGGCATCCACGATCTGTTTTTTTACTTTAGGCCAGACAGATTCTGTTATAGTCAGCGCGTCACCACGTGTAAGACCTGTTAAATAAAGGTATACACCGACACGGCTTTCTAGCTGTCTGTGATCGTTTCGCAAGTTCAAAATCTGATGTCTAAGTCGGGGAAGTCCGATCAAAACAAGACCAGACTGCCCAAGGTCGTAAACCAGACGGCGTGAGAACTCAAGCGCATCGGGTTTTAGATAATCCGCCTCATCAAGAATAACAACCATGTCGCGTTCACTAAGCATATCCGCCACATTCTGAATCAATGTGTTGTAGGCGACCTTCATGATGTCGATTGAAAGCTGTCTTGCGATTTCATGAACTAACATTCTGCGGTTCATACCTGAAAAAACTTTTACAAGCACAACTGATTTTTCATTGTGCTTTGCGTACCATGCAGCGCCGGTACTTTTTTGTGAGCCAGCGTCTGCTACTATGAGCGCTACATTTTTTTCGATATGAGCGAGCTGTATCGCGTTCATTATACGGCGCAAATCTTCAGTTTCTACGATTTGCACTTTTTTACGCTCCCGCGCTTTACGCTGCCGAGCAAGCCATTGTACAATCGCGCCTTCAAGTTTTTGAACGTCGCCTTTGTATGTATCTTTTAAAAAAGAGCTCAATACTGACGCGTGATATCCCATTTCACGCGCCGCCTTTGCTTGAGATATACCCCATTTTTCAAGAGCTTCTTCAAGCCTTTCCTTGATTCCTAAGTTCATTTAGGACCTCCATGTGTTTAATATATGTTCCGGACTAGCGTCCAGCACAGAGACATATTTGTTCTTTTTCGCAGGAAGATATTCGGCTCCTGCCGCCATTGGTAAGGCTGCATCTTGCGATTCTTCCGGCTCTCCAAGCAGCGATTCAAGCGAAGGTAGATTGCCGTCGTAAATGTTCATCGCTGTTTCAAGCATGATGCGCTGTTCCGCGGCGATTGCAACTTCATTCGTGCCTCGTTCGGCAAGGCTTAGAAGCGTATGCTTACGAACACTTTCAACTCTCTTGATCGCCTGACCGAGATTTTGTCCTTCAGCGAAGTAATCGCCAATAGCGTTACAGATGAACGTGCCGTCTATCGCGTATACAGGCATCTCGTTGTCGGTGATGATTTTGTTGCGAATAACAACGTCCTGCCCGGAATATTGAAGCAGCGCTGGATGATAATAATAAATGCCATGATGTTTTATGCCGTTGCGGCCGCATTTATGTACCTCGCTGCGGTAGAGAGCCTGCTGCAGCTCTTCCTTCGCTACGTGCCTGATCTGTTCTGGGATATTTTCCTCGAACACACGGCTTCTGGTTTTACCATCCATGCCCTTACCTTGGCTTTTGAATGTGTCATTGATGTACTCAATCATCGCTGTCGCAGCGCGAGTGAAATAATCCCAGGTTGGAATATCCTCACGCTTTGCCATGCCGTCAATTGTGCGCCACATAAGATCGGCGTCTTCCGGTTTTGTTGTGGTATCAGAGCCGACATAAGAGCCTATGTCCTTGGAAAGATACTCTCCCAAAATACGATAGTATCTTTCCTGACGTCCTTTAGACTTGGCTGAATATGTTTTTGTGAAACGCACTGCCGATCCAAGAGCCGGTAAAACTCCCTGAAAGAACACTTCCACATCTTCGGTGATACCGTCAGGCGTAAACTGCTTGGCTGTTGTCTGGTATCCGTTGATCAGTTTTGAACGATAATCTTTGCCGTTGTCGAATAATACAGCTTTTGGCACGCCGTAACGTATGCAGCACATGTAATAAGCCACGATAATCGATAAGCTCGACGGTTTTACTGTTGGGAAAAACCCGACAATTTTTCCGCTGCGGTAATCCTGGAAGGTTGTTATCCAAGGGCGTATCAATTTGCCGCGGTATACCACAACACAATCGAGCACATGATGGTCCGATACAACAAGGTCAAGCGATTTGTACTGATTAATGTTCTGTTCCACATACGGCAGATACATATCCTCAAACTTCTTTTTCCCAAGACGGTAATAATCACGATCCACGGGCGGTATGCTTTGCAGGAAGCGTGAAGCCGTCTGGTATGTGCAGCGTGAATGTGGATACAGGATCATCAGTTGACGATACGCGTGCGACATTGTCGGTCGAGTGTTTTTTAACCAGAACTGACGCAGCAGAGAACGTTCAATCGGCGTAAGCGTAACACCAGCGCCGCTCTTTTTTATTCCGTAACGAGGAGCGAGCGCGGCAAGCGCCTGGGTTCCGACACCGCCCGCTTCTTTTTGCTCGCGCAGCCAACGGTAAAGAGTTCTGCTTGATACTTCACCCAGAGCGTGTTGCAGGTGAACGCTTATCTGCCCTGCGTTGAACGCGTCGCAGAAATCGGCGGGCTTTAATCCGCTTTGATGATATTCATAAATAAGAGCGCTTCTGTTCTGCGCCGCTTCCCTGGCTTTGTCTGTTAGCTGCGATAAACCGCCTTTGCAGTTTTCGTGCGTCTCTTCCCGCGGCTGCCCGGAGAGAGCGAGACGCACACCCGAAGGCAGCCTGTTTTCCAGAAACAATAACGCGCCGTTATCTTTGACGCAGGGCCAGCCTTCGGCGCGTGCGCGCTTCATTGTCTCCTTGCGGCTGACACATAACGCGTTCGCAATTTTTGATGTTTTAATATAACCTGTCATGAGACTTTCCTTTTTTGTGCATCTTCGGCTTGGCGCATCTTTAATATTTCTTCTTGTGTACGTGCTGGAAATAAGTAATCTGAAGATTTGCCCAAATAATCTGCAATGAACATTTCAGTCAGTTCTGACCGTCTGCGACCACAAATAATCAATGAAACAAGTGTTTTTGAAATACATAATACTTCAGCTAAAGCGCTTGCCGTTAGTTCTTTCTCTGCCAGAGCAATCATCACCCTTCGCCGACGTTCACGGTCAAGCGGATATGACCAGCGCTTTCTTTTACTTTTAAGTGATCTACAGCTCATAAAACCTCCTTTGTGGTAATTAATAAAAGCTTCTTTCTTGACAAGAGCTTTTTATTGTGGTAACTTAATAATAAAGTCGGCGATTGAGACGTTGCTGACCTTCATGTGTAGCGCTCACGGCATTTCGCTGTGAGCGTTTTTTTTATTCATCAGAAACTGCTTTATAGCAGCCACATACCCACTTAAATAATTCCTCTGCGTCTATATCACCTGTTTTTTTGTGCAAAGTTTTAAAAACTTTTCCGGCGTTAAATAAATCAGTAAATTCCTTTGGGGTTATGGTTCCATAAAGATAAGCAATGACAACTTCAAGCCGCTGCGCAGCCTTGATTTGTTGGTTTCTATCTGCCATAATGAGACTCCTTTGGGGATGCGTGGAACGTGCCAATGACCATGCGCATACCTCGTTTTAAGGTGCTGCCCCGTACGGGGCAGTTTTTTTGTAGTATTTCAAACTAATCATTAAATAACGTATAGGCTCTTTTTCCCTCGCTACCAGCCCGGGCCGAGGAGCCGCATAAATACCTCCTTTTCAAGTTAAGACCTGAATATAAAAAGCCCTCCTGATGTGGTATGATTTAGTTACCACACAAAAACACAACCCCAAAAGGAGGGCTAAAATGCACGAAACTGATGCAATGGATTTTATTGAACTTGCTTTAACTGGATTCTTGAGTAGACAATTTACCTTTCAAGAAGGGGAAGATCCTATGTTTTTACCGTTGCTTCATCCAAGTTCTCTGTAAAAGAATATTTTATTGCTGTACATAGAAGAGGTCCATTAGGATCATACACTGCTAAATTCTCTCCATGCTGTTCAACGTAAACAAATGTACCAATGTATGGAATCAGTTTTTGATGATAATACTGTATTTTATTAACAGTAATGCCAGAACGTGTCACTTTTCGAAAAAGGCGCTCTTTTTGTTTTTCATCGGTGCGAATCTCAATCAAAGGCGAAGCTTTAATATTTATTAAGCATCGACCTGGGTCTAAGTAAAAACCTGTTTCTGGTGACATTTTGATTGAATCAACTTGATAACCAAGGGCTTCTAGACCGTTTATTATTTTAGTTAATTCTCTGTTTTTTGTTTTCGTCATTAAAAACCTCCTTCCCTAAAGGGATTGGAACCGGCGGGAGTCGAACCCACATGACGGCAGCCTAGATCCGGGAGGAAAAGAGGGATCACCGTCAAACCACATTACAGCTCCATGTCGTATTTAATTTCGGGCGCAAGGCTTACGATTTCCCGCGCTCGGGGTCAAACACCCGGGTCGACGCACCCTGCGCCGTTGCCCGAACTCCCCGCTGTCAAAGAACACTGTCGAAAAATCGACAAAGTATCGATTTTGTGCGATACTTAATGGTGTAAACTTTGTTTACCCCAATTTTTATGGGTAAACAAAGTTTACACTCTTAATATTAAGAGTATCGTCAGTTTTTTAATAGTTGTCAAGTGGAAATCTTAAAAAACCGACAATTAGTTTATCGCAATGTTTAAAATATAGGAGTTATGTGTGGATATTAAAGATAGGGTCAGAGATGCGAGAAATTTCCTTAAATTTTCGCAAGAAGCCCTAGCGATAGAAACAGGTTCACAAAGGACAACTGTTGCAGGATATGAAAATGGTATCTCCCTACCAAAAGCAGAGTTTTTAAGGGAATTAAGCTTAAAGTATGGAATAAACCCAAACTGGATATTAACCGGCGAAGGTGAGATGTTATTGCAAAAAAGTTTTAAATCCCTTGAAACTAATAAAACAGGAATAAAGCAGCTTCCGGTTTACAGCGAAGCCGATCTCCCCGAAGGGGCTTTTGTTGTGCCTTTGTTGGATCAACAGCTCTGCGCCGGAAGCGGCTCGCAAGTGCCTGATGAGGACGCCTCCTCCGCTCTTGTCCGTGTCCCCGGCTATTTATCCAAATACGGTGATAAGGTTGCCGCGCTTAAAGTGGACGGCGATAGCATGTACCCGACCCTTTCCAGAGGAGACATGGTAGTCTGCGATTCCTGCGGCTGGTCGGGTGAAGGTATCTACGCGCTGCGGATGAGCGGCTCGGGCTTTGTAAAGCGGCTTACCAAGGCTCCAGGCAAATTGATTATTATTTCGGACAATCCAAAGTACCCGCCGAGGGAAGAGCCGGAAGAGAGCCAGGATATTCAGATAATTGGCAGGGTGCATTGCGCCATTACGAAGGTGGAGTAATTATTTTTTTATAAGTTTTAACGCCTTACTTGTAGTAAGACCATTTAAATCTTCCGGTTTATTTTCAAAGTGTTTAAAGATTTTTAATGCTAATGTTATGCTTCTTTCAGGATAACCGCTTGCTTCAGCTATAGTCTTTGCGGTTAGACTCTTTGCCTTGTAATTAAGATTACGAATAACATTTGCAAGTTCTTTACCCATATTGTAATACTGCAGCGCATTAAACTTACTTGTTTTTTGATTAATATAAAAAAGTAAATCTTCTTTTGTTTTAAAGTATGCAACCCATTCACCGTCAAGAGTAAGACAGAATATTTCAGCTTCCTCTTCATGGCAATCTAGCAATTTATCATGTATACCGTTGGTTCCTTTTCGTATAGTTTTCTTTCCAGTCCATGAATATTTCATGGTCTAAAACTACATGAAAGCACGCAAAAATGTCAACGGTTTTTCTGTTTTATACCGACAAGCAGAAAATATCAAAATTTTGCGTCTCTGGTGATTTTATTTCAACGTTTTTTCAACGGTCTATAGCCTCATGGTGAGGTTTTATCTTTGAAGTGGTACCTTTTCACGTTGAAACTCGAATCGAGCCGTTTACGGGGCATTATTTGAATTTTCATAATGAGGTCTGGGAGGCGAATTTGGGTTGTAAAAAAATATAAAAAAACTGGAAATATTAAAAATATAAGTTATACTGTTATTAATGCAATAGGTTGCAACCTGCACATAAAAACAATATGGAGGTATATTATGGGTATAAGTGGCTATACAAGAGGTGATGAACGTGTAGAAACTCATATTGATGGTGATCTTCAATATGGTTCACATAATCGCCCTAGTAAAGGAAATGAGCAAGGAGAAAGGCATGAGTCGGATTATCGTCCTGGGTCTCATGATTCGGTAGATATTGATTCAAATGGCAATCCAATAGAAAGCACAAGGCATCACAGGGAGCATTAATATCATCTCATAACAATTGGCTGTGCTTTCAAAGTACAGCCAATTAACTAATGACATTAAAATTTTCTCAACGAGACGGCAAATTTAGTCTTTTCCCAGCTTAGGACAGATTCTGGAATATTTCGTCTTCAAATCGAGGAATATTCTGACGTCAAAAAGAAAAAACAATATCCATCCCCCCTTTAACTCCCTTACAGTACATCCGTGTTTTTCCGTGCATTCTAAAAGCATGAAAACACGAAAAAGAGAAATCGCTAAGGTTGGAATATTCGGAACAAAGGACAATCCGCAGATTGTTACCGAAAAAGAGCTTAAAGAAATCGCCGAAACATTCCCGGAAATCAAAAAAGCCCCTATATCGTTGTCAGGACATTGGCCTGACGCTTCATCGCCGCGTCTTGGTAATGTTGTAAGCGTTTCTTATGACGAAACAACAAAAACCCTTACAGGCGAAATAGAAGAAGAGGACAAACTCGCCGAAGCCGTAGACGCCGGATATTATCCTGATGTCTCTATTGGTGCAAGGCAAAGAGCCAGCGACAGCAAGATGTATCTGCATCACCTCGCGTATTTGGGTGAAGAACCTCCCGCCATTAAAGACCTCGTAAAAGAAATCAAAGAAGACTTGGGAATCGCCGCGTCTGACAAAGGTTTAAGCCGACGATTCCCGTCAACATCGGAGAAGCAACTTTATCTCTCCGACACGCCACCTGAAAACTTTGAGCCCGCGAGTGGCCAGCAAGTTAATAGGAACAACTCTCTTTCCGGTAGTTTACCGGAAGAGAGCGGTTCCGCCGGCAGCAATGCTGTCAAAAATTCTAACAAGGAGACAACCGTGACTGACGAAGAAGCGCAGAAACTGCGCGAAGAAAACGAGCGGCTTAAGGCCGAAAAAGAACTGGCTCTTTCTGATTCTCAAAAGAAGATGAAAGAAGCAGACAGGGAGCGGCTTAAAACCGCTATGGAAAGCAAAAAGGTTCCGAATCCGATCCGTGAAAAGGCTCTGCGCCTTTGCGATGCGCTGGATAACGCGAAAACCATCGAACTTTCCGACACAGAGGACCCGGAAGGGAAACGCAAAGTTTCCACGGTTGACTGCCTCATCGAGCTTGTCAATTCATTCACCCCTGCGGTGATAGAAGGGGCATTGAATCTATCAGACGGCGAAGACGAATCTGCTGGCAGTGCTAAGCAGATTAATTTCGGCGCCATTTAAGGAGCAATGAATGTTGGGTTTCTTAAAATTATTAATGTGCTCCGTTGTAAACGGAGTAGCTGCGCAAGCGGAAATTAATCCGCGTACAGCTGCAGACGGAAGGCATCAGCCTTTTATCACAGCGTTTTCGCTTCCTGATGCACATATTGCATGGGACGAAGGCACAATCATGGTGCAGGCGATGGACGGCACTAACCCTATTCCGGGGCAGGCAACTGCGCTTTCTTCATCGGCAACTTCAAACATTATCGGCGTACTTCAGCGGCGTGTCGCTGAAAACGAGACTTCAGGCAATGTAGTGATCCACGGATCGGTACCTGCTGAAATTCTCAAGTACGTTCCATCGACCGGACCTGTTGACGCTACAGCAGGACAAATTGCGGCTCTTAGAGCTGTCGGTGTTTACGTGTAACAGGAGGCACGTTTTAATATGAATACATGGGATTTTCTTAGAAAATTTTTTGTCATTGACATGCTGGTGAACGCTTTAAACAGGCTGCCGCCCATTCGCACATTTATCATGGAACTTATTTATCCTGAATCGGTACGGTTTAACCATCCGAAGGATAAACTCGCCTATGCGGATCTTGGCTTGCCGGAGAAAAACATTCCCTTGATTACAAGAGGATCACAATCATACGCTGTGCCTTTAAATAAAACGGCGTTAAAGCTGATTGACCCTGCGAACATCACGCCGTCTCTGAAGGTTGGCGCTCATGAAGCGAATGAAATGCGCTCGCTTGGATTGGAACAGGTTAAACAGCTTATCGACAGAAAGATTGACAAGCTGCGAAAAATTGTCCGCAAAACAACCGAAGCGCTGTCACAGCAGTCGTTAAGCGGCAAGATTTCCTACGCGATCCGCGAGGCGGATAATTCTTTGGATGTGTACGAAGTTGATTTCACCTCTGGCAAAGGCATCAAAAAAGTAAACATCGCGAAAAAATGGAACGCCGCAGGCATTACACCCGGGGAAATTGTCGCTGATATCGGAGCTATAACAAGCGACATGCAGTTAACATCTGACGGAACCGACATTGTATTCCTTTGCGGAAACGATGTTTATGCCGCGCTCGTTAACGTTGCCGCGCAGAACAAAAACAGCGACATCATCAAAGTTATGCCGGATCACGTCCACATTG
>Ga0209755_10008534_pt1 | contig 10952 bp, 7 predicted proteins | sample TergutCo191P1_FD_187301 | JGI IMG/M metagenome (GOLD analysis project Ga0209755, IMG submission 187301) | Cornitermes sp. P1 segment gut microbial communities from Petit-Saut dam, French Guiana - Co191P1 (SPAdes) (version 2) | ecosystem: Host-associated > Arthropoda: Insects > Digestive system >... | reverse complement strand
CGTGGTTTCCAGAGAGTAGTTCTGCTTGTCAGGGGCCGTTTTCTTTGTTTGTGGAAGTATACAGAGAAGTAGGGAGTGAGAGAGTGGTTTGCTGTGGTGGTTAAGCTGCTGTTGACTAGGTCGGTGTATTGCTTGGTGTACGGACAGAGGAAGGAGAGCTGCAGTGTGGGTGTCTCCACACAACTCTTTGTCAGTAAACAGACTGCTTGTAATATATCAATCATCAGGCTACTTTTGTAAAACAGAGACATTTGTTTTATCAATAAATAGCTGTGTTGGAATTTACTGCCATTGTTTTGATCTTGCATCACACACACAATGGGTTGTTTCAAATTCTGTGCGTGTCCTTTCAGAAACAGGACACGTTTCAAAAAACGGATTGCATAGCTTTCCAATCATCCTGTGTTCATTAGTAGTCATCTATATCAACTAAATCCAAACATCATACACATATAAATTAACAAAGATTAGTAATCCAATCTGATGGGCATAGTAGGTCTATCACATATGTATATACATACACGAGTATGTATATACATTTTGCACCAGTAAAACCTGTGACATTACAGGGTCTATCACATATGTACATACATACACATATATACATACGTGACAGACCCAGTAATCTCACAGGTTTTACTGGTGCAAAATTCTTACAACGTAATTAATTATAACCTTAGAGAAGTACTGGTTACCCTTGACGATTCTGCAACAATAACACGTTACGTTCAAATTTTGTGTATGTTCCGAGCTACATCGATACCCAATGGTAATCCCATGATGTTTGTCGTAATTAAATCAAACAGACCTAATCTAAATAACACACTAACTGAATTCGTACAATAACTCACATTTGGTCATCCGTGAAATAAACCATACTCATTTCGTGTAATTAACATAATACAGTGTTTACTTTGTACATGACCACCGAGCTATAGTATATACGACCGTGTGATACTAAATCGCGCCAAATGGCAACCTACCTTTGTTTGCCTTTGAGCCGTTACTGCAGCTTAACTGTCCCTCTTGAATTCGCCTAATCAGGCCGTTCGTGATCACGATACTTACAAATTTAGCACCGGAAAATATATTTCAACATCATCGCAGACCATAATTCGCGGCTGCTCAAAACATGGAAACTGCACAGAAACAATTATCCCCTGCCTCATTTTATATTTCTCTTCGTGAAAGATGTAGACCAAAGGTACAAGGGTAATCAAAAGATATTTATTCTAGGAGGAACTGGCAGGTAGCTGGGTATACATTTACACACAGGTCATTTCATTCCCGTACATGAATTCAGTCTTCCGCCGCGTAGTATCTCAGAAATGTGCTGTTCTGGGTAGTCGCAATAACACAAAAGAGCACAGTGCTCATTTACTGACGTTTCAGCAGAACGTGTTACTCTCACATTCAGAGGAAGAACACATGAAACATATGAAGCTGACCGTGACACACATGTTGTTAATTCGTGATACGCATATTCACAGCAATATACATGCCTAGGCGAATCAAAGTAATGGCTGACGCTGAGTGTAGTTGTTGCGCATGTGATGTGGAATGCTGCAGTCTTGAAGGTGATGGCAATGTTCCAACAAGCCATGACATGTAGTTACGTGTGACAAAGGCATTCCTGCATTTGTATTTGACATTCTTGCCATCAGACTTGATGCCAGTCCAAAGACGCAAATATTACAACGCTGAAAAGCTGCTGTTTACATGACCTAATTTAATCCTAAAATGCCGGTCTCGGTGCATTGTAAGGACCTTTGATTCTTCATATGCTGCCGTACTTGGGGTATTGTACGCTCCTTAATGTATTAATGTGCAGTACAAATTAAAAGCCCTTCTATCCTGGGCAATATTTGGAACTTGAACCCACTGTCACCAAAGGGTTTTGAAACTGACATAGAGCCTAATAATAAAAGACTCATCAATACACAACTTTTTTTGTATAGCAAATCCAAAGAAGCTACATATTTTGGCTGCATCCAGTATCCATCATCAGGCTGTATCAGAAAATGTACAAAGAATATTACATAGCTGTACTAATACATATTGCAAAGTTGTGTACCACTGGATAACACATTATTGTGTATTATACAAACGGGGACGTCACACCTTGAGAGATGCCAGTTGTGAAATATTTAAATATGCTACAGGGAGGATAGATCAAAATCAGCATATTCACAGTAATTATTATGTTTAAATTCTGAGGTGCCCAAGCCAAAGTTCCTACATTTTTAAAATGCTATGTTGCACTGCTTGAAAGTGATTATGTCAGCTGCCATTTCTTCAGCATTTACACAGTAGATTAAAACTGTATCACTCTTCCCAAATGAATTTTATCAGTTTCTCACCAATACTACACATATGTAACACATCACAAAAATCACCTGTTATGTTATTGATTTGGATACAGGTTCATATTTTTTGATGACATTAACACCAAAATTTTGGATTATAAGTGGTAAGATGGATTTTTAAGGGATGTGATACAAAATGTTGCTATCTACCTGTACAAGGAGTATTTTGTATTACCACACTGAAGAATAGGGTGAACACATGAAATGCAGATGGTATTTATGTAAAGCGCTCAGGAACTGAAAAATATGGTAATGAAAACTAGACATACTTAAGTAGCTAACATAATCCAGTTCTGCAGTTGCACTAGTCCAGTTTCCAAGTAACACAGCACTAAGAGGGAAATGGCATCAGAAATGGGTACATCTGTTAGTGCCATCACAAATAGAACTGTGTGTTGACAGTCCAAAGATTTCCTTGGAGTTTGGGAAAATCCTAACAAAAATGTTCACCCACATAGGATGTAGTGTTCAACCAGGCTAGTTGCATGTCTAATGGGACCATTCTCTGAAACTAAGGTGAATAAAATTTGGGAGACCCTTGTTCCCAATCCAAGTTCAACAAGACATACTGCCTCACAAACATACAATCAACAATGCAAAAAATTTTGGAACTTGTTGGACATTTATAAGTTGGAAATATGTACCTGGTGTTGCAATATATCACAGCCCAAAGACATAGAACTTTGTTGTGCATTTTGCTGTGATTTTCTTTCTCAACTTTCAAAAAATTGACATAATTTTACAGTTAAAAGAGCATTTGGATATGACAACACTTTCCATCTGTCCAGGCATGTTAAACAACGTTATGCTAGTAAATAAAACAATAACGAAGAGGGTCTATACACCACTTTAATCAATCATCAGTTCAAACTATTATCAGCAACATGTTTCAGCTTTTAAAAAGCCATCTTCAAGCTGAATATAGATCAAGGAAGGAGTATGTATGTCAAAATGCCGTAAGAGTGGACGAGATCTTATCTTTCATAAAATTTAAAATATTTTTAAGGGGTATGATATTAACATAAAGTCTGAAGTTGTAATAAAATCTGTTAACACACTAAACTTTAAAACTCTTTAATATTATATAGTATAGTTAAAGTTGTGTGGACTTGTTGAGATGTTGGCCAGCAGATAATGGACAGCATGACTCACGCTGCCCATTAACTCTTAACAGATTTTAATACAACTTCAAAATTTATTTTAATAGCATACCCCTTATATTTTACAGTTTATGTAAGACGAGATCTCATCCACTCTTATGGCACGGTTAACATGTATACTCCTTCGTTGATTTATATTCAGCCTGAAGATGGCTTTTTAAGAGCCAAAACATTTTGCTGATAATTGTTTGAACTGATAATTAATTAAAGTTGTGTATAAACTGTATTCATTATTGTTATATTGACCAGTATAACACCAGGGGATGCCTTGCCTAAAAACTGACAATTTTAGAATGTGGTGGAGCAACAGTTCACATGCAATCCCAAGTTGTGTCTTTTACACTTTGGTAGTTTCCTTTTTTGCCCATAGCACTGTGACTAGTTTGGTGTAGACATTCTGGAAGACAAGGGTCCCAATGACATGCTGTTCCAACAAAACAGTATGTCCACATTTTAACACATTTCAGGACATCTTGCTTTGAAAGTTTTTACAGAAAAAGACAGGCACAGGAGGCCACTGAACCCACACAACTCATTTTCTTCTTCAGGTGGTACATAAAGAAATTTCCCACCACTTTGCTAGAATTGTCTGGGAGCTACTGCAGCTTCAGTTACACCTGCCATTCTTATAAATGTGTGGACTGAAATTTAATACACACATCTTGTGCCTGGTTACCAACAGTAAACTGTCAGTCACAAAAAAAACTTCATCATGTACCCTACCAAAATGTTTGGTTCCATTACTGAGCCCCATACTTCTTTACCAATATTATGTTAAAATCATCTCATACATTTGATGTGTTCATTGTACATGTCTGGATCTGGGCTGTATTTCATCTCCCTTGTCACTGAGTGTTTACTAGGCACTTTGTATTTTTTTTTCACCACCAATGCACACAAAATGACCCCAATATGATTATTACATTAGTTGCATCATGGAATACTAGAATGAATGATTGTCATTTGGTATGACTTGTAAATAATAATAATAATAATAATTCATACTGCAGCCTAAGAGTAGTTGAGTTTGGTACCATTTGGGATATTCAAGCTGCTTATACAAAGTAATCTTTATAGACACCATCCCAATGGGTTTACTATTACACAAACCACACTGTTCAGTCTAACACAGCGGTTTATTTAATCAATTTAATCAGTTAAATAAACTTATGTTGTGTTGTGAACAAACGTGGTTTGTTTACTGGTCTGCTAATAAAAAGACTTTTATTAGATAAAGTATTAATCTCAAAGTAAGTCCTGGAGCCATTCAGTGTCAGAATGAATACAAAATGTTTTTTGCTCTATCCATAGTTCTAAGTTTTTCTTTTCAAAATGTTTCCTACATGTGCAATTTCATGAAGAAGGCAACCACACACAGTTCAACATCACATTCATTGTACATAACTACCCTTCCACTTCCTAGGATGTGTTAAAATCTGCACATACATGACACTTTTTCACTGGGTTCTTTCAGCACAAAGTGCTTGGTATACAATATGCACAGCAAGGTTATCAGATGTTGAGAGATTTACCATTTGAACACTTTCCACCTCTGCATGACAGTTCTCTTTATGGTTTTCCATATGATCTCTGATGATGCCCAACTGAATGGCTATACTCAGTCACAACCAACCAGTGCACCCATGGCAAGGTGACCCCAAAACATGCCCTCAAAGTAAAGAAGGGAGTAGAAGTATAGCTCTACCAGTGCTTTACCTCAGCGCTTGATAGGGTAAGTGGTCAATGCCATGCTCTGACTGGTTTACTCCTGGGAAAAGAGACCCTCTACACATCGCACAGGAGGCTGGGTGTAGAAAACCTCACCCCCAGACCATCCAGCCCACAGTAGTTCACTATACCAACTACACCACCTGAAACCACTATACTGTATATGCACCTAGGATTATGTTTTGTCCACTACAGAAAATATACTACTCATGTGCATAGCCATGAATGCCTACTATAAGAAAGTAACAACAGGGACATGGATTTCACACTTCAAAATTGGTCAATATTAATTTATTGTTTTGTGCACATGAAGTGCATTAAATGTACAACTTAATCAACTACTGTCAAGAGTTAATGCTACTTACAGATGCTCGTATCATATATACACATTCACATACAATGTATGAGGGCCATACACAGTCATGAGAAAGTTAATTTCACAAGCAAGTGAAAGTATGAAAACACCACATCACTGAGATCTGTGCACTGTATTCACTTTTCTACAAACTCCCCATCCCAACAGATGCATCTGTTTGTAATTTTACAGTCCCACAACTTCCAGTACAACCTTCATACATGAAGTACATCCAAGAAACATAAGTTTTCTCATGTATTCAGCCTTATCCTTGCAGGTAACTTTTAACATGACAAGCCTCATTGCATACAATCCACGGAATGAATTTCATTCCGTACCTCAAACCAATATTAACATTAAAGGTTAGTTAAAAAATTTATTTATTGAACAATGCCTTAACTTATATATGGGAAATTTATTCTATTTTCTTAGCACTAGGACTTGGAACTGTTGTCTGGGGAGTGTTCAAATCACTTAAAGTAACATCCATTACACTGCTTGATTCTGGAGTGGATGGTGAACTCCAGTCACCCGCATCAGAGATCCCAAACATTTCCACCATGTCTAGAAGATTTGGCGTATATGTTGCAAGTTCACTCCCTGAAAGTAGTGGATCAGCTTAAAAAGGAAACACACGCAAAACATTCTTTAAGACTGTGAGTATTTATAAACAACAAGATTATTGGAAGAAAACTGAGTTAAATATACCTGTATTGATGTACCCATTACAAATCTCACCTACTGGACTCTAATTTCAAATCCTCCAGAATTTTGTACTCTTCATGGAAGAGATATGTGAAATTTCAGCCACAAGTCTACAAGAGTTTTAAACCTGAGCATGATCCAAAAGATGACAATGAATTGATGGCTCATAATCAAAAGTAGTTAAGACACAAGCTGGAAGCCAATGTTAATCTGTTAATTGAAAACAGTACAAAATAATCACACACCTAGCATCCCACTAATCATGCCCCTCATCGTGGCAGCTGTTACAAGGGCTTCACCATATGCAGAGCCAGCAGCCACTGGGAATTTAGTGTTCATTTTTTCCCTGCAGTCTAACTTGCCTTATTTCATACAAGAGACTCGAAGTGCCGACTTCAAGCTTCTGAGCATGCCTCCAAGATCTTCTGAAAATACTTCTCATTCATGATGGAGCTCATCTTTCATTATCAGCAGTTTCTCTTCAAATATGATTAATCAATTAAAAAAAAAATGCATCCCACAAATAAAAAAATGAACAAATTCAAACCTGAAGATCTAAGAATCCACAATCTGCGAGTTATTGTTTCTTTGAAAACCATGGACCCCACGATTCTAAGTGTACTCACTGCACACCACTCTAACTTTATGGTCATGCAAGGCAACTTCATTACTGCATGGGGATAAATGGAACATTCTTGTGATTTACATTTCCATTTTAAATAAACTGTGCCTCATCCAAAAAAAAGAAAACCTGAGTTGCCAGGTCATGATATACACAGGCTAACATTTCTTAAAACCACCTGCAATACTGGCTTCCTGCTTTCTATTGTAGAACAGTGTGTTGTATGACTAATTTTATATGGGCGTAACTCAAGAAGTTTTGTTGTCCTGTGAGCTGTGGGTTTACACATTCCACTTTGAACACTCAATTGGTGCAAAGATTTTCTGGAGCTTCTTTCCATTTCAATGCTAATATCATCCAACATCTTCATATTTGTTCAACAATGAACATGTCTGCTAGACATTCTATTGTGTTTTCGTATAATTAGTTAATCAGTAAAAACCAGCTGCATTTTTGGTAGTTTTTATAGCAACATGTTTTGACCCTAAAAGGTTATCACCAGGCTAATACTTGATAAAGCACTCAAAATGATATACAACTGTATTTGCTAAAATGGGATCTCACTTTTAACAAGAAGTGTGATGATGTAATTGGTAGGTATTTAATAAGTAGTAAGTAAGATGTAATGTAATTTTAAGCTCAGGCTGGTCCTAGCTTACAATTCATACCATCACCTGAAAAATTGTAAATATTATGTTGAAAGGAGCAATAAGTTATAATTCCAGTGAAAAATCTTAATTTTTAATATATATACCATTACAGAAACAAATCTTACAGAGATCTGTATAATTGAGATATAAGCAATACAACAGTCTACTATGCTCTTTCTATGTCAACACACCACCTTCCATCAATTTAATATTTTTACCTAAATTTTAATTCATGGCAGAAGCAACAGGCATAAAATACTAAACATACCACAACTGTAAAAAGATAGATCTCATTTTAGCAATCTTTAGGGTCAAAACATTTTGCTGTAAAAATTACCAAACATAAAGCAGTGTTTACAGTTTTTACTAATTAACTTAAGTGTCATTTGGCATTGTAACCTATTCTGTACACTATTCTTTTACATGGCACCATAAACATGAGTTACTCTTACAGAACTTTTGATGGCTTCTTTTCTATGACACATACTTTGCAGAGGCATTATACATGAACACTGTTTGTCAAAATGAAATATTTTTCATGCACACTGACCACCTGCTCTGTACACAACAATACATGACTGTACAACCACCTCATGTTCCAGTGCTAGTAAGAAGAAAGAAGACTCAGCAGACTCAATTTGGCTAAGTAAGCACTCACCTGTGCTCAGGGGAATGATTAGTGGGATGCTCTGTACAATAAATGTGTACTCTAGCAGCCAGCTAGGTTCAGTATCAAATGGAAGAAATTCAGCCTTGTATCTTCCAACACAAGTGATAATGGAATAATAAATTTCATTTGGATTAGTTATTCTGAAACAGTATCAGGGCACAACATCATGCTTTAGGTGGTGTGGATCTACTCTACTCTTGTCCAAGAATTAACTGCCTGACCTAACAGAACTCATACATCTGTAACTTTGTATACTGAACATGTGCTATACCCCCACATTATTCTAAAAATCCTCCACCCACAATCTCTCAAACTCATCTGACTACAAGCCTCACTTTTAACTATGGGCAGCTTCCAGATCCACTTGCCAGTGAGGGGGTTTAGGTGCTTCAGTACATGCTGCGAGTGTCAGTACAGTTTTGCTTTTATAATGATACATCCAGGGATTACAATATGGGTAGACATAGCCTGACATTCATGCAAAGACCTTTGGTTACAATAGTTCTGGTCATAAGAATGGATGGTGATACATGTTACAGATTATCAAGTGCACAACTAGGCAACGAAGAATATGCAGTGTGATGTCATTTTTGTGTGTGAAGAATAAAGCACCACAGAAATATGCCAGTTGGTGGTGTACAATGCATGTCATAGAAACAGGTGTGGATATGGTGCAATGGTCCTGATAATGGCAGGACAGATATTCATCACAGTCAGTGACCCTGAAAGTATTCTTTATTTGAGTGTCGTTACACAACAATGTAGTGCAATGTTTTTATTATGCAACTATCACCTGAGCGACATGTTTCAACCCTACAGGGCCATCATCAGGCTATATAAAATAATGGTATTAGACAAGGTAAATGTGGTACCTTGTCTAACACCATTATTTTATATAGCCTGATAATGGCCCTGTAGGGTCGAAACATGTCTCTCAGTTTGATAGTTGCATAATAAAAACACTGCACCAAATTGTTGTGTAACAATGGTCAAATAAAGAATACTATTACATGGACACACAACGGGATGGAAAACCCCCAATTTAGTGACCCTGATGCCTAGTAACAACTACTACAGAAGACAGTTTGTGTCATTCAGATGCCCGTTCCAGGAAGGGAAGACACATTTGCTGCATAGTATGCAGAGCACTGTTAATTACCAAAGGAATTACAAAAAAGTGGGTGCCAAAGAATGCCACAGACTATCACAAAGCTCAGTGTATGGGACTCTCATACATTCAACAAGTTATGCTGCTCAAGAAGACAGGATTTCAGTACACCGTTACAGGGGACGATACCCGAATTATCATATAACACCTGAAACCACAGTAAAGTAGAACAGAGCAGAACAGAGTACAACAGAATATACTAGACCCATGCATTTGAAGAACATTCAATCTTTTGTGCTCTGAAACCACAAAAGCATCCTTGCATGTGGAAACACCCACAATCTCTCCCAGCAAAGAAATTCAAACTGACACCATCAGTAGGAAAGATCATACACAGCAAATGTCTTTTGGTTCCATTGAACTGTGCTTGTGGATATCCTTGTCTGTGGTAATATGACTACTGAATGACTACACTGATACTGTAAGGAAAATTTATATGTGGATAAGGTCAGAAATACTATTGTATATATAAAACTGCAGTCATCACAACACAAGTTCTTAATATCTGTAACATTAATATCATGGATATGAAAAAAGAAAAATCTATTATCACCACCCAAGACAACATTTTTTGTTATTTCACCCTGGTATTGTGGTCATCTTTGAAATGTTTTGGTAACAAAGAAGTACCGAAGAATTATTGTAATGAATGCCACTCAGTTAACCAGGATCATTTATATGACTGAAAGATTAAATGGGCATAAAGAATCAGACTGTGTTCTTGGTTGTGAGCTGTGTAGACACAGCAATCTCCTGCCTCCATCTGCAGGGTAGAATACTATATGGTGTCATAATTTAGAAGACCAGAATACAAACAGGATCATTATATGAGATGTGAGATTCTCACAGCATTGTTTCTGAGGATTCGATTCTTTCAGGATATGACACTGTATTGTGGGGTGAGCAGCTCAGAATGTTTCACGTGCACTATGTTCTTCAAAAATGTCAGAAACAACTTACCCAGTAGTGACAAAGTGTCATTTTCCAGAACACCTGAATACTTAGAATCATTATAATTCTGGAAGTCCAAACTAATCAAACATCCAACTGTACTGCAGTTAGCGAATAACAATTTTTTACATGTTCTGTTCATGCCTATCAACTGTAATTCTCTAAGAATTTCATGCTTCTTTTCTTGACTGACTGAGCAAAGGCAAGTAAGAACAGGACCGTGAAAACAGTATACCATGTGTGTGGGCAATTACACATCTAAACAGACTTTTTAAAACCAATGTAATATCTGTGGATGTGAAGAGCAAAACATGCCAGATCTAATATACACACAATGTGCAATACTGAGACCTACAACCACAGATCTGAAAACTGTGTAAGTTAGTGAATGCCTACTGAAAATTTAAGAGGAAAATTTCAAAATTCCCATTTCCTGCTAAATATTCTGCAGAAAACCCTTATATTAATCCACTACAGCCTTTAAAAGGCACTATCAGATCGTAATTTCACTGAATGTGCAGGCTAAGAACTCAAAAGACCCTAGGAGGAGGAGGAGGAGGAAGAGGAGGAGGTGGTG
>Ga0209755_10008533_pt1 | contig 10952 bp, 9 predicted proteins | sample TergutCo191P1_FD_187301 | JGI IMG/M metagenome (GOLD analysis project Ga0209755, IMG submission 187301) | Cornitermes sp. P1 segment gut microbial communities from Petit-Saut dam, French Guiana - Co191P1 (SPAdes) (version 2) | ecosystem: Host-associated > Arthropoda: Insects > Digestive system >... | reverse complement strand
CACATGGTTGCCCGAAACATGTTGAGCAACTATTAGAAGAGAAATAAAGAATACAAAAAGTGACATCTAGTTGGTTTTTCTTATCCACACTACATTACTAATTTAATTCATGTGTCACAGGCTTCAGGTTGACCAGTTTGATAAATAATGTGTTGTTTCTGTCCCTTGTCAGGTAAACTGGAATGCTATGGTCACACTTACACAGCAGGTCTCTGTACCTGTAAAAGCTCAATGGAGAAAGAAATAGAGAAGATGGTGATGATACTGCAGGTCATACTGGAGCAGAATGAAGATGTGAGAAAATGGTCTGAGAATGGAAGGGCTTCAAGAGGTAAGGCTACACAGAGCCCCAGGCCAACAAGGCCTACAGGGGCATGGAGGTAAAGTGTCCTCCATTACATGGAGATCAGTGGACAGCTAGCTTCATTTTGAGGCCTCTGTACTGCTTATATCCAATGGATAGTCAAAATGTAACACAGTGTTTGCTGCATTCTCCAGCCACTTTAACCCTGTAGAAAAAGACAACAGTACCCACTGGATAGCAGGCTGGGCAGCCCTTGAACCAGGCCAGGGAATGGAGTTGAAGGGAAAATTCCTTCCTGAAAGTGGGGACTAAACCCATCTCCAACCCACAGCCAGTCACTTCTGTAGACAGAAAGTATGACAGTCAATGAAGTGCACATTGGACTCTAGAATTTCTTATTAACATTGAAAGGCAATGTTCTGTACTTATTAACTTTTTTTCAGCACATTATAAATGAGACAGATAATAGGACAAAGGTGGGAATCAATGTGTTAAAACTTTCAGAAACAGAAACTTAAAAAAACCAGTAATGGACATACTTTCATACATGTGGTGTACAATGTGTGCAGTTATTTGTGGTGTGTTCATTCCCTTTTACAGTACTCTGGATGTTCCTTTGTGACAAGATGTGCCTGTGGAAACAATTAATGGAGGAATGTCTGTCTGTTCTTAGTGGCAAATCTACACAAATATACACCCACAGCCAGACTCTGAGGTACAGTCACACACTTCACTTAAAAAAAAAGTGTAACAGACACTGCAGTTTTATGATTAACCCATGTCCATGCTATTACAGTTTCCCTCACGTCCTGCATATCTTAAGGTTAGGTCAGTCCTCATCCACATAAACAATGAGAAATGCATTTAAGTGGCCAGATACAGGGTGATTCAGGAGAAAAGGTCAATATTTAGGGAGGGGTTAGTGTTAGCCATTGTGAGAAAAAAAGCTAATATATGAACATGTGTTTAATTCAGAATATTTACCATGGTATAGCTGTTTGAATCTACACATACACAAAACTTTGTGAATGGTAATGAAGAAAGGGAAATTACTTACTGCTCATTTTATTTCAAATTTAATTTAAAGTTTAAATGATGAAGTTGTTACATAGACATATAAAAAATGTGCTACAATTCACAATAAATGTTCAAAAATCCCACCATCTATGTCAGTGCACCTTGCAACTTATGTGCAAATCTCACGTGTTGTTTATCTGAGTTGATTTTCATGTTACTTTGTTCGGGTAGTGAGTTATTCATCTCCTGTATGGACCTTTCTTTTGTAAAACTCGTGCTTAACCCAACCCCACAAACAAAAATTTAATGGAGTTGGGTCTGGATATTCAAACCGCTCTAACTTGGTAACCATTCAGATTTATATGCACGTTCATATTAACTTTGTTTCTCACAATGACCAATAATATCACCTCCCAAAATATTGACCTTTCCTCCTAAATCACCCTGTACATGCATTTACCAATGAAAGCAAAATTCTTACATTTACATGTAGTTTAATTTGTTCAGTTACATGAGACTGGAAAAATCTACCCCAGTTCACCTTACCAGAAAATGCTTCAAACAGAAACTAGATTTTGTCATGTCATACATAATCCAGTTATTTCAGCTGGGTTGAACCCACATCATATCCTTCAGTTGATTACTGAAGTTTGTATATCTTGAATCTGCAGACATGGATGGTCCAACAGACACAAAAGACATCGTGGGACTAATCTTTTTTCAAATAGCACACATAATATTGATGTGAGAAACAAATCCAGGTCGGACAGGTTATATATGGATGGCTTTCAAGCAAACAGCAAATCTCAATTACAACCAACAGGAGATGGGTTGTTAATGTCCGTGACTAGTAGGAATGATAAGGCAAGACTGAATTATGGAGGCCCATCAAGACAGACTACTTCTCGGTTGGCTGTGTTAAATTCATTGAAGCCTCCAACTTCAGTCCTGAACCAGAGAGCAGCAACGTATGATATGTTATGTCTGGGCAGTGACCCTTCTCCAGTGGATGCAACTGAACCAGGTGTGTTGTGTTTTCATGTACTTATGGGCTTTTCAAGTCAATTCATTGAGATCTGTATCTTAATGTGTAGCATACTTTAGTTTATTAAGAATGACAATTTTATAGCATCATGTCCATTTTTCCCTCCTAATGGCCTTTCTGGATGGACAGTGTTTCTTCAAAGTTTGTACTTATCATTCCTAAAATAAGTGACTGTTTTTTTTAATTTCTGCTGATGTGTGGCTTGTATTGGCATACTAAAGAAGCTGTATTTTATTATAATGTGACAATGTGAGGGTATGACTTCCCAGAATACTCTTATTAAACCTTACCTGTTAACATCTTTATTTCATTATGTGAATGGTGTGGCCAAAACATGTTGCCAGAGATTCTGGTGTTAGTGAAACCAAGAAAGGAACAAGCCCATTAACTGTGGCACAGAAAATTAAGACATAACAGCAGGAGTTGAAAATGGGGAGTGATCAAAAAACATTTGCATTGCCATGAGAAGCTGTGTAAACTTTTTTTTCAAAAGGATGAACTGACAGAATTAACTAAATGTTTTTTGATGGAATTAAACTGCCAGGTGCAACAATAACTTGGATGTAAAAATGGAGAAATTAGAGAGACTGTTAACCCAGCTGATCAACAGCCACAACCAAAAAAAAAAAGAGAGAGAGAGAGAATCTGAGCCTCCTGTTAGGCCAGAGAAAGATGTTGCACAGTTTGAGTCCTGGAAAAAGAAGGCTGAGGAAGAAAAGGACAGTTGGTTTGAAGACCTTGAATTTAAAGCCAGTCAAGTCTTGTGTGACTGACTTAAGAACTGTGAAAATTTGCATAGCCTTCATACAGCACGAAAAAAAAAACCCCACTGAGGAAGAGAGATGTTTGTTAAAACAGGTCAATGTAGACAAAACAGACTTTTTAGAAGAAAATCTGTCACTTGCATTTATATTGAGGGGTCAAAATAAAGCACTAGGCCTCAAAGTATCAAAGTACCATTCTCTGCTTCTTTTTGGTGGCAATCTTCAGGATGACATACAGATGCAGCACCTGCTGGTGTATAACTCAATATTCTCCAGCTCAAAGTCACTGCATAAAGCAGCATTACCACTGACTTGGTGATCTAATCAGAAGTACAGGTGAAAGTGGCAGTCCCTTGCCACCTTGCAAGAGAAAACCTTTCACCCTTCTTCACAGCAGGCAGTGCTAAACACAACCTTAACATGGTGCTTCTAAGAGGGAGAGTCAAATGAAAATTTTAAAAGTGCGATAAAATTTCGAAACACAGCTCGATTGTCTTTTAAGTTGACAACAATGAAACTTATGGTTTGAAGGGTGGCCGACAGGCGGCAGTACAATGCAGGAATACGACACAATGGTGCAGTAGTAGTGTAAAGATGGTGGCCCCGCTTGCAACATGCACCAAAGAAGAACAGCATTGTCATCCATTTTTATAGTAAAGGGGTGAAACCCATTGAAATTCATCAACAAATGAGAGTTCAGTATGGTGATGCATGTCTGTCACTACAGCAAGTGTAAAAGTGGACTAGGAAGTTCATGAATGGCATTAGTTCTGTAACAGACTCTCCTCAACCTGGTCAGGCACACCGAGTAGTGACACCAGAGGCCATTGCAGCAGTTGAAGCCATCGTGAAGGAAAATCGCCGCGTAACAGTGAATAAAATAGCCACATATCTGGATATGAGTCATGGATCAGCACATCATATCATCCATGATAAAAAATATTTAAGGTTTTCATTTGACTCACCCTTGTAATAAGTAATAATGCTCCTCACCATCCTGTTAGTGTTGAAGAAACTTAACTTCTAAGGCAGGAAAACTCTCTACACAAGAACTTTATATGCATGAAATTTAACATTATTCTTATGGGAATTTTGGCAGAATGGAAAAATGTGTCTTACACAGGAAAACTAACTTTTTGACATAATGTTCAGTAAGGCATATTGTACCATGTGTATCTTTGACAAAGGTGTAACGTGCAAAACATCATTGACATGATTCTGAACTCTTTACATTGTCTCTGAATTAAAATATACTACACATCATTTTGAAAGCACACTGCTTTGAGCTTCACCTGACGATGAAAGCAGTGTGCTTTCGAAACGTTGTGTAGTATATTTTAATTGCAAGGCTGAGTTATGCTGAAAATGTACTTACTCCCATATAAACAGTTCAACTGCTAAGATTTCAGAAAAATTCAAAATGGCTTGATACATTAGGCAAGGTATTTTATTATTAAACCACAGGATACAAAACTTTTTTTGGCAAAAAACTGGATACATGAACCAGCTCATCAGGGAAGCCATTGAACTGGAAATGCACCCACACAACTTGAATACAAACGATGGACTGATCTTAAGCAAATCTTGGAAAACCCTTCTGTACATGCTTACAGAAAAGAAACAACCTCCTGAAACACAATAGTTTGATTACTACCAACCCACGGCTCCTCTTCCTTGCTCTGACACCGGACTGTTTCTCCCTGACATATTTGTCTTACTACAGGCCTTCACCTGGGGCCTTGCCCTCCACAGTTTGTCCCTGTACTCGGACATGCCCTCTCCCCATCCTTCCCCCTTCCAATTGGTCCAGGCTTCTTTTGAGCCAAACCTTCACGTGTATAAATAGCCTAGCATACTGGTCCCATTTGTTCTTCTGGTTCACATGATCTAAGTGAGATGGAACGGTGTGTTCCAGAACATCAGCACATAAAATTCAGATTCTGAGTAATCACCCAAAAGAAAGAATACAGGGTATTTTATCTCATAATTAAAAAAAAAAAAAGATCAGCATTTCTCAAGTTATTACATCCAGTCACAGGGACTGTAGACAGACGTGACATCCGTTATTCACCCATGCGCTATATAGTCGAATTCCTTTAATACAGAAGCTGATACTTCAGAAGTCCTAATACCTGGTAGATGAGGAAAATAATCCCAAGTCCAGTAGTTGCTGGGAAAGGCCTCCATGGGTGTCTCTACACTGACCATTGTGGTATTTGCTGACCCCTTGTCTCCTACTCCAGCAGTGTCTTCAGTTATGGTGACACCAGAAAACACAGAATAGGTATCTGATGCACCTGAATCAGCAGCTGAAGGAGATTCAAATGGGATAGTCCTCCGATTAGTTTTGCAGAACAAAGATAAAAGCAGTTACACAAAATTGCCTGTAAGAACTTGAGTCATTTAGGTACCGTAAGATAATCCATAACATTTGATAATCCGGTGCCTGTCCGATCACATGGGTGCCAGATTAAAGGAATTCTACTGTACAAAGTGTGTGTACAAGTAACATAATAAACACATATTACACAACAGTTAACATAACATGGAAACAGTTATTCACAGACTCAGCATTTTGACCGTGATTTGGAAAATTATACTGTATGTTAGTTTTATGTTACTCATACCATGCATTTTCTTATATTCAATATATTAACCAAAAAATGCACTCCATAAAATAAAATACAAATCATAAAATATAGTTCATGTTAAGTATCAACTCCTAAACACCTGATTGCTCCCTGAAGTTGGCACTCAAGAATCAAAACAAGTAGGACTTGATACTTACAATGGACCTTATTTTATGATTTGTATTTTATTGAGTGCATTTGTTGGTTAATATACTGCATAGCATGTGTTAGTATTAACATTAGGGTGACCATATGAGCTTCTGTGACTGGAGTGACACCACTACCTAAAATTGTGTAAAATTTGGTGTGGTAACATCTTAAAAAAAACCATGAATATAGTAAAACTTATATGGGAAAAACAGCAATGCAGCCAAGGTGGCATTGTGGCTTAGGAGGAAAAAATCATACAAAAAAACAACATTGAAAAGTACACTTTAATTTTATAATTAAATTACTGCCGTGAGTATTTTGTTCACAATTACAGCACTTTTTGGGGTAAACACATGTTTTATATACAATTTGAGTTGATCACATTAAGTACTAACTGGATTACGTGATTTTGAGAAGTATGCTTTTGAGAAACTATACATTAAGTTTAATTTCATGATGTGGCTGTAACATGGTTCATTTGTCATGGTCATCCTACTTATGGCATGGCATGCTCTTGTTCTGTTTCCCAGTGATGCAGCATATGGACAAAGTGAATCTGGATTCAGCCACTGATTACTTGATATATGGAACCAAAGCAGATGTGAAATCTGACAAGACTCATGAACTGGTCCTAGAGAAGAAGCTATGGGAAATTAAGGAGGTTCTGCTTGCACAGGTTGTGGACACAGACACGATATTTGTGTTAGATGCAGACAAGCGTTTGCTGGTGACATTTTTTCCTACCAGCTGGTTAAGTATAATCAAAAAGATGTCATTAACCATTTTCCAGCTAACACTGGCACCAAACCTCAACAGTTCAAAAGTTTCCATATGATGTGATGCTGAGCCAGTTCCATTTGCCTCTCATTTTCATACCTCATATCCATCTTAATGTTATTAGCTCATTAGTCTTACAAATGTTTACTTTCCCAGTGTTCTCCACCAATCTCATTACCCGAATTAAATTAAATGTACGCTTTCCAACTTGATGCTTATTTTCCTTACATTATTCTTTCAGAATTCAATTTATCATCTTCCCTCACTGCCACAACCAGGTACTCCCAGTTCTCTTGGGCATTCCTGACAACATACTTGAAAGTACAATTATATCAGTGGGAATAAAGATCTGCATACTTAATTTTACTGTCAATCTGAAATCCAATAACATACTGCTACATTATGCATATTCTATACATCATGTTTATATACATCATCTTGATCATGTATACACATTTTGATTAACCTTTAATTTTAATTGAGTTTGTTTGGTATTCCAAATTCATTGACAATGTTAATGCATCTCTCCTAACCAAATATATAAATAGCTGATGTACTGATCCATTATACTTGCTGTAGTGTAAAGTTATGTAATGTATATTTGGTGTTGCAGAAACTGTGTGGCTTGTTGAATAATAACGTAGAAGGCACCATGTTTTTTGGCTTGTCTGCAGACTCGATGATTGAAGGAGTGAGACTTGGACGCAAGGACAAAGATGTGTTCAGGAATGGTAATGATGTGAGAATAGTTTTCTAGTTCTCTGAAGAGACAAATTCTGGTTATCATATGAAGCATGACGGGAAAGACCATTACCAGTTTACTGCAACACAGGAATCCTAATAATTCTTTATTGTGTTTTTTGAATCCATGCCAAACATTAATTCTGTATTACCAAGCCTGGAAAAAGGCAATCCACAAGGATATCACTCATTTCATGTTCCAGTATTCAGTACACAAAGTTATGGGAACAACTCTGACACCTACTTCTCTTAATATGCTTCAGTTTGTATGGCAAGACTTGGCATAAACTATAAATAATAATTTAGTACACCATTTTCATACATGACTTCATGTAGAGTCTAAATGAATTAAAGTCACAGACATAATGTAAAAGAATCATGCCATAGCTATGTTTGACATTATAATGTCCAACAAAGGAATTCCTGGATGAACATAACCAAAAGTGATAAGAGTATAATTCTAGATTACCAGATATGCATACAGTTTATTTCTATCACCCATAGCTTTTTAAAAATGCCCATTTTTCTAATATAAGTTTTTTTTTACATATGTATTCATGTGCTTCATATTGATTATTTCTGTAACCATCATAGATAAGAAGTTGTATTCTGTTTTGTTGGCAACCATAAGCAGGGTACAACTGGAAATATACTGTAATGATGCTGATGGCTTAATGAAATAATTGGTACATGGTCATAAGTGTGAAGAAAGGCAATTGTTCATCGATACATCTAAGGTAAGCCTGAAGGGTGTTCTCCTTCACATAGGAAATGAATTTCTAACAGTCCTCATTTTTCGTGCTACTCAGATGAAAGAATCATGTGAGCACATGCATCTTCTCCTTAGTTATTTGAAAATTATAGCTCTCCTTGTTGGCATGCAGCTTGGTTTAACAATGTTCTGTTGCTTTTAATGTGAATGCAATAGTTATGCAAAAGAATGTCACTTTTCTGTAAAAGAATGTCCCAAATGTAAGCAATTTCAGCCTGAACAAAAGAACATCAGAAAAGAACCACTAGTACATCAAGAAAAATATTTTTACCTCTGTTATGTATCAAGCTTGGTATGAATGATTTTGTCAAAGCTGTGGACCATGATGGAAAGTTGTTGCAATAACTGCAGCAGAAAATCCCAGATAAGTGATTCAAAAATCAAAGAAGAAATCTTTACTGATCCTCAAATTCAGGATCTTATGAAGGACATGAATTTTGATGCACAGTTTAGTGAGAGTGAAAAAGCTGCTTGGGAAACATTAATAAAATAGTTCTTGACATCTTTCTTGGCAAACATAAAGCACCCAACCATAAGACACTTGTTGAAAATATGCACAAAACCTTCAGAAATATGGGATGCAACAGGACACTCAAACTGTACTTCCTTCTCAGTTATCTGGTCATTCCCTCCCCCTTCCCCAAAGCAACCTTAGTGATGTCTGTGATGCGCATACTGACAGATTCCAACAAGATACCTCCACCATGGAAAAATGATACCAAGAGAATTGGAGGCCAACAATGCTTGCCAACTACTGCTGGTAACTAGAGAGAAACTCCAGCTACATACAAGAAGAAAGCAAGTGTAAAACAATTCAGCTAATTCGTGTTTTTTGGTAGGAAATTTTTATTCATTCTAATTTAGTAGAGTAAAAGGGGAAAGTAACTAATCATATGTGACTGTAATAAATAGTTACTAATCCTAAATTACCCTCAATTACTTTAAGTATCCAATTTTTCTCCTGAATACAAGAACATTAAAATGAAAAATTTATTGCAAACCAAGAAAATATCAGTAGCCTTTTTCCTGGAAACCTCCTGTGATAAGTTTTTCCAATGCCAGATTTTGATTCAGGAGATCACACAGATCATACAGAAACCCAAGTTTCATGCAGGGAGGGGGAGAAAAAAAAATTGTTGAACAGTAATAATTATTTGCATGTAAAAAGTGCTGCAAAACAACACTTGGGGAGGAGTTTACAATAAATTGCCACACAAAATTTGACATGCTCAACTCCAGCTTATGTCAGTTATTACACTGAATTTGTAGGAAAAATGTGTACCCACAACACAGCTGCCATGTTGATGGTTTTGCATTCTACAACAATGTAACTGAATATTTTTTTTTAAGTTGTTGTTACAACACAAAACCTAAGGACCTTCAATATATGGCACTAATGGCACTTACGTGTAAGGTAGGGCCACTATATTGGGAGAAAATTGCGAAAATAAGAAGTGCAAAGTTGGGATGGCCTCCAGTGACATGACACCATGTTGCATGACAATCCACCACTGAGTTCACATACCATTAGAGGGAGCTATACATGTTGGCTAAAACCTGCTCAAAGATAGTAATTTTTAAAATTATGATACAGTACTAGTTTCCATACATTTAGTCTCATTGCCATTAATATTTGGAATTCATTAATCTTCTTGTATTTTCAGGGATAGACAAAATCATGCATCAATGTTTAGTACCAGAAGTGCAAGCTAAGGCCTATGATGTTGTATTCACTCCTGTTCTGCGTCAGGATGAGAAGGCAGTAGACCTCACACAGCACAGCCTTTATATTGTTGAAATACGAGTCCATCCCTTGGTGGTGAGTCATCAACACAAGACAGATACATGTTTTTAAGATCTCAAATTCTCACATCAATATGCATGCAGATTATGGCCCCACAGGATGTAATGCCATAGAATTTGGTACATAGGCCCAGTATTTTGGAAGAACCTGCTGCCCCCATTTCAGAGGAGAAGACAGCAGGTCCCTGCAAACAGCATCTATATACTGAACTACACAGTGTAACATCCTGAAAGCATATATACTATGGATACACATAACATAGGTTTTGTTACTTAATGGGATACAAAGTCCCTGCTTATGCAACAGGTTATGTTACTGGAACTTAACATATAAACGACTGGGTTGGTATTTAAATTTTTACTGGATGGTTTATGAAAAACACGAGTATTGTTTGAACATAAAATTATGAAATTAACAGCATTTTATGGAAAATGAAAGAGAGATTGTGGACCACATCTTAAAAATGCAGAAAATTTTCCTGTTACCTAAACATATAAAATGAATTTATAAGGATGCTTCTTACATGTGTTTGCAGTTGTGAACATAGGTCATTTAAATGTTAATAGTAAAAGGCAAAGTCTGGCTAGAAGTGTTGTTTCTTACTGATGGAGTGTTAAAAGAGGTATGCACAACAAACTCATATGAGGATGCTCACAGATGAAGGTCCTGTGACAGAAAAATCAAAGCAGGAGTTTACACAAGAGTTTCATTGATGCAGAGGTTGGCATATCCCATCTGCAAATAATTCCTTGGCTGCTACCTAAACCACTGTGCTATACCCTCCAGCATGTCCACATCTAATGTGAATGCACAGCCTTTTAAATCTTCTCTGCTGTGGTCCAAAGACTTGCATATCACATGGTCATAAGTCTGGCCTCTATGCAAGGTGTTTGAGAATCTGAAATCACATGGAATTCAGTTGGTCCTGCATTCTGTCTGCAACATGGG
>Ga0209755_10008532_pt1 | contig 10952 bp, 11 predicted proteins | sample TergutCo191P1_FD_187301 | JGI IMG/M metagenome (GOLD analysis project Ga0209755, IMG submission 187301) | Cornitermes sp. P1 segment gut microbial communities from Petit-Saut dam, French Guiana - Co191P1 (SPAdes) (version 2) | ecosystem: Host-associated > Arthropoda: Insects > Digestive system... | reverse complement strand
GCGGGGCCATCCCGCTGCTTTTGGCGTGGATGCAGTACGGCATGTCGCTGGGTGCCGCCGCGGTGTTCATGATCACAGGCCCGGCAATGAGGATAACAAACCTGGGGGCGGTAAAGATCGTCCTTGGCATGAAGAACTTTGCCGCTTACATCGTCTTTGTTTTCCTCTTTGCCCTTTTTGTCGGGTTTTTGATCGACTTTGTCTTGTGGTGATATTTTAATTGATATTCCGTTCGTTTTTTCCGTTGCTTTTTATATAAATCACTGGAGAATATTGGGATACGATTTTATCTGCCAGGAAATCAGGGCGGTTTAATCCTCTTTTGATAATAATTTCCCAAATACTGGCAGAACTGAAAAGCAACTCATTGTCTTCATCAGCAAAATAAGGTACTGCTTCCTGAGGCAGCATATCATTGGCTGCCCACAAAAGAAGGTGCGTATCAAGGAGAAATCTCACGGCATAGCCTCAAATGTCTCTATTATTTCACTTTGCCCCATCTGATCAAAATCGGCGGGAACCTCTATTTGGCCTTTAAGAAATCCAATCCGCTTTTGGTTTGTGCTTTGGGGTGAATAGGGAATAACCTTAACCATAGGTTTACCGGCCTTTGCGATAATAAACGCATCACCCCCGGCAGCTTTTTCCACCAGTGCAGAAAGATGCGTTTTTGCGGTATGAATATTGTACTGTTGCATAATTTCCCTCTTGAATAAACTTAGTTCACAAACTAAGTTTATTCAAGCTATTCGGCTCGTTAACCCTCCGTAACGATCTCTATCTTGATGCCGCTATTCCTGTCCGGCTCTTCCTTGGGAGGAATGGACACCCGCAGTATGCCGTTGCGGAACACCGCCTTCACCTTTTCCTGGGCGTATTTATCCAAAGGGACATAGTACTTCTGCTTTTCAATGTCCCTCATTTTGAGCCGGCGCTTCAAATAGCGGATGTTTTCGGAGGGCCCCGCGCCGTCGGGAACCGCAGGCATGGCAGCGGGCAGAGCTGCGGAGAACAGCATGTAATCACCCTGGAAGGAAAGGCTGATATCCTTTTCATCGAATCCCGCCAGGGCAAACTCGAAGACCAGGCTTTTGTCGGCGGTCATGAATACGTTCATGGGCGGGTAGGAGTAGTTGGGGTAGTAATCGACATTGTCGTCAAAAGCCCAGGGATGGACATTGAAATTAAAATGTTTGCCGAATTGATCGTGAAAATTTTGGGCGGCTTCGAATACTTCATCGAAGATGCTGCCTAAATCCGTGTAGCCTTTGTTTCCTTTCATGGGACGCTCCTTGTCCGGGCACTGCAATGCGCCGGATGCATTACCGGCCTTCCGGCCCGGTCAATCAATTGAACCCTCATACGAGCGATTCAGGCCCCGGTCACAGCGTGATCCAAGGGTTACTTACAGTATAATGCTTTTTTGCGGATTTGGCAATTGCGGCTAATACTTGCTAAAAATCTCTTCAATCTATAACTTACTGTGCGTTCCTCTTGCGCCTTGGCGAGAGAAAAAATCACCCCTCAGCATCATCCGCGCCGTCAGCCTCATTCGGCCCCGGCACATCCGGTGCGGCAACGCGGATACGCTCCACCGAAACAGCCTTGCCCGTTTCGGCGAGTTCAAAGAAAAGTCCCTGCAGGGCCGGTTTTTCCCAGGTTTCTTTTGTCCAGTCGGGGATGCCGGAAAGGTACTCTTTTATGCGGGAGTCGCGGTCACAGCCCCAGACGGATTCGGTGCTGCCGGTGCGGCCGGCGTCGGTGATGATGGCGGTTCCGCCGCTGAGGATGCGTTCGTCGGCGGTCTGTACCCTTGTGTGGGAGCCGATCACCGCGGAACAGGCTCCGTTGGCCATGGCGAAAAAGGTCTGCTTTTCCGCGGTGGCCAGGGCGTGGAAATCTATGACTACATAGGGGGTTTCCTGGCGCAGGCGTTCCAAAAGCGCAGGAAGGCCGGAAAAGGGGTTGTTGCCGTGGATTCTGCCAAAGCCGCTTTGGCCCAAAAGGACAGCTACCGCTACTTTTGGGCCGGTCTTTGTGTCGCCCCCGGCATAATAGGTTCGGGAACCTATGCCCGGAGCTTCACTGTTAAAGTTGTCCGGACGCAGCACGTAGGGGATTTTCGCGATGTTTTCGGTCAGATCCTTTTTGTAAAAGCAGCATTCCCCGGTGGTAAGGACATTAACGCCCAGTTTGCGGATGTATGCCGCATGGTTCCTTCCCAAGCCGTTACCGCCGGTCGCGCCATCGGCACAGGCAATGATGAAATCAGGTTTTTTTTCCTTTTTCAGTTCAGGAAGGCACTTTTTGAGGGCGTAAACTCCGGCTTTGCCGACTATTTCGGCTATGTACAGGATCTTCATTTATAGGGTACGCAGTATCCTTTCAAATTCCGCCGCAGCCCGATAATCTTCCAGTTCCCGGCAGGTGTCCCTGAGGTTAAAAAGGGCGTCATAAAACAGGGGCATGCGGCTTAAAGCTTCCTCAAAACAGTGCCGGGCGGCTTCGTAATCCCCTTCGGAAAAATACAAAACCCCCAGGTTATTCCATATCTTGGGCGAACTTGAGTCCCGTTCCAGTGCGTTGTGATAGCACTTCTCCGAAAAATCAAACTGCTCCATCTCGTAGTAAATAAGACCCATGGAACCCCAGGCATCGGCCAGGCAGTCATCAATGTGGACAGCCTTCTGAAAACAGTCCAGGGCTTCCTCGTATCCGCCGGTTTTTTGCTGCGCAATGCCCAAATTCAGCCAGAGCATGGGGTTTTCGGGCTCCATAATCAGGGCCCTGCAGAACAGGGGAATAGCCTCGTAGGGCCTGTTGGCTTCGGTCAGCGCAATGCCGGAGTCATTAAGATGTGCCGCTGTTTCCATAAGTCCCTCCCTGCCAATAATATACCTTAATATACCGGTATTATGTATCAATATATACTATACCAAAATAAATAGTTTTTTGCCATATATTTTGGAGAAATATTTTTACATTCGTACCCCCTGTAACAAGTTTTGGTTTTATGGTAAAATAACCAGAGGCACAAAGCACGTGAAGGACTTGACCGAGTATACGGAGGCCACCTCCGAATATGAATTATTTTCATTTCTCCATGACAAAGTTATTTCCAAAGAGATAACAAAATTCTCCCAATTAAAGGAATTTGTTGAGCCTATACTGAAAAGCCAGAAAGTCCACCCGGTTATTATGCGCATATTCGAGATCATCAAAAAGCTCAACTGGGGCTTCTTTTCGGATATGGCGAAGGAAACTCACCTCAGACTTTGGAAGGAACTGGTAATTCCGGACAAAAACTTCCCCGATGCCGGCGACCTGAAAGACACCCTGCAGATATCTAACCTGTATGTTGCCATGCTGGATATCCACGGCTATACCCAGTTTTGCATGGATTCCCGGAAAAACCTTTCCATGATGCACACACTCGATCACGCCATGAACACCGAGGCCCGCCGCATATCCGCTTCCTGCCATGCCGTAAGCCAGCGGGAGCGGGGTGATGAGGTTGTGATTATCGCCGCCAGCGCCACCGATGTCCTTAACGTAACCCTGGCGCTCATAGACTACTTCGGGAAATCCAACATACTGAACAACCCCGATATTTTTACCCGCCGGGAAGGAAATGCCGAAGCCCTGCCGCTGTTTAAGATTTCGGCGGGGATCACCGGCGGCAATACCCAAAGCCCCCTCATCATTACCGAAAAGGGTAACCTTGCGGGCTTCCTGCTTAACTCAGGCGCACGGCTCCAAAGCCGCGCAAATGAGCTGTCGGGCAAGGAATCCAGGCTTATGATATCCAAACAGGTTCAAATGAACTTCATGAAGGAAAACGAGAAGGAAAAAACCCATCTTTTCAAAAGCAACGCCATAAGTTTCCTGGAAACAGGGCATATTGAATTCAAGGGCGTTCAGATTCCTTCCTGTGAGGTGCTTTTCAAGGCGGAAGACAAGTACAAGCTGAAACTGGGCGAAGAAATGGCGCAGCTCTTCAATTCCACAAAGGAAAACCTCTGGGAACAGAAGATTTTCCAGGATTTGATGGCCCTGCTTTCAAAAACCGCCCAGGTAATGCCCAAGTTTACGGTTATACCCTCAAGCCCCATAAGCGGCATGCAGAGCATTACCAACGATTCCTTTATACAGCTCTGCCGCAACGCTTCCAGGGCGTATGTGTATGACGAAGACTACGCCGCCGCGGTGCATTTGCTGAAAAACTTTGTTCTCGTTGCCGAGCAAATACCCCAGTTTGACAGGCTTATTCTGGACTATCTCCGGGGCATTGCCGCAAAATACGAACTGCTTCTTGCTTCATATTTGGAAACCATAGACAAGGAAATAGAAAGCCGGGCACAGCATATCTTCCATGACAATTACCTTAAAGCCTGGCATGCGGCCAAAAACGCCGTCACGGTCTTTGAAAAGCTCAAAACCATGGGCCGCCGCAGCCCCGAGGTTCCCAAGAAGAAAGTTCTTTGGTACAACCTCATTAAGCAGAAAGCGGCCCAAATGGAGTTTGTCCTGCATTCAGGGAAAAAGTAAGAAACTAAACCCTAAAGCGCGAAACAGCCCGTACCAGCGAAGAAATGTTTTCCTGGGTTTTGCCGCTTAACTCGCTGACGTTGCTCACTGCCTTGTTTACCTGTTCTGCACCGACAGCCATCTCGTTCATGCCGTTGGTTATTTCCTGCGTCACCAGTTCCAGGTTCTTGCTTTCCTGGATGACTTCCCTGCTGCCCTCAAGCATTTCTGCCGATTCGCCCTTTACCTGCTGAGTTATTTCGCCCACCACACCAGAGGCCTGGAGTACCTCTTTGCTTCCCTGGCTCTGCTCCTCCATCGCGTTGCGGATAACTTGTTCCTGCTGGGCAACGGTATTGACCCCTTCGTCTATGGCCTCGAACTTGTTAAGGACATTGTCGGTGGAGCGGGTTATTTTGTCCATGGACTCCGTAATCTTCTTGAGTACAGACCCGATGGTCTTTGACTGCTCGCTGGAGGATTCGGCAAGTTTGCGTATCTCCTCGGCGACAACGGCAAAGCCCTTGCCCGCGTCTCCCGCGTGCGCGGCCTCAATTGCCGCGTTCATGGAAAGCAGGTTCGTTTGGCTGGCTATGTTCTCCATAACAGAGTTGATCTCCATAAGGCTTTCGGATTCGCGGGCTATTGCCGAAATGTCATCCGCCACGTCCTGCAGACTCGACCTGCCTGTCTCTGAGGACTCTTTAAGGGCTTCCACATTGGCGGCATTTCTGGCAAGCGTTGTAGTAACGGACTGAATGTTGGCGATTACCTGCTCCAGAGCGGACGCGGCCTGGGATACGGCTCCGGTTTGGCGTTCGACATCTTTGTTGAGTTTATTGATGTTTGAGGCAACCTGCTCCATTGTGGCGTTGGTTTGGGTGACACTGCTGCTCTGGTTCAGTACCCTGCCTTTGATACTCTGGATATTGGCGGCAATCTGGTTCATCGCGGAGGCTGTCTCTGTCATGTTACCGGCAAGATCGCTGCCAATGTCGGATAACGATCCCGCCTGGTTTTTGATCTCGGAGATCATTTTCCGCAGTTCTTCCATTGTTTTATTGAAGGAGCGGGAAGCTCTGGTTATTTCGTCCCTGCCTATCTCCGGAAGCCTTCTTGTCAAATCGCCGTTTGCGGTGTCCTCAAGCGTCTGTGTTAAAAGGGTAATGGGTTTCACCAGGCGTATGACAAACATGAACATGACAAAGGCGATGAGCGAAAGGCTCACAACGCCGATGATAATCATATTGCGGAGAGAAGCGTTCGTGGTGTTAATTGCATGCTCCTGAGAGATGCCAATGAAAAACATGCCAATAGGATTTCCAAGTACGCCTATCAGAGGGAAATAGTAGGCGGTAAAGGGCAAAAGACCGAACACATTCAAATCGACAACAAGGTGTTCCCCCCGCTCAAGAACCGCCGCCGTGATATGCGGCGCGGCGCTGGTTCCTACAGCACGCGCACCGGTTGTAGGGTGAATAAGGGTGGAAGCGACTGAAGTATCGCCTACAAAAACGGTAGCATCAATTTCAAACGTGCGGCCAAGCCTGTCCAAAAATTCGTTTGACCCGATGACAAAATTTACCACAACACTGCCGGGGGTCGGCGCTCCGTAAAAGATCGGCGAGGAGGTGGTCAGGACCATAGGGGCTGTCGGTGTCGGCGTGATAAGCGATAAAACTTCGCCCCGGAGACCGGCCGCTATTGAGGGAACACCGCTGACATTATCCCCGTAGGAATCCCGCATATGAGACCGTGCGAGAGTTATACCCTGATGGCTGGCAATAATGATTTCGTTCACACCCAGAAATACCTTTCTGTCATAGGCATACCGCCAAATATCCTCTCTCACGCCGGCGTTGATAAGGTTTATCAAGCTTGCGCTGTTGCCCATCGCCGAGGCAGTAATGAGCGTTATCTGCTCATGCGCGGCAAGATAGGCGGTGACTGCCTGGGTTGCGGCGGTCAGCTTGTCGTCTTCAAACCTGTAAACAAGGTTTGTTGTGGATACTGCCACATACACGACAATGAATGTAATCATGATAACCATCAATGAGACAATTGGAATGATCATTTTACTTTTTAAACTGTTGAACATAAAAAAACTGCTCCTTTGAGAGTTGCATGGAGAATTCTAAAGAAGAGTAATTTGAAGAAACACACGTATACAGACAGCAGTTAATTACTCGCCTACAGTGACAACATCATGACATTTATATGTTATATGTGTCAATAATACTGCACACTGTCAAGCATCACGGCACACGCTGTCAGGATGAGAAAGCAACGGTAAAGCCGTACTCCAAAGTGCCAAAACCCGGGATTTTGTGGTCGTATCCGGCTTCCAGTTCTTTGGCGCGTCCGCGTATCAGGCTGGTTCCCGGCTCTATGCCCAGGGCGTAATCTCCTGAGCGCATGCTCTTCCACTGGGTCAGTACCGGAAGCTGGCTGCGGTCGTACTGTATTTCGGCGCTGATACCGAGTGTTGGGTTATGCAGACGGACTTTGGGCCGCTCGGTCTTGGGGAAATAGAAAAACACGTTTTCCGCTTCCCCGTCTTTGGGGGCGGTAAAAACGGTGCGCTTGTCTATGGCGGCCTCGGCTTCCGGGGTGCGGCCTTTCACCTCCCCTTCCGGGAAGTCTACGGTAAGTTCCTCGCTCAAAAACGGGAAGCCAAAATTAATGTGGTACAGCATGAAAACGGGTTCCGCCTCCGGCCCCAAATTGCGCACCTTGTCTTTTACCGTAATTTCGGCCCCGTTTGCCGGTATGACAATCGTGCGCTCCATTTCCAGCCAATGGCCGAACATGGCGGTTTCCCGTATTGTGCCGCTGAGGGTAATGGCGTTGTCATCGACATGGACGCTGACATGGTCTGCGGGCGCAAGGCCGATACGGCCGTGAAGCGGGAAGAACTCATCGTTTACGGTGCAGGGCGGCCCGGCGTTCCGCAGGCCGCAGGTGCACATAAACCCGCCAGACCAGTACTGTGCAAAGGTATTTGTTTCCGGGTGGCTTAACGGCATAAGGCCGTTTTTGCTTAAAAAAGCCAGGTTTACCCCTTTAAACTCCAAATCCAGGATATCCAGGCACTTGTCCTCCAAAAACGAAGCGCGCAGTCCGGCGGCGGTCTTGATTTCCACCAGGCGCTGCCCCTGTCCCCTGCCCTCCGCAGTAATAACGCGCCGCGCTCCGTAAAGGACATTCGGGTTACAGCGCTTCAGTAAATCCTCGCGGGAATATGCTTTTAGATTCATGAGTTCCTCCTCTCTGTTTTATAATTAGAACCCCGCTTTGAAATATTGTCAATGCGCCTGTACGAGAGCGGCCAAAAAAATAACTGTTTTTTCATAAAAAAATGCCCTTTTTCCTGTTGACAAAAACCGGCTTTTGCGGCACAGTACGCAAAATATTACCAAATACGGGGGTATTAGTATGGCAAAGGCCGCCGCTGCGACGGAACGCGATTTTATCGCAAAGATGGAAAAGTCTCTCCAGGAGCAAAAAAGGGAGATTGTCACCAATTTGCTGGTGGGCAACGAGGATTTTAAGGAAATAGTGGACGCTATGGATCCCAAAGACCTTGCGGATATAGCGTCCGATGACATTGACCGCAAAATGATAGAGGCCATAGGATCCCAGGAATTAAAGCGCCTGCGGATGATAGACTCGGCGCTGACCAAAATTCAGCAGGGGAAATACGGCCTTTGCATAAAGTGCGGCAAAAAAATTCCCCACCCGCGGCTAGAGGCCATTCCCTATGCCCTCATGTGCGTGGAATGCAAGACAGCAGATGAAAGGCGCAACAGGTAGCCGCCCTACAGCAGCTCAAGTCTGCCGGCAGTTTTAATCTCCTCCACAATCTCCTTAACCCGCTGGGTTTCGCCTTTCTTCGAGATCAATACTGCCGGAGGACTGCCGTCCCTGCCCGACCTGACAACAACGATAAGGTCTTCCACCCCGCATAGCGCCACAGGTATGTCCGAGTTCACAAAGCAGCCGGCGCTGCCGCCGTAGACTTCGGCGTCCGTGTGCTCTGCCAGCCTTGAATATTCGTCCCAGCTCCCCACATCAGTCCAGGAAAAGCCCGCCTTGACCATAACCGTTGAGGCGCACTTCTCGGCGATGGCGTAATCAAACGAGATGGCTTTTGTATTGTTGTAAGCCGTTTCAAGGCCGGCCCAGTGTTCGAGGGTTTTAAGGCCTTTCCTGTCCGTGCAGGAGTTCTCGTTGGGTGCCCACAGCTTACTGAACGGGAGGATGACCTCGGGGGCGCTGCGGCGGAACTCGGCGAGCATGAACCTGGAGGAAAAGCCGAACATGCCGGAGTTCCAGTAGAAGGATTTTGCGGCGACAAACGCTTCGGCTGTTTCTATATCGGGCTTTTCACGGAAAGAGGCCACGTTAAAAACTTCCGGCTCGTAGCGGCCCGGGCGCTCAATGTCTTCGGCGGGGGTCAGGGTAAGGGATTCGGCGGCTTCGATATAGCCGTAGCCTGTTTCCGGCCTTTGGGGCGGGATGCCGAACACCGCAAGCTTGTCCGCCTGGGCCATAGCCGCCGCGGCGCTTGCATCGGCCTTGAACACTTCAAGCGGTGTGATAATGTGGTCGCTGGTGAGCACCAGTATATTCCGCTCCCTGCCCGCCGTTACCCAGTCAATGTACTGCAGGGCACAGGCAATGGCCGGGGCGGTATTCCTGGCGAAAGGCTCCGGAATAAGCGCCAGGCGTTTGCGTTCATCCGCGCTCAAACGGGAACATTCCTCGGCAATGAGCTCTGTATGGCCCCTGCCCGCCACAATAACCACATGGCTGTCATCGGAGTTTCCGATTACCGCAAGGGCCCGCTCAATGGCGGCAAGAAAGAAACTTTGCCCTTTTTCGTTTTCCGGTGTTTTTGCGCCCTGGGGCACATCAAGGAATTGCTTGGGCCGCGCGGACGTGCTGGCAGGCCAAAGCCGTGTCCCCGACCCCCCGGCCATAATGATACAGTCGTTAAACATTCATCTATTATAGGATACTTCGCGCAAAAATCAATCTGATTAAACCAAACCGCAAGACATTGCCCTGAAACGTGATTTTCGTTATAGTTAAAATATGCAAGTCCTCACCCTGGGAAATGAACTGCTCAGACAGAAAGCGCAGCCAGTAAAAAACATCGGCCCGGAATATCTTAAAATCGCGGAAGATTTGATTGAAGCCCTCCGCCTCCAGAAAGGCATTGGCCTTGCGGGACCGCAAGTGGGCCTTATGGAACGGATATTCGTAACTCACATTGAAGGGGACATCCCCCGTGTGTTTATCAACCCTTCCATTATAGAGACATCCATGGAAACCGATAAATACGAAGAAGGCTGCCTTTCCATCCCCGGAATATACACGGACGTGGTGCGCCCCGAGACGGTAAAGGTACAGGCGTGGAACGAAAAAGGCCGCCCCTTCACCATAGAGGCAAGCGACATCATGGCCAGAGTGATACTCCACGAGTACGACCACCTTGAAGGGGTGCTGTTCATCGACCGCATTCCGGAGCAGAAACGAGACCGCATTCTTGCCAAAATCGAGAAAGCTGCGGCCAAACAGCGGGATTAGGCCGTGAGGGTTCTTTTCGCGGGGAGTCCGGCCATTGCCGTCCCTTCCCTCCGCGTCCTGTCGGCGATGGAAACCGAAGGCCGCGGCGTGACCCTTGCCGGCATCCTTACAAACCCCGACCGCGCCCGCAGACACGGCCACAGCGAACCGACCGACATTTCCGCCGCCGCCGCGGCGTTTGACACAGCGCGGGGGGAAAGCGGCCTGTCCCCCATACCCCAGTTAAAACCTGAAACGCTTGACCAGGCGGCACGGGAGAGCGTTGCCGCACTTGCCCCGGATATCCTGGTATCGTTTGCCTACGGGCGCATCTTCGGCCCGCGCTTTCTGTCCCTGTTCCCCAGTGGGGCCATCAACATTCACCCAAGCCTACTGCCCAAATACCGCGGGGCAACGCCCATTCCGGCGGCTATCCTGGCCGGCGAAAAAGAAACGGGCATCTGCATCCAGAAACTGGCCCTGGAAATGGACGCCGGGGACATACTGGTATCGGAACGCCTTGAGCTTTCGGGGCGGGAAACAACGGCCTCTTTAAGCGAAACCGCAGGCGAAAAGGCGGCCCTTTTGCTCCGGCAGCTGCTTGCGGATTTCAGCCCTGCCGCCGCCCGGCCCCAGGAAGGCGAGCCCTCGTACTGCCGCCAGATAAAAAAAGAGGAAGGAATCATCGACTGGGCCAAAAGCGCCGCCCGCATTGACGCCCAAATACGGGCCTACACGCCCTGGCCCCTTTCTTTTACAAACCTGGGGCCGGACACGCTTTTTGTACTGGAGGCCCGCCCCCTTGCCCTCCCCGCCGAAACATCGCCGCCCGGCACGGTTTTGGGCACGGACAG
>Ga0209755_10008531_pt1 | contig 10953 bp, 8 predicted proteins | sample TergutCo191P1_FD_187301 | JGI IMG/M metagenome (GOLD analysis project Ga0209755, IMG submission 187301) | Cornitermes sp. P1 segment gut microbial communities from Petit-Saut dam, French Guiana - Co191P1 (SPAdes) (version 2) | ecosystem: Host-associated > Arthropoda: Insects > Digestive system >... | reverse complement strand
GTATCCTTATGCAGGTTGAAGCAGTGCTTCAGCATGCATATGGATGCCACACCACACCACCCCAGCCAAACCACACCATAACACCAACACACATCGAACCAGAGCAATACAACCCATGAAATAAAACCACAATAAGTCGCAAGCTCCTGAAGATGGATGCACTAACATTCGAAACATGTTGAGCAGTAAATAGTGAAATAATAAAACAAGTGACATCAAGTTGTTTTATCTTTATTCAACTATCAATATGATGCGCAGTCCAATAAACATAACATACAGGCTACTTACCAAGTGATGCAATGTCACATCTTGGGAGACCAGAATCCAAGAATGCCCTAACATCAGACACCACTATACAAAGACATGTAATACATGTGTTGAAAATGTGGCTAAGTTCAAATATCTAAGCAAATTAAAAAAAAACCTTCAAAGAGAAAATTAAAAGCAGATGGAACCGGGAAATTCTAGTTACCAATCAGTTTAAATTGCTTTGTTTTGCCACCTGCTGTATAAAAATGAAGATATTTAACTGTATAAAACCATAACTTTATTTGTTGTATTGTACTGGTATGCAAATTTGTTTGTCATTTTAAAGAAACAACACATATTCTGACCAAGGGCGCCTACAAAAAGTGCAAGTTGGTATACTAGCACCATCTCAGGATTGACACAATTTACCTTTTTATATTTAATAATTTATTAAATAAAAAAATAGATTTTTTATAAAAAACGTCATTTTAGTTAAATGACAACTATGTTACCATCTTATCCAGCAATGAACTTTCAAAAAGCCTGGTTACACTACATATAAGTAATGTGCACACTGACGCAAAAAATCCTGCTGGTGTAGGTGATTCAGAGTACTTGATAATGCAGTGGTAAAGCAGAGTCAATTGAGCTGAGGTAAGCTGTAACTCTTGAGAGAGATGAGAATTTTTTGTCATTTCCAACCATGAGTACAAGAATCCAGCGAAGTTACCATTTCAAACAGTATGGGTACCCAAAGCTATCCTACATGCAGAAGCATCTGTATCTGTAACCTGTGCATTATATTATGTATAAATGTTCTATTACCATTTGCCTCTTTCGAGATATAACCATATGTAACAGTCCCACATTCTTCCTGTTTTACTTTTTTATGTGGCCAGTATAAATAGTCACAACTTTGCTGCTAGTAGTATGTTATATTGAATTTCTACATGATATGGCCATAACTTAGTTCATTCATAAATACAGAGAAATAACTGTTGATTAGAAATATGTTATCATGTCAATTTATGAATTAGATCTGAATATCGTTTGTGAGGACTGTATCCTTAAGACATAACAATTACAATAGTTTTCAGTTAATTTTAATAATCAACATAAAAACTCCTCTGCAATACAGCAGATATAAAATATTTAGCTTACACAATCAACAAAACCTAAAGAGTGTGACAACTACAAAAATTTTCAGTAATGCCAGAAATGAAACTCATGTTTGGAGTCTCCAGCACCAAATCACGAAGATGGCAACCCTGGCATGCTCACTCATATTAATTTTCAAGGTAATTATTTATGAGAGAAATTGGATTTACATTCTGTCCTGTTATTTAAGGTAACACATTCTTAACATTCATACTCATTTATTCATGTTCCTTCATTTCAAGTTTCTTATTTTGAAAGGAACAAATTTTTGGTGCAAATATTTCACACAATGTGTTATTATACATCAAGTGAGTGAGTAAAGAGGGTGAAGTTAGCAAAGTGAATTTGTAGAAGAAATGAGTTAACTTTTGGAAAATTCATATCTGATCTGCATGTGAATATGAAGCTTAAATCTATGCATCAGTTATGTTACGTATATGTGTGTGGAAAAACATTTTGCCTACACAACTTTAAAATGTTCAAGGTTTAAACAGAACAGTGATTTTATTTTTATAGACAGGTGATACATTTATATAGAATTACCCACATTGCCGTAATTTAGGTAACTTAGCTCACTTTACAGAAATGAAACATTGTTACAGTACACATTTTAAGTAGAAATATATGAGTATGAGACTTTATTTCATATGACTCATACCAGTAGTTTTATAATAATATGAATTAACAGAGCATAGAAAATTTTGTTACAAACTTCTAAAATCTGCAAAAAGTCATGAAATTTGTATTTCAAGCCAAGTCATCACCATCAATGTGAATTAAGTGCTGTTGAGCAGGATGTTGCACACTTCTGTAATGGTTTTGAGACATTCATAAAAGATGTAAAAACTGGAAGAAAAACTGAGAGGTCTTTTCTTTTTGTTTACCAATATTGGTAGTTATCCACTTCAGCCTTGTTTTTCCATTGCCTCACCACCAGAAAGTTACATATTTTATTAGTTGTGGTTTTATTAAACCAGGCACTAGAGTTTTCTTCCCTAATGTAAGAAGTTAATTTTCTTTCAGTTCAATGTCTGCCCACTGACGTTTGGTTTTATGTATTTGTAGAGGCCCTTTGAGAAAACATGAAAAATTATTGAAGTCTTCACAAGCCATCTCAAACTTCTTGTGTGGTTTCTCACTAACAGTCTACTGCACCTGTAATACTACAATCAGTGTCTGTCTCCAATTCAGAATGGCCTGATGTAAGAAACTTATTTTCTGTGGTTTTTAAAGTTGAGGAACCATGAGCTGTAATCACAGGCATAACAAATTGCGGCATTTTTACCCAAATCACTGTCGAGTGCTTTACTGGTGGCTGGAGTCAAATAAAAATTTACATACACATAGGTGTACATCAGTTGGGTCTATTGTGATTTGCTTACGCCATATACAGCATTAAGCTATGCCTAATCTTCATCATATTCATGGATGGAAAGATTACAAGTCCATAACAAATTATAAGAAAGCAAAGAATTCTCAACTATCAATGTAGGAAGACACTACTGTACATCAAAGTTACCATGCTCTTCTGAGGATCATTTTTTGATGCATTTATACATGCATCAATAATATTTCTTTGTATTTACATTTTTAGTTCACAAAATCATATTCTGTAAATTTGGTAATTCACAGAATCTTGGGAATGCTGTTGCTTGCAATCATCACATAACTGACTCAGAGTCAGCTGGAATGGTAATTATTTCTTTCACAGTCTCAGCTCATATGTTAACTACCCTAACAAACCAAGGCAAACAAGTATTTTCATGCTGTGTCTATTTTTTCCTAGTTTTCTTTTAAGATGAATTATAGCATATCTCTCTCTAACCCTAAACAAAAGTTTTATCTGCATTCAGTCCCTTCTTTGTATCAGTGTCTCCATAAATGTAATTTCTTCACCAAATATTATATGCAACAATTCTTACAAGAAGACAGTTTCTTTAAACAGTTAATTTGCATGTGCTAATGCACTGTCACATGCCTAAATTAAATAATGTTTATCTAGTTTCACTGTTGATGTTTTACTTTCAATTTCAATTGGAGTAGCTACATATAAAAGCCAGTGAATATAATCTCCTAAAACCAGTATGCCTTACTTATATAACTCACTCCAAATATTTCAGAACACTTACTGCCAAATGCCTGCAGTAATTCCATTCCCCTCATATGCACTGGAAAATCCTGATTTGCAGGCCAGGTCCAGCAGAAGTGTCCACAATGCCTCCAATTACAATCCTAGACCTGAACTCTAAGATCAGGATTCACCACTGTTCACATGCACCCTTTTACCATTACAGGTATTTCTTTCTAATCTTAAATGTTGCCATCTCCATAGCATTCGAAACTTTTCCTTTTGTGCCCATTTTACTCCAAGACTGGTCACTTACTGGACAGATGCAATTTATTTTTTCATTGTTACTTTCACTTGCTGTCCAGATTCTTTGTCTTTGGCATACTATCCTTGATTGTCAGTAATATATCTCTCTTTCTTTTCTTCTGTATAGTTCACTGAAATACTACTTTCTTTAATTTACTCAGTTGGTAGCCATGTAATTGAAGCACCGTAATACAATTTGTGTCCATGGTTGTGTTTCAGAATTAATTTTCAATTCACTGTCTGAAGTGTATGGTTCCAAGCTTATAATAAACATTTCTTTGGCAGACATCCAGAAGTGCTGTCAGAATCTGAAATTATTTTGTGTGGAACATTATGTGAATACTGAAGTTGTCATCTAAATTCAGAATTTGAATATTTCTGGCAAAAAAATTCTAAGTTCATTTTTGAGAGACAGAAATAAACATTCGATGCAAACAGAACACACTTTCATTACTACTACTAATACTACTACTACTACCACCACCACCACCACCACCACCACTACCTATAACACACACACACAAAAAGAGTGTGATGAAATGTTCACCTGCCAGAGTCTTCACTATTGATTTCCCTCTTTGTTTATTTACTGTAGCAGAAAGAATTTTCTCCCCACTTGAAAGATGTATTGTGATTCCAAGGTGTGCTCATCCACTCACTCAGTTATAAAAACAAAGAGCTGGAATTATCATTTCAAAACATTTCCAATGACTCTTACTCCAACAATGGCAACAATGCTACCAATAATACACAATTCAAATGATCTGACTAGCATTTCTTTCTGTAAAGTGAGGAGTTTAACACAAAATAATGACATAGCCTCTTGTACACTTGAAAATAAAATGCCATGATATATAGTAGAAGTTATTTCTAGTTAATGTTTCCTTCAAAAAAGTGTCTGGGGCCTCAGAATACACAATGTAGTAATTTCATTTTTGTCCAAGATATGTCTTAATCTCTATATACCTGCACAAGCAAGAACTCTTTCTCCATTTTGTAGCTGAAATAACTTGATTTCCACAACTTGCTCACTTAACCCTCTTTATGTATAGACAAGATGTGTACAAACTTTGAATGGTGTAAAGTGCATGTAACCACACAGATTGTTTCAGCTTGCCATTGTAGATGTCCACATTGGCTCACTGTCTGTGTCTGCAGCAGGACAACTATTTATTTCTAAGATTTCTTGATATGCATATGTGTTGCTTCAGTGGAAGTGCAAAGAAAGGACATGTAAACATATAACTTCTCACCTGAAATCCACTGGTCTCACGTCTAAAAGCTTTCCTTGTTTCAGAGATCCAACAAGAAATTGCAGTATTATATGAAATCCTGTATCATTTGTTGCTTACAGTTTTCCGCAAATCATCTTGCATTATTTTCATGTCAGTTCATTTGGAATACTAAGACAATGGATAAGTGGAATATATGAAGAACTTGAAAATATGACACATATACTGCAAACAAGGAAATGCCAGTAAGCACCAAACTGGAGATTTTATGTGTAGTACAGATATACCAATTGCAGTTTAACATTACAAACAAACCCCATTTCTCCACCATTTATTTCAAAGGGGATGATAATGTAATGTATTTTTAAAGACTCAGATTTATTGCATTCCTTCAAAGTTTGTGTGATCCTCTCAAGCTTCTTGATAATTGTTTAAATGTATTTCTTTCCACATAAACACAAGAGAAAGTGTACAGTATCAAAACATTTTCTGTACTACATTAAGGGACACATATGTGTGATATTTTAACACACACACACTCACAAGCTTTCTAACCATCTGAATGAAGGGGATGCAAAGGTGTGAAAATAATATTATTTACAAAGGCTGGAAATTTTATATTACAAAGAATGGGGCTAGTGAGGCCTATTGATCCTGGAGTTTAAGGCTGTTTACCCCCAAACAAAACCGGCCTACTCAACACATTGAGTGCATGTTTTATAAGTGTTATGGTGTTGGAAGCCCTTCAGCAAACCTTGGGACAGATAGCCCAGTAGGTATTGAATATCCAGCTACACTATTTTAACATTCATCATAATAATGCTTGATGATAATCTGTGTATTTGTTGTCATCTGAAAAAGCTTCTAACTCTGTGAATTAAATTGTTTAGTTTGATAATATAGAATGAAATCTCAGTGGAAGAAAGTTAGACTGAAATTTACTGTGCATTACCCTGGCTTCTGTGATGTGTTCATTCTGTGAGTCGTTAACATGCTGAGGAAGTTAAAATGCTGTAGCAGGATTCATTAAGTAATTGTACCTAATTATTCTCTGTCCCTCATGACCAATGTGTGAAATGTGTTGACAACTTAAAGAACATTTTGCCCTTGAACCTAAAGTAGAATGACTTCAGCTTAGTTTACAATTAAAAACAGCAGAAAAGTTCCAATTCTTGAACTGCATATAAAACATATAAGTCTGTTGGTTATTATTTTCAAAAGACAGAAGAAGAAACTGTAGTCCAGTGGAATGAAATGAACAACATGGAGAGAGGCACAAGCCTACATTTAAAAAAAAAAATGCAATTCTAAATCTTATACTATTGAATTTATGCACATCTATATTATATAAATAGGGAGAGGAAAGCCTCTTCAACTGCTTTAAAAATCTTATGCTTAATCTCTAATTTTTATTTTTATTAAATAATGTGATTAATCAGTGACCTTGGGTCATGATACGTTATAATAACGTTATACATAATATGGGTATATGACTATTATAATGGGTTTATTCGCATCATCACAAGCAATGTTAAAAAGTAACTAAATAACATATTATCATGAGATCTGTTAACAGTCACTCGTTATTGTTACCAGAGGCTGAGTTAAGGTGCTGTTGCTCTTTTTTATATATTACAGAGGAAATCATTGTATAAAATATAATACTAATAATTAATTTATTTAAAAAGTCTATATAAGTGAAATCTCAAAAAAGGCGTTTTCTTCCAGAATAACATTGATTAAAACACTGCTGACTCAGGAAATATAAGACGCCACATTTCATATTGTACTTGATGAACTATAAAAATTGCAGAAAGACACATACATATTAAAAACTTAAGAAGAATAATGATCTAATCAAAATGACTTTAATTATCTGTTATGAACAAACTGTATAACTGTTTATAATTCAGTTTCTTGCACAAAGTTAATTTCTTGTTTTTGGCGCGTTCGCAAAAGAAGGTTAAAAATGCACCTATTAGTTCTGTCAATCTGTTCATCTATCAGCTTAACAACTGAAGGAACAATGGAAAGATTTTCTTTAAATTTAGCATTGGGAGTTTTGCTAAATTTGTTAACATATGTCAGTTTTGGCTTAAAACTGGACAATACTGAACACTTTGCAAAAAGACCTACATAGATGTATGGTTGTTTGTCCAGTATATCTTTCTACCTATTTATTGAGACAAAAATATTTCAAGTTACAGAGAAAAATAACACCAAAATTTTATGAAGGCCAGGACACTTTTCTGGAAGTCTAACTTTTCTGAGATAATTAGACAAAATTGAGCGAACGCGCCAGAAGTGTGCTATGCAACATATCCTAACTTGTTTATTCCCATAAAATGCATGCAATTAGCCAATCATAACTAGTAATTTTGCAATAACCTTTAATTTAAACTGACAGCCTGTAAAGGTGACAAGCAGTATGTTCACTACTAATACATTTTTTAAAGTCAGTTTCATAGATACAGCCTCCCTATCCTCCCTGTTGCTTCCTAATTTTATCAGCTATATCTTGATATGTTACCTGGATCCAGTAGTGCAGTGATAACCACACTTTCCTATTTCATGTTATTGAAATGTGGCATACATGGTGCATGTTTCCAGTCTGCCTTACCCTATCCCTTGTCTCCTTCCCCAGTCAGAGAGGGAAGTGGGAAGTAATACCAATGCAGATCTAATTTCCTGCCAAGTGAAAGTTCATCATAAAACAAGCCCTCTAATTCACTTATCCTTACTATTTGCCAAATACAAAATTATCAATACAGTCAATTTCTTTGGAATGCACGAGTCCTTACATTCATCTTCAAACATATTTAGACACCACATTTGAGTCTTGCACTTCCTTTTCATTTTCCCTTGCATGTTACATGTCCAGTCAAGTTCCTTAATGCAGTGTCCCTTTTTAATACTACAGGTTTTTACCATCAAAGATGCCTTCTCACCAGAGGATGATCTCAGTACAATGGCATATGGGAAGGTAAAGTTTGGGATGAAATGACCTTTCACCCACACCACATATTTTATACACCACAATAGGATACTTTCTTACTATGCCGTAATATTCATGAAAATACGTTTTATCAGGAAAGATAGACTTATGGCAATCATATCTCTGCATCTGTTCCTCCTTAATAATTTAAACAACTGATAGATTTTCATGAATATAAGTATGATTTTCAGGACGACTCACCCATAAATGCATTTTTCATGTATACTTTAAATTGTCAATTATATTTCTCTCTGACAAAAGATCCACTTCATTCATTTCAAAGAGTAGGAGAGGAATGGTTTTCAAAACAAAACATACTGCTGTCTTTAATGTAGATTTGGTGGTAGTTCATTAATATGAATATGGAATATTGTTGTGTGCAAGTATATGAAGGAATTAATCCCTTTGAAGTATTTAGCATCAGCCCTGTTTCCATTCCTACAAACTGCCTGTATTCATTTCAACCTCACTATTTTCATATCATATCTTTTGCCTTCTACCTAATTTTGTCAAAAAGCCTTCTGCAATTCTATAATTTTTAAAGCATATCAAGAGGCCATCAGCATGCATGCGTGACAATGTTTCCCTGTCATAATTGGCTTTTTAAAAAAACAATAATGGCTTTCCTGGGCTACAACTGTATGTAAAGGGACAGGAAGCTCAGGTTTGGGATTCAGTAAAATGCTCTTATGAACACAGCAATGAACCGCTGGTTCCCACAAAAGGCAAGGAATTTAAGTAGCCAAGCGGCCAACTGACTGTAGCTAATGACCACATTATTAAATAAACCATAAAAAATAAGTGAAACACTCTTCTCCATGGAGTTAGTTATTACATCATTCTTTGTACTACAACTATACAACAGTTGCCCAGAAAGTAACATCTCTTTTTTTAGTAAAAATTTATTCCTAGATCATGAAAAATTATACATTATAAAGAGTGATTTTTGACTCCATACATTTTTCCACAAAGTCTCCATCCACTTCTACAGCCTTGTGCAAATAAAAAACAACTGTGTATATACTTTGTAGGTACTGTGCCTTGCCCTGCACACATAGCCAAGTTCTCAGTGCATGAATCATGTCATCAGTCTCAAACTTTGTACCAGAGATTGCATCCTTTAGGACTCGAAATAGGTGGAAATCTGATGGTGCTAGATTGGGGGTGTAGGCTGAATGGGTTAACACTGTCCATCCAAGTTTTGTGATAGATCCCTGAGTCGTCAAGCTTGTGTACGGCCTTGCATTGTCATGCTGAGGCATGATTCTGTTGGATTCTTGTGAGGCCAAACTCGTTTGAAATGCTTCCCAAATTCTGTCAGCATCCTGATGTAGGCGTCAGATTTGACTATATCCCCTCTTGGCAATGCATCCACAACAATCACTCCTTTACAGTCCCAGAAGACAAGTGAGCATGACCTTATCCACTGATGGAGACTTATGAATTTTTTTCTTCCATTGAGATTGAGGATAGTGTCATTTCATAGATTGAATTTTTTTCGCAGATTCAAAATTACGGGGCCAGGTTTTACTCGCTGTAACATCCTGAGAGGAAGGTTTCTCCCTCAGCTTCAAAACGCGCCAACCCTGAAGAAACGACTTTTCTCTCGGTTTTGTGTTCTAGTGTGAGGATCCGAGGAACCCATGTCGTGCACACCTTCCAGGATCCAAGATCTCGAATGATATGAATATTATTTCCTTTGGTGACTGAAAGAATACTGCAAATTGTCGAGTTGTGATGCATCAATCCACGCGAACGATGGCATCATCACCCTGCGGCATTTCAGGACCAACAGCTCAAACATAACGGCCTGAGGGAGGTTGGCCATGAAGCTCTGTTTTCCTGTTTCGGAAGTCGTTATTCTCTTCACCCTGCGACCAACGGTACTTCCATCGACCGCAACACTTCCACAAACATTGCAAAGACGTCTGTAGATGTGTACCACTGACGTTTTCTCAGCAACGTCACACTGCAGAAACGAGGCTCCAAACTTTCGCTCACCCCCGCGTGTGTCGCTTTTGTCGTGGTTTTCGTTTTTTCACTATTCCCTTCCCGCAACTTACCACGTTTCGAAGGAAACACCCACAATGCAATTCGCATTATACATGGCCGAAGACGACAAGTCACAGCTAGAAGGTGCTCTCAACACTCTACTACAAATAACGGAGAAGAACGGCAACCTAAGGAAAGACCTTAAACAAGACATAGTGGAATCTGTAAGTACACTAAGAAATATCTTTATTAATCTAAAGAACAGGGTGAAGAGCAGAATGAGGAAATAGATCGACTGGGGGTTGAGTTAAACAAAGCGAAGGAGGCCATTAGGAATAGCAGGGCAGCCGACATAACGGGGCACTCAACGACATCTAAGAGCGGTGCAGTGACCACAGATTATCTAGTGACAATTCCCGAAGGCAATCATCAACGCCAGCTGCCACCTAGCGGCGGAGCAAAACACTTTACTCCGAGGCGGTCCGTAAAAGCACAGATACGCGGTTTAAGATACTAGTAAAATCTGAGAGTAATCTCACCACAGAAGCGATTAAAACTGTCGTGAAGTCAAACATAAATCCTACGGCAATGAAGGTAGGAGTCAAGTCCTTCAAGTCACTGAAGGACGGTAGGATACTCATAGAAACAGGAACCTAAGAAGAAGCTAATTTACCAAGTTCCTCAATCAGGGGCAAATGCGGGAACGATTTGGAAGTCACTGCTTCGAAACTAAGGAACCCTAGGATGGCTATATACAACGTACCGCAGGAAATTAACGTGGAGAACCTGGAGGAAACCATAATGACCCAAAACCCAGAATTAGGTTTGATACAGGGGGACATTGAGGCAAAATTCACATATAGAACCAAACGAGAACGGATAAATATGGTCATAGAAGTCTGCTCAAGCACGACAAAGAAACTTCTTCATACAAAACTGAAACTAGGATGGCT
>Ga0209755_10008530_pt1 | contig 10953 bp, 7 predicted proteins | sample TergutCo191P1_FD_187301 | JGI IMG/M metagenome (GOLD analysis project Ga0209755, IMG submission 187301) | Cornitermes sp. P1 segment gut microbial communities from Petit-Saut dam, French Guiana - Co191P1 (SPAdes) (version 2) | ecosystem: Host-associated > Arthropoda: Insects > Digestive system >... | reverse complement strand
GAGTTTTTTGTCCAATTTAGAAGTTTTATTTTCCTGTGAACATTTTTTTGTAAATGTATGTTTACTCATGAGTAACTATTAAGAAATTAAGTTCCACAACATAAAGGTTTAAATCCAGGTTAGTAGGTTTCATGAACAATTGAGATTCAGTGCATGACATTCCGAAATTTTGCATTCAGAAATGCTGTTTTGGCAGTTCCATATACAAAGTTTATCTAGATATTTCTTTAAAATTATATATCAAATGGGCTACAGACATTCACACATGTACACAGGAAGGAGTAAGGAACTGAGCAGAGTGGACACATTTTGTGCGTACAGTTGCCATATTTGTTACACACAGAAGTTATGAACAAAACCAACATGTTATAAAACAAGCGGATGATAAATTAGGGTTCCAAAACCATGTGAAAAGTACTTTCATAGTGCTATTAAAAGAGATGGAAGCATACTATTACAGACATCAGTATTATGTAATTATTATGCTAGACTTCTCCAAAATTCGCCCCTCAAATGTGTTTGTATAAAATACAAGAAACAATTTTAACATGACAAAGGCAGTCAGTGAGCATGTGAAGTTCATCATATATAAATGCCTCAACTTTCAAAGTGGAATAAGTTATGTATTATAAAGGTTCATAAAGAGTTTGGTGTTCCATGGCAAATAAAAAACACTGTAACAAAATGAACAGAAGAATAACATTAATGCACATGTGAAGAAAGGAATTTCTAATCTGTTTAATTCATTACAGTTAGTCATTCATTTTACTTTAAAATAATCTATATGATTTTGTGTTGAATTTAAAGTCAAAAGTTTGGTCCTAAATCATGCTAGCTCCTGTCTACAGAGGAAGAGGCAAATGAAATATCACAAACATGGATATTCTGAAGCATTTAAGTGCAGATTTGAATAAGAAAGTGAGAAACTACTTCAACTAAACTACGAAAAGAGGACTGTAGATTGGGAACTTTAATATCAGTTCTATTATTATGCATTTATTGATGGTTTATTTTATGACATTATCAGTAAAGTTAAAGTAAAGTTCACCCTAGAATAGGACAAAAAGACCCCAAAGGAGGGGTAGAGGTATAGCTTGACTCTTGCCAAACCCAAGGCACTAGATTGTGGTGGGTGGTTGCCACGCCCCAGTCACTTCACCCCCCAGGAAAGAACTGGTACCCACTGTAAACGAGGCTGGGTGGGCCCAGTGCTGGTCTAGATGGGAGTGGGAAATCTCGCCCCCACTGGGATTCAATCCCCGGACCGTCTAGCCTGTAGCAAGTTGCTATACCGACTGAGTTATCTTGGCCATGGTATAATCAGTAGTTCAGATTATATAGCAACAAAAAGTAGAAAAACTGAAAATAACACAAAAGAAAATGGTGGTGGCCTGTTTCGATACATTTTCCCCATATTTACTAGGAGGGTCCGAAAAAACCATGAAAAACTTCGGTCAGGACAGTGTATCTTCAAGCTGGAATTTGAATGTGGGACTTCCAGAATGCTGTGTGTTCAGTTCTTCCAATGAAATAACATTAGCCTGTTTGAGACTTGCAATTCCAGACACCTACGCAGTTTGACATATTCTTACACAGTGTGTGTAAGTTTAGAGCAACTCCAGGATCAGTTAGGCTGTAACCTGTGAGTTAACCAATCATATACAATTCTTCATAGTTCCTACATACATGTATATGTTCATGTTCAGTTATAACACACACAATATTCTTGTATACAGCAATTTCTCAAACAATACTGTAACATTTGTGACTTGTATTTAGAAGCTGCATTGCCTGAATCTCAATGGCAGCACTGACCACCTTGATTGAGCCACTTCTGCAGTTTTCCTCATTTCCTACAAGCAAATGTCATAATGCTTTCTTCCAAATTCTTTCTAATTCATGACTTGCCAATCATCTGGACATTTCACTGCATATATTCTGAGATACTAACAGTGTCATTAGTAAGCATATAAATAAACGATCACCATTTAAATGATACAACAAATGGACCACTAACACATGTATGCACTGCGATCATTTAGGGACATGCAATGGGAGTAAACCTGTATCGTTTACCACACAGCATATCTGCAATCGTTCTAGCAAGCATGGGGAAATACCAGCTGGCTTATGCATGGCCAGTCTGCCACGTGTATGCACCATCACAACAGTGCTTGAATGAGATGCATGCCCAGTTATCTGGTCTCTCACATAGAGTAGTTGATTACTGAATGTCAGAAAGTTTTCTGTTAGGAAACAAGTATTCATTGACAGTAGTCTTGCTAAATACACATGTGTTATCAAAAACATGTTGCCAAAGGTTTTGTACAAAATAACCTGCATCATTGGTGCATAAAAAGAATAATATAAAAAACAGTGGTAAAACGCAAAATTACAGGTTCAAAGCTGGACAGAAAATAAAACCTTAAAACTTGTACTTTTCTTGGATGATGCATGGTTTAGATGAAGTATGATCATAAACAGCCAAAATAAAAAATTAGTGGTATGAAAGTATCCACATGGTTTGTAAAGTTTCCTGCAATTGACCCTAAAGTGCAGTGAGTGCAAACAAAATTATAAGGTCCCTGTTTTTCAAAGAAAATAAATCCTGGTTGTTCCAGTAAATTAAACCTAGCACCATTATTTATGGAATTAAGAGAAAATGAAGAACTGGAGGAAATCTATTGTTTCTAATGAAGTGAAACAAGACGTTGGAAGAAAAACTACCACTACTTCAAACAATGAGCTCTGTTGTGTGTGTTGAGAAATATTATCAGCAGGTACAAGGCTTGCATGGAAGTTGGACATCATCAATTTGAGAATGTTCTATAAAATTAGGTAGACTTGCAGAGCAAATACAGACTTCACTCAAGCAGGCTCTGCACATGATAAAATTCCCAAGACAACTGCCATGCTAAGACTAGAAATTCAATATATGGTCTTTATTTAGCTGATATAGGCAAGGGGAACCTTTAAAGAGGGGACCAATAGCTTGTCCCGAAACATCTGTGAACAACTACCAACCCATGCTGCAGAAAAACCCGGAAGATCAACGATCTCAACTACACTGCAGCAGAAGTCTGAAATCTCATGTGTATAATATGTAACTTAAATATTCACCTCTTGAACTGTGTGAATCATATGGATGTATGAATTTACTTTTTTGAAAGTTCTGGGGACTTCATTGACAAAGCTGAAGAAATTAATGAAAATCAAAGTCTCATATTAACATTAAATCTATATAAGACAAAGAATTATATTGCATGCTACAGGATATAATTAAGTAACCTGTCCAACTATTACTTAGGAAATCAAACATAAAGGTAAAGTTCGCCCTATAACAGGCTATGATGCCCCAGAGAGGGAGTCAAGCTCTACTCTTTCTTTAACCTTCGCGCTAGATGGCGGTGGGTACTTAATGTCACATCCCGGCTGCTTTACCTCTAGGAAAGAGACATGGTACCCATTGTAAAGGAGACTGGGTGGACCTCAGAGCTGGCCTGGATGGGAAGGGCAAATCTCGCCCCTACTGGGGTTCGAAACTTGGTCCATCCAGTCCGTAGCATGTCACTATACTGACTATGCTAGCTCAGCTACTAAACTCAAATATCCTATTTTTGACGCAATCGCAAAATTGCGAAACATGATTATTAGCATCATCATGTCTGTCTGTCTGGAACAACTTGGCTCCCACTGGACAGATTTCATAAAATTTGCTAATTCAGTATTTGTTGAAAATCGCTCACGAAAATTTAAGTTTTATAAAATATGACAAGATTAATAAGAATAACGGGTATTTTACATGATGACCTATGTACCTCACACAATTCTTGGAATGAGAAATGTTTCGGAGAGAAGGTAGAGAAAGTCAAAACATACATTTTATACTCAATAATGTTATTCTGAAAATCCCGCCCTTTGTGAAATAATGTGGAATGGTACAGTCAGACAGGCCACAGATGGCAATATAATATGGCTCATGTGCATTTGGTGCTGGATAACTAAGGCTACAGACACACACTCAGAATACCTAATACTTATTGCTTTTCCAGAGCAACAATTGTTACGCAAATGTACCTCAATTTTACGTAATACATACATCACTTATGTTATTGATGATAAATTCTAGATTCTGAAAATTTTGCATTTTGATAATTTGCTTTAGTAAAATATACACCTATCTAATGTTTTATTACTCACAGCAGCATAAAATTATTATTTATCCAAAACATACAGAATTAAGAAAATTGGCAACAATTGGTACAGAAAAGTACAATAATGTAATGTGTTAACACTAATAACATGCTGTGTCAGTGCACATTAAAAAAAGTATGTAATTCATTTAAACTGCAGCAAAATGTCTCACGAGAAATTATGTCTCTTACATTGCCGGCATAAGAAAGTAAGCTGATGTAGAAAGTCTAAAAGCAGAAGATGCGAGTATACGACAGACATGTTTACAACACAGTCATATATACAACAAACCCTGGTTACCTATTTTATGGTTTCTAGTGACATTGCCAAAAGCTTGCCTGTATATGTGACTGTCAAAAACATGCAATGTGGAAACATTCTGATTCAGTTTCCAGTGACCTGCATGATTAAGAGCAATGAATAAGTGATAGAAAAATGACCTGTTAAAAAAGAGACCTATCTGAAAATATGTAAGAATTAAGGATCTCACACAACAGTGAGTACTACAATTATGGTCTTGTTTGGTAGTTTGGTAGATAGTTGCTAACATTTTGGAATAACACACAACCACTCTACACAAGCTTCAACATAGAAGACCATAATCTCACTACTGACTGCTGTAGGAACCTAAAATCTCACACATTAAACTAATTTCATTCTAAACAACTTGCAATAGAGAACTGTTTTTATGTGTTCAGTACTGCATTCACTGGGGAACGTCAAACATGTGAAATGTAACCACCTGAGGAAAAATACTTATCATAAATTACACTTTATTCTATTACATGCCACATAATTCACCATTACTAAATAATACGATAGACAGAAGGTGGAAAGAAATACAGTGATCATAAATTCTGATATGTAGAACTTATTTTTAACAGGCTACATGTACATGAAAAGTGAAGTACTATGAAACAAAAAACTGTAAACATATATAGTACATATGCAGTGTATACAAAACATACTTACTAACAATATTTCGCTACTGCAGTGAGACAGAAATATGAAACAAGATGCAAACACACTGAAGCAAGTGGAAGATAAGCAAGCTACCAGCAAGCTAATTTACACTAGGCAGCAAGCATGAAAGGATATGTGTCACAGATATGCAATTTTCAAAGCAAGTATAGAGGCAAGTATGTGTACTCTAATCTACATAGACACGAAAGGAAAAAGGATGGACATTTGTTCGCTAAACTGAAATAATGCAGGAAGCATGTCAAATGTGATAGTGCAGCAAGCAAGCACAACACATGTAGTGGTGGGAGTTACCTTGAATAGCTGCACTCCAATAACAGCGAACATGAACTGCAGGAGGTAGGTTACCAGCATGATATTGCCGATCGTCTTAATGGCTACTATCACGCATTTCACTACGTACTAGGGGAGGAGAGAGAGAGAGAGAGGCAATGTCAGTATGGAATTGGTTTCTTTCAGTTACTCTAGCCCAAAGCCCTCAACAGGCAGGCAGACAGGCATCCGGTCAAATGCACCTAAGGGACCAAATACCAGAGCAGAGCAACTCCATGCCGGACACTTGGTTGGGATGGTGGGTCACGGAGGGAAAGAAGCAAGCGAGCCTGGGCCAGATTAAGATGCTGACTGAAACACACAAACAAATTCTTCCGAATAAATAGCGACATTCATGTTATCATCATAACAAATTCTAAAACTAGAAACGCACAAGCAACCAAACGAAAGAAAACAGATCCATATGATAAAAAAATTGTTAGACTGTTTTATAATTATTAATAAACAATCCACTTCTCAAAGATGCTTGTAGATTTTCCTGTTGCTTCTGCTTTCTGTTTGTTTCTCCCTGTCTAGCTCGTTGAAGCCTGAGTAACTGTATGGCCAGCATCTTATTCTTGCCAGATTCCTTTCCATATCCCAGAGGTTCAGGGATAAACCAGTCTTCAAACTCAAAACAAATCAAATTCAGGCCACTTCAGTTCTGTAAACTTCAGTGAAGAACATCTGTGTTGGGGGACCAGAATGACAGCTGAGGGAGCCAGCAAGCAATTTGCAACCAAGCCATATCATAAGAAGAACCCAAGAGAGAATACAAATTTAACTTCCCATCAATATGTGTACCAACACATAAATGAAAAGAGGTAACTACACATCCACTCTCTTTTTCAGGTAATTCCCCCGCACAAGAGGGCTACGTTATGTATTTCCCAGACTTCTTTACCCTCTACACAACGTTAAGTAATAAAGCACACAGCAAGAGCCAGAACATGCAACAAGAATCATCCTGTCATGGCATCAGGATGGAAACAACCATCAACCTTCTAGTTACCTGGTGGCTCCCTTGCTAGCCTTGCAACCTCTCCCACTGCTCTGCCCTGTCCTAGAATGACTAGTGAAGAGCACAAAATTTTGGAACAGATTTTAGGATATTCAAAACTTTGCAATTCTGTGTGGGCTAACGAACTAGGTAACAGGAGAAACATACACAGGTACTGTACGACACAATTTCTAAGTCACACTGACATGCAAATTAGTTGGGGCAATGACAAACAAGGTGCAGCGCGATGCAACGCAACGCAACAAGGCTGGGTAGGAGCACAAACATCTTGCTGACTGGCTCCCTGCATCGTCTTTATAGAACACAAAACCACAAGGACTAATTTAAATAAAACAAAATACTGTACATCACATAAGAAATTAATATTTTCAAATATGAAAATAAAAATGAGAACTTAAAGCCCATTAAAGATTAATCTAAACCCAGAGGTGCATTTGCCACTAAACATTGATTGTTTGACTGCTGCCTACCTTAAACAACTGGACTCCAATAACAGCAAACATGAACTGAAGAAGGCAGGTGACCAGGACAATGTTGCCAATAGTCTTTACTGCGACTATCACACACTGGACTACGTGCTATAGGACAGATACATCATCAACAAATACCAGACACTGTCTGTCTTGGAAACACCTTGTTCTCTCCTGTGTAAACATGGGCCAGGTTCATCCTCAGGTGCCCCATGCTATGTAATACATTTACTAAAAGTAATGAACCAAACTGTGTGGTCACTTGGCACAACAGGGCTCTTCCACCAGTCTGCCACCTGCTTCATTTTGTACATATATACACAATGGAAAGAGTAGCCAAGAAAAAACTTTACAATTATAATATCTATTATTTACATTACTTATATTCTAAAATCAATTATATTTCTTTTGTCATACAAAAAGTTTTATAATCTCTAACTGGCAACACGCACAGTGGGGTTTGCTACTATATCTGCCACTCTTGTTTTAGTAAAATTACAAGTCAAAATATACTATAAAATAGCATGAATACATTCTGTACTTTTTTGTACTCTGTAATTACTTTGATACTGATTATAGAGAAACCCCACACATATGTATTGGGTAGCTTATGAAACTAAGCGTCCCATTTTCCTTACCTTGAGCCCTTTTGCCCTGTTGATAGCCCGGAGGGGCCTGAGTACTCTCAAAACTCGAAGAATTTTGACCACTGAAATGGCACTTCCACTGCAAAATTGTAATAAGGTCTTTTTAAATTTACTAGTAACACTGATGCCTGAAACTAAACATATCACACTAAATGGTTTCCCACATATATCACACCTTGCAAGTGAAACACTGGAATTTAAATGTATGCATGTGCAAGTCATTTGGCATAATCACTCATCAATCAGAAGCAAGAGGACACAATAACCCCATATCACAGATTAACCCATTGCAGTATCAATACACTCAGTCCAGCTTTTCACTTCCCTCTTCTGTAGTGTTACATAACACTCAATTGAGCTATTTATATTTTCTCTTGTGGGCATGGACTCAGCCCAGACAGGTCTTTGCAATTATTTTTTTTTTTATATTATTCATCCCCTTGTGTTACTACACACAGACCAATACAATGCCCATTGAACACACTTGATATTTTAAACGCTACACATTTCAACTTTTACAAACAAGCCATTATTAGTGTGTACAAAAAGTTGTAGGTAATGGTACATAATCTTGAGATTCAACGTTAGGGTTTGGAAAAAATTCACACCATTGCCTAATATTTTAACAATGTGATTTCAGCATTTTAACTATGATGAACAACTACAAGAGCCATTAACACCTGTTATAAATATTACACCAAGATTTTCAAGATGATGATGTTTTAATAATGGATTATAAATATAGATCTAAGACAAGGTGAGACATGAGACTTGATTTTTAAATAATGGATGTTGTGTACTGAACTTTCATTGTTTTGTACAGCCTGATGATAGCTTGTTAATAAAGATTGAAACAGTTAGTTCTGATTAAAATATAAGTTGTGTATAATAATTTATTGGCTTATTAAAATTATTTTTGACTATTAATAAACAAAAGAGCACCATCATTTTCTGGAACAGGCTGAACCACATAAGGTACAAAACTCAGACCATGTAAATTTAAAACCTACGTGTCAAACCCTCTAGTCTTTTGTTTCAACCCATGCAAATTTGTAATCTTAATAGGCATCATACAACGAAAGATTTAATCTTCTACATACCGTATAAACATGGCGATAAGAGAGACAAACACCACAAGCAAGTCAAGAAGATTGAAAGCTGAGCGGCAGAAAGCACCATCATGGAGAACAAAGCCATATGATATCATCTTCAGACAGATTTCCACTGTAAACACTGATGTGAAGAAGACATCAAATTTTGACAGGATCTGAAAAATTTATATTGTATTGATTATCATGACATAACATGACAAAAATACATATGAAGAATTATGACTTGTGAGTACAGTAGTTTCTTTTATGATATAAAAATAAAATTTAGAAAATTAAACAATGCTCAATTTACAAATAATGGCATATTTTAAAAGACTCCAGTCACAAGTCATTTCCCAGGGGACTGCTTATGCTATACACCAATCTTGCACACCAGCTTGTTACCATTCCACTTACTGAAGCGCCTATGAGGTCCCTGTGATACGCCTGCAGTTGCTATGTGGATTACTGCATGTTACACAGGCAAGTACAGTTGCTACAAGAAATGTTGTAAATTCACATAAAACTCCTGGACAGGCTGCTTCTATGTGAGAAAGCAACTGACAAATTACAAGGTTGCAAGAAATGGGTTCCATTTTAGACAGTAAGAGAAAATTCAGAAGATACATGCTAATTTCGGACAAGAGAGGCAATGTATGTATACTGAAACACTGTGGTGTGTTCACACAACCATTTTGCAGTGGAAACATAACAATGCAATCTGTGTGTGTTGTTGAGTTACATCCCATTGTCAACTATACAAATGCTGAGTGATGCACAACAATACTTTTATGGTAAATTTATGTCACTGGCAACAATGCAAATTATACATACCAGATTTAGAAAGAAATTATATTCCAACACACAGTTTTCACAAGTTACATATAAACGCTACAATGCAACAAAAAAAGTCTGTTTGCTCATGGCCTTCTTTAGATGCATAGTTTGGTTAAACAGATTGTAATGACATATAAGTCACTGCACAATTTCTCAGTTTTTATATTGCCATGAAACATTATAAGAGGATAGTCAGAATTAGTAAATTATGAAGCAATATGTATTAAATATTATGAGCATGTGCCTGTATTCTTGTGTTAGTCATCCGGTATGCAAAGTGCATCTTTTTATGCAGCACTGTATTGTCATGTGTAGCCTATCTAGCTCTACCATATTTTTCTACATTACTTCATAAATGGCAAGATTTTTGGATAAACTGTATTGAACATAATATGTGTTTTGATTTTCTTTACAATGTCTGCAACATTTCTCAAGTTAAGAATAATTCATTGAGATAACATCATGTATGTACATAGGTTTTCATGCAAAGTACCCATCATTTTTAGAAGATTTTAATCAAACTTCAATTTTCTTGACAGCTTTTCAAAAAATTCTGAAATATCAAATTTAATGCAAATTTGTCCTGTGGGAGCCAAGCTGTCCCATGTTGATGTACAGGCACACAGACAGACATGACAAAGCTAACAATCGCTTGTCGCAATTTTTCAAATGCACTTAAAAAAAACTGGACATTTAATAACAGATGGAGGGCATCTAGATGACAGAGGTAGACAAAAGTGTTTTATTTAATGATGTTGTCAGTTGATAAAATTATACATCGGTGGTAAATAAATGAAATATGAATATTGAGAAATGGTGGAATGATACACACAGGTGAAAACATAAGAACCTGAAGGAAAACCTGTCAGCTCGACCCCTTTGTCCACTACAAATGCCACATGGACATGCCTGTGTTGTCCCATCTGCATGGCTGAACAGAGTAGAGAGATATGTGTTTAGGTTTTATGAGGGGGTAGTCCCTTGGTGGTGGCCTGAAATGAGCAACGTTCTCTTCTCCATTTCCTCTGGGTTCAAGGAAATGTGTTCTTATTGTCACCTAAACACTTTCACTAATTATTTAAAGTACGAAGCTGCAGAAAAGTTTCTCTGAAATCTTGCAAACGCAGCCCACAGACACATAAAGCACAAACCTCAAAACAGGATTAAAAAAAAGGAATCCCATTACAGGCCTGGACAGGCCCTGAGGGTTCTTGGAGATTAAGCTCCCAGATTTCAAGACAGTCCACACATGAAGGTTGTATGGTTGTCAGCCCTATGCATTGACCGCCTTTAACCCCAAGGAAATATTCCTGGTACTCATTTCTGTTACAGGCTGAGTCGACCGCAGGGTCATATTGCAGCCAGAATGATTATGTGAATGAATGAAAAATTCCAATGAC
>Ga0209755_10008529_pt1 | contig 10954 bp, 8 predicted proteins | sample TergutCo191P1_FD_187301 | JGI IMG/M metagenome (GOLD analysis project Ga0209755, IMG submission 187301) | Cornitermes sp. P1 segment gut microbial communities from Petit-Saut dam, French Guiana - Co191P1 (SPAdes) (version 2) | ecosystem: Host-associated > Arthropoda: Insects > Digestive system >... | reverse complement strand
AAAGTGGCCTTACCTGTGAGCTGAAGAAAGTATAACAACAAGGAAGGGACGAAAAAGGGAACGAAAACAAGATCAAATGATGGAATAGTAATGCTAGAAGAAGCGAAGAGAAAAGACAGAGGAAGGTGATAAATCGGAAGAATGTTTCATAGTACATGTCAGCCGCAAATGCAATTGTGATAGTGACTTCGCAGGCAGAATTATTAGAGCAGCCCTAGGGGGTTATAACTGTATTGCAGCAATACATCTTCATTTGCTGCACAAAGTGAAGGTCAAAAGGAGATAAAATCCCTCATAACATGCAGCGTACAGGCTGCTTGGGGCACTACATAAATTATTAAAACGTATATGCATAGACATACAATCAACCGTCAAACGGAATTTGATCCATTAAAGTGATACCGCCAAGTCTGCATAATACACAGACGCAAAGTAATGCGCAGGTACACGAAAAAGAAACACCTAAGACTAACAAATAAAACAGGGTCAATAATTTCGTTATTTATGTTAGACCTATACAGACCTGTAGTGCCTCTGTTTGCAGGAAAACACAGATTGTTGTGTAAATAAAAAGCCAGTAGATTAATAAACTACCTGTAAATAAAGAAAATGCTGGTAAATAAATAGAATGGTGGAAATATGTACGTAATAAACAACGTGCTTGTAAATTAACAGAGAGCTTTAAAAACTTCTTGTAAATAAATAAATAAATAAAATAATGCTTGTAAATAAGTAAATGAAAAAATTCTTGAAAAGAGATCAAATGCATGTAAATAAATAAAATACTGGCAAAGAAAAGAAATGCTTGTACATGAACACAATTCTTTTAAATAACAAAAAGTTCTTGGAAATATACAAAATGTCTAAAAACAAATCTAATGCCTGTAGATAAACAAAATGCCTGTCAATAAATATACAAATACAAATAAATAAAACCATTTTAAATGAAATACTTGTGAATAAATTAAATACATGTAAATAAGCGGCCACTTTCTGTTCCGATGTGGTACAAAACATGTCGAAAATGTAATTTATTCTGATCGGAATATAATATTTATTTTATTCAGTTTATTTCATCCATGCTCTCCTGCCTTTTCGTATTTGTGTTCTAAGATATCATTGGTGTTACTGTCTGTGATTCCACTATTAAAGTCACAAATTGCTACAAAATTTCAGCCATTGTACGTCCACTGTACCAATGAAATTCGTACTATCAAAAAATGTTACTTAGAAACCACTGCCGCGCTCTCTGTGCCAAGTTCCTTTCAATAACTCTTTACTCTAACCATATTTCCTTATTTACCATTTTTCTTTATTTATTTATTTATTTCTTACTTACTTGCTTACTTACTCCATAGAACAGAGTCCTCCTTGTGAAGTCAACCGGTTCTCAGGTAGTCAAGAAATTCCCCGCATTTTATGGAACCCGAAGGTTCATTACCACATTCACAAGTGCCCACCACCTGTCCCTATCCTGAGCCAGCTCGATCCAGTCCATGCCCCCACATCCCACTTCCTAAAGATCCATCTTAATATTATCCTCCCATCTACGCCTGGGTGTACCAAATCTCATGTTCCATTTCCATTGCTTAGGTCGTACCAAAGTATCAGTCCAAGTCCGAGGCTTTCTTTGTGAACGATTTGTAACATGATAAGTTTTGACGGTGAGGAGTTGTTTACACCTCGCAGACCCCCAAACTGGAGGACCACCCCTTGTCGGCTGTCCGCGACTTATTCCATATATTCGCAGCTACCCTCCATATTGGAGGCCGTTCCTCCAACCGCAACCTGAGGACGTGCCATTCCGTGGTGACAGGGACCCACTTATCGCGGTTACCATTTCTCTACCTATCCTAAATATCCACACCATTTTCTTAAACTGAATTATTTTTAACGCCAGAAACACAGAGGGCTGCTTCTCCTTCATAACCTAAATGCCACGTTTTAATGTGTTGAACTGGACGGTCAAACACAAATTAAACATAAATTGAATCTGAAAATAATCCCTCCATTCAGAAACACAACTGTGTTCGGCGACTTTCATATGCATTCCTTATGTACCAACATGCAAAGGGCGTGTTAAGCCCAAGACGCAAACCACAATTCTACTCTAAAGATGAGACGGTAGATTCCCCCAAAATGTTGGTACCCTTCTCCCGGTTACATGGCATCAGGTCCTAAAAGGGAGTAGTCTTGCTAGTGGTCTTCATGCTAGATATGGTTTGGCGGATTGCGCTTGTGCTGCATTGAGAAGAAAATTTCGAAGATACAATGGCATATTACCTTAAATCAGATTCTTACGGCGCCTTTCTTCAAGAATTAATCTAAAGAATAAAAATAGTCCACGACTGATTTCAACAGTCACCGTCTGGACTCACCAATCGTAATGTTGCAAAAATTTGCCTTTCTACTCTGAAACACATCTATTGCTGAAAAAGTCCTTATATAAATTAACTTTTGTGAGCCCAGTGCTTCCTATATGCATCAGGAATTCTAAGGTTCAGTAATTCTACGTTCCGCTCACAGACTGGGTTTCTGAGTTTCGCAGAATCTCAGAACAACCAACGATTATTTTCCGATGTAGCATTAACTGACTGGCTTTACGGCCTGGAAGGAGAGACTTTATTGCGCGGTACGAGCTGAATCGTATAATTTGCGTTAGTTTTTGTCGTTGAAACCGCGGAGACCCAGGTTCGATCCGGGGTCAGTCCATGTGAGATTTGTTGTGGACAATGCGCCACTAGACCAGGTCTTGCTCCAAGTAATTCACGTTTCCGCTGTCAATATTATTACACCAATGCTCCATTATAACCTTCATCTACTTGTTGCACTTCCCAGAAAGACTAACGGGCGAAACGTGGGAACCTTCCCAAAAGCAATGATATTTCGGAAATCGGAAAAAATTGGATACAAAAATACTTTTACTTTTTTCCTTGTTTAGGGCCCAATAAAATTTGTTAACTGAATAAGTAACATGTTATATATTCCTTCCTCGTGTAATTTATCGCTGGAGACATGTTCGAAAGTCTTTCCAAGAACGATGCTCAAATAAATTATACGATGGTTTCAATATGTGAAGGAACGGTCAATAATGGAAGAGCTGCTACAAGATTATTTTGGTTATCCAAAATGCCTAAAAAATTCGACGTCAGAGACGAGTTTCGTACTATTTACGATGATGTATTACTCACGCAAGGAGGTGGTCCCATCGATCCTTCTCCTCGTTACACCCCATCAGACTTCCGATGTGTTGCCCACGTGTTGTACTTCGTAACCATATATTAAGGGGAGTAATGCTATTTAATATACAATGTATGTGATACAGATTTATGCTGTTTTAACAGGAGACCCGCAGTCCTTTACTTCTGCGCCGTAGACCTAGTTTCATATCTGTCAGATCCAGTGGGGATTTCCTCGCGTACGTTACGTTTCCCTCATCTTCGGCAAAACCAATATGTTCAAAATTATGAGGCACCACATGTCTGCGCCTGACTCAGAAAAGAAACCCTGTCTTATTATTACTTGCATATAACTTGCTAGTTTAATTAAGGCGTACCAAGAGGAATTAGCTGTAAAAAATATCTTGGCTGTATAAAATTGCACCACCTTACAGCGGAATATGTTATTTATGCGTGCAGATTATATGTGAATGAAATTTACTTCTTGGATATTCCGTTCGGAAAGCATTCGCTAAGCCTACTGTTACCTAGAAGTTTCCAACTTGCGTGTAGCATTACTCACTCCCTTGGACTACATTAAATCATCGGGCCTGGATCGTGTATTGAGTTACTCGTAATGTCTCCTCGATAAAAACAGCAAATTTCAGTTTCTAGAAAATTTCCCTAGCTGCAAACAAATACTGCGAAACTAAGACCTGTCAACAGAGCCAAAAATTCCTTGCCTTATACGGAATTCAAATGTTCATTACCTTTCGCACAAAATCTCATAACTTGACATTACTTTGAGTCAGGTAATTCCATTCCATGACCTTGTAGCCCATTTTTAAGATCACTTCATTGTTATCTTCCATCTACGCCAAGGTCTAACAAGTTGTGTCTTCTGATTAGATTTTCTGGTTTATTTATTTTTTTTTACTCTTACATCGCCGCCATTCGTGCTACATGTCACGGCCACTGCATCTTCCTTGATATTATAATGTTAATGTATCTGGCTAATAGTTAAGATAATGGAGCTTTTATTGTGCGATTTTCTCCACACCTTCTATTAATATCCATTATGCAATAATAACAATAATAATAATAATAATAATAACTTCAGTGTTAAGTATTTTAAATACCCTTATTTTGCTAGTGGCAATATCCTTTTTATTTATTCACTTCATAACACATGAATGTCTTACGATTTAACAAATGATGCCCCCATTGCAGTACGGATCCCCACACATCAAAATAATGCATACCGGCTTGCATGGTACTTCAAGAGATACTGCCCATTTTGCCTGATTAATGATCTTTTTTATACTTTGAGCCAAACTCCGGGGTGTTTATGGATAAAAAACGAAAAATGTTAGTTGCTTGCTTTAATACAACAGAATTTTATTGGAAAGTCGATGGAAATCACGAAATTTTATAAAGATATCCGGTCTCTGGTCTTGTATCGAAACCAGAACTTCCACAGTAAGAAGCAGCTAAAGACCTAATCAATATAATATACTCGATTGTTACAGAACAAATTTTAATATCTTTCTTTTTAAAAGGAATTATGCAAGAATAAATGTGTTATGCAGTATGAGAAATTTATATCGCGGGTTTCGTGAAAGACCTATGGATACTCTGAAATATAAACTATGTTATACATTCAATCAGTCACAGATACTAACAATGCTACAAAAATTCCACAAAGGAAGCAAGTTTTTCCATTATTATATTTCAGATGGGCTGAAACATATGTTTTTCTGTGGCCTACACTACTTGGCATAGCGTCAAAATGCGTTTCACTCTTGGGAGAAATTTAGAGGTTCAGAGGCTTGGGGTTGCTTTGATTGTAGTTCACCGATTAAATTCATAGTTGCACACACACACACACACACACACACACACAAACACAAACACACACACAAATTTAAACACACAAGCCTATTTAAAGCTAAATGAAATAGAGGCAAATTTCGTATACACGTAACATTGAGATGCGTTCGCCTAAAAACTGTTGCTGTGGAAAAGCAATAATGTTACATATTCTGAGTGTGTTTGTAGCCTTAGGTATCTAGTACGTAAAGCGCGTTCGCCATATTATGTTATCTGTTGCCTGTCCGGCTATCCCAAAATTTTCCACATTAGCTCCGGATTTAGGAAAAGAGTTAATGAACATAAAATATATTTTGATTTTCTGTACAACTTTTATCTGAAACATTTCTCATCCTAAGAAGAATTCAGTGAGATATTATAAAAATGTATATCGGTCTTCATGTAAAGTACCTGTTATTCTCGTCAGATTTTAATGAAACGTGAATTTTCTAGACAGACTTTAGAAAAATTATTCAAATATAAATTTTCACGAAAATTCTTCCGATGGGAGCCGAGCATTCCCAGCAGACAGAAGGAAAGACACACAGATATGACGAAACGAATATTCAATTTTCGCAACTTCGCGAATGCACCTAACAACGCTTCCCCATTAAAGAAAACGGGTTAAAGCTGTTCAGAAAAATAATCACTGTTTACGCCGATAATCACAGGAAACACTAAACACAGAGTGTGGGGGAACACTGCACAATTTTCTAATGTCATGGCAGATTGTATATAACAACCATTACTGCGCTTTAAACGGTTAAAGTACAATAGATAATATAATTTAAAAGTGCCTTAAAGTTGACCTACTAGTGGGCGAGACTCTGTAGAAAAATTAGTCAGTGTGTAATTTGCAACGGGAGACTCTAACTTATTCTGTTTTAGTATCAATGTATAATACTTCAAGGAATGCAGAAGAGTGAGTGCGGAAATTCAGATCTCAAAAGAATATACATTATCAAATAAGTGCTACTTATACAGTTAAGTATACTATAATTAAGTGCATACGATGCTAATGCAAGAGCCTTTATGTGGCACGGTAAGATAATTTAAAGTAAATTGCTTAATTAATTAATAAGTAAAAGCCGTTAATAAAATTTATGTTATTTTTAGTAATTTTACAGGCTTTATTTATTAACTAATTATACGAAAAAAGAACGGGGTGTCTAACTTTTAAAAAGTAAATTCCTCTTGAAAGTTCAGCAAACTCAGCATTCAGTCTGGCCATGTTATTCTGAAGGGGCGTTTTCCGTGGTTTCTTACGTTTGTTGGCCAATATAAGGATCAGTACTGCGCGAACATCTTTAATATCTTCCATGACTTCGGAAAAAAAAGGGAAGATGTCCGCTAAACATTACCTGCTGATAACAATATGATACTTATGCGTAATATGGGTACGCGGTGAAGCAGTTAGTTGAGGCAATAAGCTACTAGCCCGACGGTCGTGGTTTCGATCCCGGATGGAGTCACTGGGATTTCTCATTGACTTAATCGTTCCGGCCGCACTATGGCCATGAGGTCGCGTCAACCTCTAACAGAAATGAGTACCAGGAGTATGTTTTGGAGATAAAGGTAAACCATTTCACCTTAACGTGCCTATTGTCTCAAAGTTCTGGGAGCCTCATCCTCCTAGAAGCGTAAGCGCCTGCCCATGCCTGTAATGTGACAGCTTTACCTTCATAAGCTCAATATGAAAATAGCATTCATGAACGTGTATTGATAGCACTGTCCAGGCACATAAATTGACATTTCGTTTCCCTGTTCTATCCTGGTTTCCCTATGCCTAAAATCAAATTCTGAGATGGTTCCCAATATTCCAAGTTGCCACTATGTGCTTCTCATGTAGCCCTCACGACTCAAATTTAGTAGTAACCAATTTCATGCTTTGTATACATGTAAAATAACCACTGCAACCGGGTGACAATCCAATTGCAGTAAATAATAATAATTATTATTCCTTATAGTCCAGAATCGTCGAGCTGTTCAGTTATCTTATATATTGACAATTCTGGCTGTAAAAATAATAATAAAATGTACGATTATAAAATAAAGAAAGGGGCAGCTCAGTTTAGAAACTATAATCTCCCCTCTAAAGCTAACCCTATGCAGCTATTCAAAAGAGTGACTTGACGTGGCTATCAGGAAATTGCCATTGGTCCCTCGTCCTCAATTGTTTAGCAGCTTTTCTTGTATAGTTTTTTACTTTACAGATATTTTATATAAACTGCCTATGTCCACCAAATTGTCCTTTTATAGTAAAATTGGAATTAATAAAATAGTGGATTTAATTAATCATGAAATATTCCTTTCAGATTTCAAGAGTTATTATTTCTATAACTCTGTGAAGACACATTTCCTATCACTGTACGAATAATACTTTATTTCCTCTTTTACCTTTCATGACCATTCAGTTAGGTAATGTGCCTAAAAACCGCCTGACTGGCTCGTTATGTGCGCCTGAAATTTTCCTCATTATAATTTTACTGATTGACAGTCTACTGAAATGCACTGTCTCAACTACATATGTCCTTTATCATCGAACGCACTTGGCAGACATTAGGACGGTATCACTCTTGTCCGTTTTCAATGTCAGAACCGTTTTTAATATTTATTTATTCCGTCTGTAATGATCTTATGTGTTTGGTACATCTTTGATATTAGCATTCAATGTTAACATATTCTCTTTATGTTGTTATACTGTTTTCTCCCAGTCTGAGGGTTTTAGGCCGCATGCTTTCAATTTTAAGTATTTTGTATCCATGTTGTTTAAACAGTTCCTGGCTCCTGTACACTTTGTTCCTGAAGCTTCTCAGTTCTTTTCAGAATAATGTATCAACTACTGATGTTATAAAGCGTCAGATACATTAGTGACATTTATCCTTGAAGTATTTCTGCATCAACATCATACAGAAACAGCAGCTGAGGAACAGAAAACAGTAACTTAAAAAAATAGCTCTAGGAACGCCTTATGAATCCTACTTTATTATAGATATCTACTATATTTAGATGAACCACACAAATTACAAATTATGTAATATGGTAAAATATTTGAAAAATCCATAAAATAGGCCTGCATTATTCTAATGAAACTTTATAAAGTTTTAAAATAGGGACTTTAATTCACCTGGTAGCTGTGCCGGAGTGCAAATCCAACCACTTAAGTCCATCTACTACAGAAGTTAGGAATGAGTGTTACTGTATTTTTACTCCCCCATGCGGTCCTATTATGTGACAGGAACAATGTTACCTAATTTTCTCTAAGAAACTGAATTGTATTCATATTCATTAGCTCAGTTGAACTAACAGCAAACAGCAATGCTGTAGAAGGAGCAACTTAGAAGCACTCATTCAAACGTGCATTTCAAGTTAAAGTTTTTTTCAACAAAACGTATGTTAAAAATATCATAAACAAAAATGAGTATCATTTCGAATTATTATTAGGAAAACTCTAACAGAACGGCTCTTGTGACCCGCACACACAGTGGCTGAAGTATAATCGATAATGCATATTAAATCATTACGTACTTGATTATGCCTTCAATTAAGTAAAAAACGTAAAATGTAAAACTATCCCTGTACAGTCCTAGACAGGTTCGTAGGTCTTCAAGAGATCTAAATTCTCAGAATTTCTGGAAAATCGGCACATGAAGGTGGCAAGGTTGCCAGTCCTACGCACCGGCCGCCTTTACCCTCCAGGAGATACCTCTGGTATTCATTTCTATTATTGGTTCAGTCGACAACAGGGCCAAAGTGCGTTCGGCAGGATTAAGTCAATGAAAATTTCAAATGACCCCATCACGAATCGAACCCGCGACCTACTGGCTTGTAGCGTAGTGCTCAAAAACATGCGCCGCCGCATACCCCGTATTCAATTAAATGGAAAATGCTTAATTACGGTGGGGATATAGTGTTATATTTTGTTCCGTCTGTGATTTGAAATAGGTACACAGCTGTAGATGTGTAAGCACGTAGAGCGCGCAACTCTGTTACGACACACAAACCAGTCAGTGGAAAGCACACTTCCCGATAAAAGAAGCATTATGGTACACCGAAACAAGCATATTTCGTGTTCCTTGTTTATACTAATCCAATTGAAATAGTGGGAAATCAGAACATTTGTGGAAACACCATACAATCAGTACTGAAAATGCGAGTCGACTCTTGTCCAGGCTTACCTGCATGACAGTGCACAGCTGCTTTTCCTTCTGTGATAGCAAATGCCATTACTTTCACCATATCAAGCAGGCTAGTGAGTGTTGCTTCTCCGTAGTCCTTCCAAACAAAGTTGTAGAAGTAAACTGAAACGAGGCAGTGCCATATTACGTAAGTAATACAAAGTTTATTATCACTTTGAAGTTAGTCATAAATATAGATAATCGTATTTAACATCAACTGACAATAACCTGAAATGTATTTAAAGTTCCAAAGTGAACACTCTCCTTCTGGATTATAAATCCAGCCAGTTAATGCTTCATGGGGAAAAAGTCGCTGCTGGTTTTGAGATCATTACAAAACACACACTTACACTCGGTGGACACAACATAGAATTTTGAATGTTAAACGTGGTGATGCCCATCGAAACCACTGGACTTTAAAAGGCTAAATAAAATGCAATTTTGTCCACAGAGCATATCTACGTTTTTTATGATCCTCACAAAAAAAGTGATTATTTATTCAAAAGTCACTAACTCGTTCGATATCATAATGGCGATACACAGCGTTTTATGCGAGGTTGAAAGTGAATTTATAAACATAATTTGAATTAAATCTGATCTTAAAAGGGCAAATTACAATAAATATCTCTCCCATTACAGCATTAATTTATGGAATAATGTAAAATGTATTTTGTGCAAGAAAAAAATCCTCGGGTGTTAGGAGTCTTTTAGTATTGAATTAAATCATATTTTTGTTCCGTTATTTCAGCTTATATTCTCAAGGTTCCGTGTAAATTGTTCCACACAAAGAAGTAAAAACTTCTGTGTATAATACTAACAATGTTCTTGCACTTATAATACAGTGGCATTTATTTCGTCTGACATCAGCTTAATTCAGACCAAAGCCGAAGAATCATTTTTTGTCGTCCTGCAAACTTCAAAGTGGTTCTAAAAATGAATGTCTCTGTCAGGAATGAAGGAGAAAGCAAGGTAGACAAAAATGATAAAGCTCTTCTTCTCCTTGTTAAAGACTCATTACATTGTTTCTTTCATGAGGTACTTTGCCTTGCTTATCTCCAGTTATGAATTTCTCAGAATTATGGCCAGAGATACTGTTAATTAACGTTTATTCCAAGCAACGAGTTTGTTCAGTTCTATATGTGCTGTTAACCTCTTCAGCAGAGTTTCAATTCGCAGATTACTGCGATACTAATCACCCCTTTACGACTGAGAAATCCGGAAGACAAATTCAGAAGAAATATATCTAGGCTCAGAAATCGAAACTCCCCAGTACGGTCAAAGCAGTGACAAAATACTTCAGTTCAAAGCGAGGCTGAAAGACATATTGAGAATTTTCGCCATTTTGCCCATTGTAGTATTTAGACCGTGGTTCTCCAAAATTTTTGTGGCAAACAGCCGCACCCTTTATTGTGGGCTGGTTCGCAGATTGCATGTGGAAAAATAACAATAGATGGTATACCTACCTGCCTAAATCATTGTGACATTTTTGTAATATATACATAATTAGCAAATGCGGCGGAGGGCCGCTTATTATAACCTGGCGGGTAGCGGGTTGGAGATCCATAATTTAGACTGTCGTACATATCTAACGAACGGTCACCGGACTAGCGTCTTCTCACCCACTTACTTACTCCATGGTGCAGAGTCCTTCTTGAGAAGCTAACTGGTTTTAAGCTAGTCAAGAAATTCCCCGCATTTCACGGAACCCGAAGGTTCATTACCGCACTCATAAGCGTCCGCCACCCGTAC
>Ga0209755_10008528_pt1 | contig 10954 bp, 5 predicted proteins | sample TergutCo191P1_FD_187301 | JGI IMG/M metagenome (GOLD analysis project Ga0209755, IMG submission 187301) | Cornitermes sp. P1 segment gut microbial communities from Petit-Saut dam, French Guiana - Co191P1 (SPAdes) (version 2) | ecosystem: Host-associated > Arthropoda: Insects > Digestive system >... | reverse complement strand
TATGACTTTGCGAACTTCACTTCCCGGTGAATCCGATCTCGCATTTTCTTTTATCGGCGACATTACCCGTGATATGGAGTCAACACTCAGTGGTGAGTTTTTCATTGTTGGCGATCTTGCAATTTCATACGAGATGCATAACATCTTTCCGCGGGAGCTTTTGCTGATAACTATTTTGACTGCGCTTGCTGTTTTTGGCACTGCAGCGATTGCTTTTCGGTCGCTGACCGTTCCGCTCATTTTAGTTAGCGTTATACAGTGTTCGATATTTATAACTATGGCATCACTTTATTTTCAAGGCTCTAGCATTATGTATCTTGCGCTTTTGATTGTGCAGTGTCTGCTCAAAGGAGCGACTATTGACTATGCTATTTTATATACCTCACACTATAGAGAGGCACGAAAAACCGCCTCGGTCAAGGAATCTGTTTCCATTGCACTCAGCGGTTCAATTCATACTATTTTGACTTCGGGGCTCATTTCGGGAACTATCACGCTTGTCTTGGGGATCGTATTTTCACAGATAAACTATCCTGTTTCAGAGATTCTCTTACTTGTCGCCCGCGGGTGCTTTATCGCCATGGCTCTTGTAATCTTTATTTTACCAAGCATAGTCTCGGCGCTTGACAGGTTTGTTACGCCTAAGGCTGTGAGGATTCTACGTAAGTCCTAAGGGTTTGTGGGACGATTGCCACCGTCCCCTACGAGTGGTTTCTACGTGAGTCCTGCGAACTGCGGGACGCTGTGGACAGCGTCCCCTACGAGTGGTTCCTATGCAATTCCTAAAAAATCTTCAACTCTGGCTTGGATTCTGGCGGCGGTTTCTTCTGCTGTTTGCTCTGTTTCCAAAAAGACGTTCAGTTCTTCCCATATAATGTCGTAAATTTCCCATCTTACGTCGGCGATATGCATTGGAACTGCGCTTTCTATTATCTCTCTTATGGCTTTCGCCTCGTCCCCTGTCATCGAATAGATGTATACATCTTGTGAGTAGCCTGCACTCCACCACTCCACCGTTCTGGCTAGCTCGACGCCGTCGCGGACTCGCTCTCTCATCAGTCCGTTTATATGCTCCTCAAATTGGTCAATCCGCATGGGAATGTGAAATGTCACCCTGTGTGATGGCAAGAGCATTTGCCTCACAAAGTTCCATGCGGCGTCTTGGTGTGGAGACTGCGCATTTATGCCCACACCTGTGTGCTGCCTAATAAAGTGCCTACCGCCAGCCACAGATGGGTGACCTACTGCAACAATATCTCCGAAAACTGCACGATGTATTTGAAAATCTACAGGAGTCCCCATATTAAACGGATACATCAACATGTCACCATGCAGAAAGTTCTCCATATCATTATCTCGAAGTGCTTGGAACACTTCCGAAAAATATTCATCTTCCACTTCCCCGTATGGAAATCTCGGAATATGGCTCATTAGCTCTAAAAGCTTTACAAAGTCATCGTTTTGAAAGTTTACCCATCCATTATCCATGTCAAAAAAGTTATTTCCAAAACTATCAAGCGCAGCACTTGTCAGTAGCCAATCGTTCCATGATGGAAGCAGCTCCGGATATGGTGGCTCTCTAAGCTGTCTGAGTAGGTTTTCAAAAGTGAGTGGTGCTATTAGCTCTGCCTTTTCACGCTGCGCTATCATTGTATCAATCCAAAAGTTAGTCGCCACTATAGGTAGAGTTCCATCGGGAGCCTCATTTGCCGCTAGCACGCTTTGGAAAAAATCCGCGCGGTTTAGCTCAGGGTCTGAGTCGATTCGGTCGTATAAATCTGTCCACAAAAACGAGTCTTCTGCAAAACTTCTTAGCTCGAAAACGTTTAAAATAACTATATCAAAGCCCTCTTGTCGTAGTCTTTGCTCAACATCAACATGCTCTGCACTGCCGCCGAGCGCAACATTTTGCCAGCCGAACAGTTCAGTCACTTCGATTCGGTATACTCCCAGGTGGTCACGGTTAAACTGCTCTACTTCCAGAATCATTTCGAAAGGTATCCACATGCCGCCCAGCCGTAGTGTTGTCACTTGTGGCACATACTCTGCATCGCCGGCTGTCTCGACTTCCGTATCACCGAAGTTTATTTCCACAATTTCGGTGTCTTCTATTGCATAGTTTGGGTCATCGGGCGTACCCGGTATGGGTTCTTCACCTGCAAATAGCAAAAGAATAAGTACAATTGGCACTGCTGCCAACACGAGAAGACCTATAGCTTTGATGTATTTGTGCATGGATTTTCCTCCTTGGGGTCGATGTCTCATTGATTAGCGGGGCGATTGCCATCGTCCCCTACGTCAGGCTGTAGGATAAATAACCCAAATCTGTCAACAGTCCTATGTCGTCTGCTTTGAATGTGCGTTTTTTTGTGAGTGTGCTTAGAAGTATTACTCCCGACACTTCATTTGCGTAAATCTGTGGTATTGCCGCTATGCTTACGCCGTTCTCGCCTTCTCCTGTTAGAATTGTTGGTTTTTTTTCGGCTACTGCGGAGCTTATCAAACTCGCTTTTGCGTCGTCGCTTTTGGCAAAACTCGGTAACTCTGTGCTCATTGAAATATACAGTGCTTCGTCAGCTTCGGCGATTTGTCTGATCTTATCTAGTATTGCCATTTGCTTTTCTGCCCCTGTCATGGCACTTTTCGTAATCTCGAGCACTTCAAGCGTCATGCGCATACGCATCGCGTCTTTTATTATGTCTCCCGAAATTATGCCTTTATTTAGAGATGTCTGCTTTACCTCTACGTCGAGTGCGCTGCTGTATGCAGTGGTTTGATTTCGTCCGTTTGCTTTACTGAAATAGAGTGCCTTGTCGGCTTTGCCTATGAGAGTCTCCACCGTGTCCTCTCCATGGATAAACGTTGCAACTCCAATGCTCACCGTGACGCTTCGTTTAGTTCCCAGAAGAGCTGCTCTCTCAATCTCCTGCCTGATTCTCTCAGCCACAGACTCGGCACTCTCTATATCTGCACCGTCACAGACAACTATAAATTCCTCACCACCGTATCTGCCGGTCGATGAATTGTCTCTTCTGACGTTGTCACGAATAACTCTTCCTGTTCCCCGAAGCACCGTGTCACCTACTTGGTGTCCGAAAGTATCATTTACTTCTTTGAACTTGTCCAGGTCTATCATTATAACTGATAAGGGCGTGTCCGCCTTTGTTGCCCGCTCGACGCTTGCTTGTATTGCCAAGTCCAAGTGTGTGCGGTTCAGGACTTCCGTGAGTTTATCGAGCAGGGACTGCGCATGGTTGAGGTACATTGAAATGTTCATGACGAGCGGATTTATGAGTTCTTTACATTCTTCAAGTGACTCATTATTTATGTTATGAAATACCCTGTCTGAACATGCATAGATATACCCTTTTACGCCCCCGGCTATTTGCATCGGTATGCAAAATGCCGCTTTTACACTTTCCGGCAACAGCGTTCTTGAGGCTGTAACAGTGCTATGCGAATCGGTGATTATTATGTCGTGAGCAAGCATTTTTGCGTGCTTTAGTATGTATTCCTCACCCTGTATGTTCAAATTATCGTCCTTTGATGCTATCGCTTTAAATTCATTATAAGCGTCGTCTACAACAATAAAACATTTGGTCGCACATGTGACCGCAGAGAAGTACCCGGCAAGCAGGTGCAGATTTTCTTTGGAGCTGTCACTGAGATTTCTCAGTAAGTCATCTTGTGATGCAATCTTAATCGGCAACTCAGAAAAGAACCGCTCACGATTGCCCGCCCGAAAGCCCTCATCGACAGACAGCTCGGAAAACAAGTCTTTTGCCATCATTTTGTCTATCAGGGCATCCATTGATATATCACCGGAATGTGGTATAAATCCCTCGAAAAGCTCCGTTAGATTATAGTGTTTAACTATTATATTGCGAATATTTTGCGGGCTGTTTCTCAGCAAAGTTTGTGCTGCCTCACAGGCATATACGGCGTAGTCCAGTGCTAAATATGTGTTTGTGTGTTGCTCACATTTACTTAAATCTCTGCAAATGAGCGTCTGGAGTAAATATTGCTTTTTGTTTACCGCAAGTTTATATGCTTTGCTAAGAGACTCTCTCTTCTCGCTTTCGTTTTGCAGCAAACTCCTTACATACAACAGTTTAATTTCCAAGTATGGTGAAATATACTGCGTTTTTCCTGCCTGAGCTAAAAGTAACTTAAGTGTCGGGACTGCTTGTTCAAAATATCCATACCTGCAAACCCAGATAAGAAAATAAACTACATCGCTAATGTCCACCGACCCAAACGCCTCTTTATACAGCATTGTCTCAGCGGCTGCTTTGATGCGTGCTGAAAGGTCTTTAGTGTCTGGGTTTTCACTTTGAAGTTCAAGCAAAACACTTAAAAACCCTGAAAGCTCACTATGCATCTGCTCAAAAATTGTACTTCCTTGATTAAAGTTGTGCATTCGCTCTAAAGTGGTCGCCGCCATTTGTAAGTTTCCGATAAACATATAATACCGGCACATATAGTTAGTGGTTAGAAAATTTGTGGTTGCTCTGCGTTCGTTTTCTTCCTCCACAAAATATGCACAGGCGAGAATAAAATCATCCGCCTGTATATACATATCTGCATCGAGAAATAGCTTTGCAAACATCGCAATCGATTGGGCATACGGATTCACTCCCACAAGTGCCGCCACATCTATTAGCGGCCCGATATTATCAATAGCCCGACCAAGCTCATAATAGTATGTATAGTCATTTCCTATTTTTCCGGTCAGAGTGTTGTATAGTGATTTTGGATCTAGGTTTCTGCTCAACAGTTCTTCATATATCGAGTTTGCAAGCTCTCCATTACGGAGGTTGACATACAGTAGTGCCAGTCCTTGCATGCACTCAATTTGAAGCTTTTCATTGTCGGTGGTATTTGCCACATCAACACTTTGGCGCACAAGTCCAATCGCTTTTTCAAAATCTCCTCTAAACACGTAGTGAAGAGATAGGCGACGTAGTGCTACCGCTTTTATATCAGGCCTGTCCTCAGGGCATACAGCCATTGCATATTCTGCCTCAACACGGAACTCATCGGAACTTGCATTGCTTGTTGTGCCTGACAGTTTCGCCATGAGATAGTCCATGTACATTTCCATATTAGCTTCGCGGAAACCTTTATCTTCAAACTTGGCGTCAATTCGGGCGTTGACCAGTCGAGACCTGTCATCGTCAATGAACAGTATACAGTAGCATTCACATTTCTTGATAAGAGCTTTGACATGTTTATCAACAAGTCCCAAATCCCTTGTTCTGAGTACTGCCCACTCCATACATTCAAGTGCTTGAAATACTTTTGTATCAAGCATTAGTGCATCGCCTAATTTAAAACGTATGTCTACGCCACTGCGCATTTCACCTGCTTTCTCATAAATTTCTAAGGCCTTAGTGTAAAGAGATACGGCGTTTCCAAAAAATCCGAGCTCTGCATTTTTATCGGCAAGATTTTCATAACATTTGGGAAGTTTTTTGTCCTCTCCGACTATCTCCAAGTGATAGATTATTTCACCTAAGGTATCGGCTGAATGAGCTTCCTCGGCAAGAAGCGAATTTGCAATACGTAAGTGTAGTTCTCTTGCCATAATCGGCTCGATTGCGTTTGAAATGAATTCTTCAAATGATTTATTGACAATTTTGAACGTTTTTGTTTCCCTTGTTACATAAAGTATGCCGTCTTTTACGAGTGCGCTAAGACGCGAGCCAAGATTTCTTTTCTCAACAAGTATGGCGTTAAGTCTCTTTTCTGTTGGATGCAAGTTTTTAAAAACGGAAATAATCTCAAGCATTTTATAGTCTATGTTATCCAGCTTTTCCGCTTGCAGACGTGCCGCTTGCTCCAGTCTTGCCGGCATTGGTATTTTATCATAGTCGTAGATTTCAAGACTTGCCCGCCACTTTCCATCTTTTTCATCTACATAGGCACTGCGGTTTGCCTTAAAACTCTTTAGTGTCTCCATGACTAAAAACGGATTTCCTCCCGTGCTGTTAAAGACCGCATCTGCAAGTTTGCCCGACAAATCCTTAACCAAAAAAGTATTTTTGATTAAATTTACTGTTTCTTCCCTTGTGAGTGTTTCAAGTTTGACACGAGTCAGCGAACCGTTGCTTGAAAGCCTGTCCACAAAAGCCGTCAATCGCTTGCTTGAGTGTTTGTTGCGGAATGAAAAAACAATGCTTAGTTTTCTGCACACAGTTTCAAGTTTATTGAGCAGGTCGAGCGTAAATATGTCGGCATCTTCTAAATTGTCGAGTATTATTACCACCGCCCTATCTTTAATGCAATCATATATAAACTTAACGATAGATGTACCGCCATGACCCGTGTCGGCGTTAACTGTCTTTCCGTTAACAATAGAGACTATGTACTTAATCATGTCATCATTATGATGTACAATACCTTCTTCAATCAGTTGTTTGAGTAATACCTGAATTGCATTGCTGCCATTGTTGTCAAAGGACCAAAACACTGTACAGTCTTGTAGGCGGAGTTTACTTCGCAGACGTCTAAGCAGTGCAGTTTTACCCATGCCCTGCTCTGCACTGATGCAGGCGTGTCGCTTCAGTGCAGCTTGCGCGGTGATATTGCTTGTACACTCAACTAAAGCCTCAAGCTCCGCCTTGCGCCCGACAAGTTTAGGCTCTAAAACAAGATGCTCCAGCTGAGCGACGCTAAATGCTTTATAGCCTGTCTCAAACATATCGTTTATGTCGTCAATCATTTGCAGAATGCTGCTGTACCGCATCCTCGCCCCGGCTGTCGCCTTTTCAATGATAAACATTGCTTTTTCTATAAACTCATTCGAGCTTTTGAATTTCGCCAAGTCCGCCTTGAAGTCAGAACTTATGTCATCTTTATCTGCAATCAGGCAGAAGAGCACAACTCCGAGCGAGTATATGTCGGTTTGAACATTACTGACACTTTCAAACAGTGCTTCAGGTGCCCTAAAGTATGCTGCGTTATATCCGGAATCACTCGGCACGTGTCGGAGCAGTTTTGTTGATGCAATGTCGCGCAGGTGCAGGGCTTTTCTTTTTTTGCCTGTGATAATTACACTCAGGGAGTTTAAATTGTCATATATTATGTTCTTCACATGTAAATAGTACACAGCTTGGCACATATTTACAAATAGCTCCAGCACACTTTTGCTCGGGATTTTCCCTATAGAGTTAGCAAGTGTTGTGAATCCGTCTACATGCTCTGATAGTAGCATGTATTGGGGAATTCCACTGCGTTTTCCGCCGATATTCTTTATTTTTTCAATCTCATAACTTTTTATAATGTGAGGATGGGCAAGTCTTTTATAAACCGCAAAGTCGCCGCTGTAGAACTCATCAAGCTCGTCTATGGTCAAACCTTCGTCAAACAGATAGGCCGTTTTTTCCACTCCTCTGTCAGCCATGTCTTTAATAAGACATAGCGAATTTGGGTCAAAGCGTTCCAGTTCTTCGACAATTCTGTATCGATTATTAATGGTTGCCACTGAAGCATCCCCTTTCTAACACACAATAGAGGCCATTATTGTTGCTGCGTTTTGGATGTAGCTTCTTTCGTCAGGAGAAAACTCTTTCACTTTTGCAGACACTCCCACATACAGAATCCCAATCACTTCGTCTACTTTTATCGACGGCACTGCGACTATTGATTGCCAGTCCCAAAAGCCGTCAAATTCTCCGGCATTGCCATTATCCCAGTCGATAAGGCTCACCGGCTTTTGCGTATTTATTACATCTTGGAGTATTTTTTCATTGTGCGCAATTTCGGATTTGTTCGACTGATACAAGATTTTTGTTCCCCCAATGCATGTGACGAAATATTTGAGGTCTGTCGCTCCCGATATGTCAACAATTTCATTGAATATGAGATCCATTTTTTGTGGCAGACCAAGGTCTTGCATGGATACGTCCATTATTTTGTAGAGGGAGCGTGTTTTCAGACTGTCGCTCTCGCTGTCACCGGAAAAAAATTCCAACTTAGGTTGCGTATTTATGGCATAATTTTGGTAGTCATCATGCCAGACTGTGGATTTGTTGCGCCCTGTTTGCTTGGAAATATAGAGTGCTTTATCTGCCCTATCTAAGAGATTTTTTACAGTATCTGCGTGATTTTGATATGTAGATACTCCGAGGCTGATTGTCAGTTCTCTTTTTTCGGCTAAAATCTTGGCAGACTCTACCTCTTTTCGCAACCTCTCAGCAAGCTTAAATGCATCTGCTTCTCCGAGACCGTCAAGCACCAGAATAAATTCTTCTCCGCCATATCTCCCCAAAGTGTCCTGCTTGCGTAGGCTTTTTTGTAATATTTTCGCCAAATCCCGCAGAGCATCATCTCCCACAAGATGCCCATATAGGTCGTTCACTTGTTTGAAGAAATCAACATCTGCAAGTATTACAGAAAACAAAAGTTTGCTTTGTTTTGAGGTTTCCATACAGCGCTTAATGACCGCATCAACATATCTGCGAGTGTACGCTCCTGTTAGCTTATCGGTGTTTGATAACATGAATTGGCGATAGAACTCTAAGCAGTTACCGAGCAGATTTAGCGAATCTTTCAGTTTCGGTACAAAGTCGCTGACAAAACTGTTTTTACATTTTATGCGTTGAAAGTACATATAGCCTGCGGCTGCTTTGTTGGTTATATTACGGCGCTTCACAAAACTATCTTCATTAAAATCCTTGCTTTCAACAATTATAGGCACACATGCGACTGTACCCAGCTCTTCGGAAAGCCCTTTATCAATAAAAACAATAGCGTTTTCGGATAAAGCCTCGGCAAAAATCGGCATATGCCCCGGTGCTTCATCTTCCGAATATGAAGCAACAATGGAAAAGCCTTCATTTTCGTGTACGGCAATAAAGCAGTCCGCTATGGCCGATTCGGATAATATCTTTGCGGCATTTTCAAGATTCCTGAGAGGGTCGGAGGACAGCCCCATGACCAACTCTCCCTGTAAAGATCTCATGATAGTGTCCATTCCTTTAGAAAATAACTGAACTCAGAACGACTAACAGAAAGAAGTCGTTTTGTTCATAGTTGATGATAGCATTAACTAAGGGTTTCTGACAAGTACCTTACCATAAATTATCATAAAAAACAAACGTTTTGTTAAATTTATAAAAATTTTCAAAGTTGCGACAAAACATGTGACAATTTAAAGCGAGTGATTAGATAGCATGAGAACGGTTCTTCCAGGCAAAACGGCGATTAAATAGGGTAACCGCGTTTGCCCGGTGGTCTGTAAATTTTAAAAACGGGAAGCCGTTTGCCTCCCGTTTTTTCGTATTTTCGTACTTATGAAATTCTTCCGAAATCAAGCATCATTCCGGGTACTTGTCTGCTTTCGATTACCAGCGTGGCACCCTCTACCTGATATGACCAGCTTTCTGCCCCTATACCGGCTCCAATTATCAAGTGGTCTCCGTCCTCTGTGTGCCACTCAAAAATATCCAGCCCCTCGCCAAAATCACGTTCCCCTGTTCCATCTGCGTTAAAGATTAAAACGACACCGGGATCCCAAAACCATTCCCAGGTCCCAATAAGCTCTGCCGGGTGATAACGCTGAACTACTTGTGGCTCAGGGATTGGTTCATCAAGACCTATAAAGTTTCCGATGATATCTTCAACAGTAGTAGTAGACCCCTGCGGCACTGTTACGATGATTAGTCTGGCATATCCTTCATGGAAGTTGACAAACTGTCTGCCGGGTATTGTCATTCCGTGCATTTCCAGCTCTGTGCCGAACGAGTAGAAGTCATAAGGGCCGATTCGTGTTGTTCCGGGGGTTTCTATAACACGCCCGCCGATTGGCTCAATTTGCTCTCTTGCCATTTCGAGAAAACTGTCCATTGTAGGGGTTCTGCCTCTGAATCGCTCAAATATAATTTGGACATTTGCACCTTCTAGTGGATGGTTTGCCATCATCTCTGTGAGTGTTTCAAGGCCTTCAGGCATTTCCGCACCCGCTTCTGCCATGAAGTCTCCTGCGAGTCCTGCAATCATGCGTAGCTCTGCGTCAGTGGTTACTTGCCAGCCAAGAGGCAGTATAAAACGCACTCCGAGGTATTCATTTGTGTAGTAATGGTCTGCCCATACTCCGCGAACAGGAGTAGTCGTCGTGCCTCCGCACGCTGCAAGTGTAGCAGTCAAGATAACTGCTATAAGAATTACTGCAATTTTTTTCATTTTTCTCTCCTTTTTAATATGCTTCAATTCAAAACAGTAATACAACATATAATAAAACACTCGTAATGTCAAGAAAAAAGTGTTGCGAAAGCACGACAAAAACTGATAATAATGAGGAGAAAAGAATGGCAGAGTATGGATATGGCCGCATTAGTACGGTCGAACAAAATGCTAATAGGCAGTTAGACGCTATGGAAGCACTAAACATTCCAAGGAGCAACATCTTTACGGACAAGCAAAGTGGTAAAGACTTTAATAGGCACCAATATTTAAATCTATTGGAAGTATTACGCCCCGGAGATGTTCTGTACGTAAAGAGCATAGACCGTCTTGGACGCTCTTACGACGACATTTTGAGCAACTGGTTTATGCTGACAAAAGAACGTGAGGTTGATATTGTTGTCATTGATATGCCGGTGCTTGATACCCGTGTAGGGAAGGACTTGATAGGAACTTTTTTAGCTGACTCGATATTGAGGATTCTCTCTTTCGTGGCACAAAGTGAAAGAGATGCTATAAAACAACGGCAACGTGAAGGGATAATAGCCGCTCAAAAAAGAGGCGTTCATATGGGGAGACCCCATATTGTCCTACCGAAAAATTTCATAGAACTCGCAAAGCAATGGCAAGCATGGCAATTGACAACAAAAGAGCTGATGGAAAAAACGGGCTTAAAAAAAGCCACACTCTACAGACGTTTGCAAGAGCGGGGGTTTTATAAAAGAAAGTAAAAAACGTTCCAAAAGGTCTACCTTTTGGAACAAGCTTT
>Ga0209755_10008527_pt1 | contig 10954 bp, 7 predicted proteins | sample TergutCo191P1_FD_187301 | JGI IMG/M metagenome (GOLD analysis project Ga0209755, IMG submission 187301) | Cornitermes sp. P1 segment gut microbial communities from Petit-Saut dam, French Guiana - Co191P1 (SPAdes) (version 2) | ecosystem: Host-associated > Arthropoda: Insects > Digestive system >... | reverse complement strand
CACAACACTGAATGTTAGCAGTCACTACCGACTGCTACAAATTGCTAATGCCCAATCCCTGTAATACTGCACTCTTCATTTCAAATGCATTAACCCTTAGCCATTGAACGACATATATATATATATGTGTGTGTCGCACAGTAAGCCCTTTTAAATAGCCGAATGGCCACTAAAGTGGCCAAGGGGGGGGGGTTTAATTCCAGCGTCAAAGAGTTAAGCATTAAGGTAAAAAACTATGTCCGTTTTCTACAAAAACAAAGCTGAATACTTCCTACACAGTATGTATTACTCAAAGTTTGTATACAGTAATGTAACTTTTACATGCATCATTATCAGTATAAAAAAATTACATTTTATGGTCATAAAATCAGTTTGTGACTAAATATGAAACAATGCCCTCATGATTCTGTGCTATAAGTAGCAAGTTTCTTTTGAAGTCACTTATACAGCCATTTTCATAATTACAGACAAAATATCTGGAAGATTCACTCCCCCATATATCTTCATGGCATGGTCCTTAATTAAGTACAGGGACATCACCTTTACTGCTACTTATACCCTTCTGATTGGTACTAATTCCAAGGCAGAAAAATGCCTAATCAATAACAGTACCAGACAGATTATGAAAGTTTTTACCATTTGATAATGATCGTTTTAGGTCTACACCTTGGCTGAATGTAATGTATAGAAAATCAACCACTTTGCTGCAGAAGTCAATATGAGTAACACAAAATTAAAATTTGTCCCAAAAGACACCGATAAGTGCTCACATACCTTGAAATGAAAAAAATTTTCTATCAGATAAAGGGACATGTACATCGAGCACACAAATCATTAGAGTTTTTAATAGGTACATAGCAGATACAATATCAGAGCATATACATACGCATTTCAATTAACTTTTTGCAAGTAGTTTTATTTTTAAAGCTTAAGATTACTTACTCTCAATTTCTCAATAAGCTGCCACCTACTGCATCTAAACAGCTTATTGCTAGCAGCAGACTGAAGCTTGTGACACATGATAGAAAGTTAGCAAACTTGACAGAAAAGAAATTTGAAATGAAATGTACTTCTGTCATATAAGAGTGGGGGAGCACTGTGTGAATATACTGGAATATAAGTCTAGGGGCTAAGACCTGAAATACTATACTCTGGATTTTAACTTATTAAAAACAAATCTATTATTGAAGTATCAGTAAATGTTCAACAGACAACATAACTGATGGTTAAGTTTCACTCACATAAGAAATCAATTTGAAAGAAAATTCATATTTCATACTGCTGCACATGATATTGATGAAAGGAATTCCATATAACATGCATGGCCTTTGTCAGATACATTATAACTGTCAGCACAACAGCATGATCTTGAAGTCCTATTTGCAACTCCACAATTGTTGTATTAGCAATGTCATAAAATAATCATTATCCTCAACCCAAAACACTAGATCCTGCATCCGGATTTAAAAAGGATTACACAATTACATCAAACCTTCTGGCTAAACCATGTCATTGAAACCATGCCGTACACAATATACTGATGTTCCTCTGAAGACTTCCACTTGCAAAAAAGGGCTTTCTTTTACACCACACCAGACAAAAACTCCCGTGTAACAACTAGATATGAACAATAAAATTAAGGAATAATGGACAATGAAGCTTATAACATTTCATTATGACCAAGTTTCTAACTATAATAGTTCCAGACAAATCTATTACATTTCTTGCAGAAAAATTTTAACAAGTACTCGCCATCATTCACTAAATATGAATACTGAATACAAGCACCTTTCTTTGCTGAAGCACTGCCTGTACCTAACACAACCTTGGCCTATAAACTGCACCTGTTTTATTATATGCGATTATCTATCATCATAATTTCCATATTTCAGCAAATACAAGCTACAATGTTTTTTTTGTTTAAATCTTTGTCTCCTGAAACTGAGCTGCAGCTTATAAAATCAGAATTTCATGGCAGTATGTACTGCAGTTCATTTGGGGAAGTCAAAATTTGTTTCTGATACAGAGTTGAAGCGCGTGCAGTGTTTCTGCGATAATAAGTTTGGCTTTAAAAGACACAAAAACTGACAGCAGCTACATTAACTGTCTGAAGATCAAGCAGAGTATGGATGTATGAAACAACAGCAGTTTATGTTAATCAATTCTGGTACAATATTCTCATTTTCATCTCCATACTGCCTGAGACTGGCAAGCCATGTGTGACAGCATGCCTAGTTGCAATGAAGTCAATATAACCAATATCCTTTGAATTACAAGTTTTAAGCCCGACTAGCTTTGAGGGCAAATTAATATAAAAACTTCTGTGGCTCATACTGCACAAATATGGTATTCTAATTACAGTCAATAACAGGAAGTGAACACAAAAATTAATACAGAAGTATTTAAAAAAATAATTTCTGCTTATACCACAGGTTCAAGCAGCAATAAAGAACTGAAGAAACCTTCAGTCTGCACAGTTATAGCTGTCTGAAGTCAAAATACCTCCTCTTTTCTAAATATGGGGAGTTCACTTTCATACTGGTTCACAGTACTTAAAAACAGTATCCTACAGTTCATGGAAGCTACGTACCAGAATGTCACCTATCCATGATGGAAGAAAAATACCTTTTCAAAAGCTCATAGTATCATTAGTAACCACACCTCCACACACTTTCTCTCAACCCTCTTAGGAATCCCAAAATGTCATGTGCAGCAACATGAAAATTACCAGCAGGAGTACAGAAACTGGAATTAGTTAACAATTGAAACCTTTTGCATTTACATCTGTGAGTGATACATTCTCAGTAACAAGGAGACTTACGGTTCCAGTGTATTAACAACAACACTTTCAAGGATACAGCACACACAAACAAAGACTTGAGAGGATAAACATTGTGCCACAGAGATCATGATGGAAGTGTATCACAGATACTTTCTGTGTACTGTACACTCCTTGTGAAAACAGTCTACAGCTCCACTATAGCCTCATGTCACAGGCAGAGTCCTGATAAGCAGAGAGTGAATTGTCTATAATACCACTGATTTAGAAATCCAAATGTACAGCACGTTTCCATCAGTATTTCTGTGGGAACTCACTCTAGCAGGTAATCTTGAATTCCTCACTGCTCCAGTTTATATCACTGCTTTGAAAACAATGAGACACACACCCACACACAATATGGAAATTACACTGATGGAAATTACACTGTGTTCTGAACTTGACCATAACGCGTGAAGGCTTCATATCCCTAATGCAATGTACAGTATACCATACAATATTGTTTCATTTAGTCACATGTAACAGGTCACATAAACACAATTCACCAAGCAAGGTGCTGGTAGATATAATCAACCACATGTTAAAATTTGGACCTGAAAAACTGTAAACACTAATGAGGTTAATCACCAATGTTTTATGCAGACAAAATAATGTTTTTTTTAAATTATCACCATACCAAATTATAATTTCAAAATTATATTCTATACCTGTACATAAAAAATGGAATTACATTCCTTATTTCTCCTACCATTCACAATGACATGGCATGTAATCCCTCTACAAGGGTACACAAGTTTTTAAAAACTGTACATGGTCATACAGTACTTCACATGAAACTACTTCACACATTACAGGAACTATAAACAGCAAGAAAGAAAAAAAGCATCTACATCTCTAACCTGTGATACTGGCATTAGACAGCGAATCGTGTATCATGTCTTTACAAAAGAAAATGGCACACTTTACAACTGTCATTCCTATTTTTATACATAAAATATTGTACTTATTTATGTTTTTTTTTACACAAATGACAATGGTGGTTTACTTATTCTGCTGAGCCTGCTGGCCAGTTCCAGTACCAGCATTACCATAGTTGTAACTGCCTTGGCCATAGCCCTGCCATGTTCCTTGCTGTGGATAACCAGTGTATGTCCCATCTGTTCCAGCCTAAACACAGACAGAAAAAGGTATGTTTTTTACTGGGGCATAAAACCTCCAATCTTATTCTGCGGCACTCACTCACATGCAAACTCTAGCAACACAATGAATATTTCTTACGTTCTCAAATCCCCAGTGACTAGCCATTTAACCCACTTGCATCCCACTCATAGGTGGGGACAGAAGTGAAACAGCCTTTTTGTCACTGTTTCTTGGTCATATGGATATTGAAGAATGCCAAATCAAGTAATGATGTTAAACAGCAATGAACAGAAAGTGGAAGGTGCACTGCACTGGCAGGGGATTGGGTTGAAGTAGTCATGGATTAAGTTGGGGTATTATCTAAGAATCTGCAAGAAATGGTGCAAAAAATCTGACAGGCACTTAGGACAATTGGCTGATGGTTAGAATTTAAACCAGGGGCTCTCATGTAAACTGTCTTTTATTCTTATCTGATCTTCAATAAAACTGAAATATGTCAACACATTTTACTGAAAATCCCTATAAGAGTTTTATGTAAATCCAGGTGGTGGGAGTTGAGTTGTTCCATTTTCAGACATGACAAAACAGCTGTTTCTAACAACATTTTTGTAAATGTGACTAAACATCGGTCACAAATTTATCATACTAATACAAAATGGTGCATGGAATAGTACAATAGTGGACCAAAAACTTTCAGCATGTCCCCGACATCCTACACCTTTCATATTGTTACTGAACACAGATTATGAGTATCTATAGTACCGTCACATCACAGAAAAATGTGCCCATGGTCACTGCAGTGGTGACCAAATTCTATGTTGGCTTCCACTCACATCACTGTTTAGCAGCCATAACTGGAACAATTTTATAAAAAGTTCACTTGTACTGCAAATGAACTGCTTGATTAGTCACTTTCCAAAATTAGCACAGTATCAGTTTCTGTATTTCTCAAAATCTGCACAATTATGAAGATAAGGAACGTTATACACTGCTTACAGAACTGTTCAATATATACATATACACTAAGAAATGCTGGAAATGGATGCACATGTTTTTCACCAACTTCTGGCTGGTTGAAGAAAGTATCACCAGTATTATACTACTATTCTGCTAATGTTTTTAACACTGAAAAAACATTAAATTTTCTTTAAAACTGTACAAACATTACATCAAAATTATTTTGATATACCACTATTTTGATTTCACTCGTGCTCTGTGTGTGATGCAAAATTCTTCAGTTCATTAACAGGCAGACTTATAGGCCACTAACAGATTTTGTTAAATACCACTCTGCATCAATGTAAGAACCACATGGCCATGTCCACTCACTGAGGACTACTTACCATGTGCACAGTGTTTCTCAGACCATAAGTACACTTTGCATTAGACTGTGTTCTCTGTTACTACAAAAAAATTGTTAAGATCTTACCTGTCCCCATCCCTGTGTTCCTGTGCCATATGCCTGGTTATAATACTGCTGCGGATTCCAGTTGGCATAATTGCTACCATTCCCGTAACCTTGCTGGCCATAGCCCTGCTGGGCATAATTCTGTCCATAGTTGGACTGCTGGCCATAACCACCTGTGACAAGCACAGTTCACTCGTAATTCATAATTCTAATAGAATAAATGAAACTTGCACAAAAGGCCAAAGTTGAAATAAAAACTATTAAATGATCCAACAAACTGCATGATTTCAGGCTTCCATTGCAATGCGGACGAGATCTGTGCTCTTCCGATCCAATACATTGTTTGTAACAATAAAATGTCACATTTTGCCATGCCTTGCCAGTTTGATTCGTACTGTCACAGGAATGCAAAAAACAATATATTATGAAAGTACTGATCATGTTTCATGGTGTTTTGTAAAACTATACATAAAACTGTACAAGTGTTGACCAATACTTAAGGCTGTCCCTCACATCCAATTTGTAGTTACAGCCAAGAAGAGGAGCATACTGTCTCAACACAGAGGAGGGATAACTCCTGTGAAATACAACAATGGCAAACCAAAAGGAGTGCTATTTTTGTTGACAAAGGAAGCCTCATTTTAGTGACAACACTGCACATACACCTTCCTTGTGAATGCCCCCAGCTCAAGTTAGTGATGCTCCCAACAATATGAACCATTAACACTGTCACCTTCAGCAGGATCATTACTTCTTTCATTCATTCATTCATCATCCTCCTCCTTATACAAATACTGAACACTCATCAGCACCCGTGCAGGCATATCGTGGTGCGCGTGTGTGTGTGTACACACACAATATACTCCAATTTGGTTGAGGGAGAGACAATACAATCACTGCCATGGCCACTGAACTCACACGAACACAAACATATCGGAGAAACACCAACACATGCAATCATGTATTGTTAAATCAGCGGTATATTAACACTTCACATACTCAAACATGTTGCAACCCTTAGAGCATCATCTTCAGGGAGTATAACAGATACATTACAGCAACATGGGTCAACAAAAAGAGTTAAAATATTAATAAAGTAGTGATTTAACAATATGTGAGTGCATGTGTCAGTGTTTCTTCAATATAGTGGTAATAGTGGGCAGACATGAACAAAATAAACACAGACATCTCATGTTACACAGTAAATGTGGGGGACTCAAATCACATACCATACAAAATACATCTCTTACCTGGCCACACACATCTGATAATAGCGAATTAACATCCATTTATACATATTCATGAGCCAGTCTAACATCTTACAAGGTTGTTAAAAAAAGTTCTCTGTGGTGAAAACACTCTGTCAGTACAAGAGTACGCACAAGGTACCATTTCCTTTAATGATCAATTTAAAGTACAAAGGAACAGGAAGCATGAAAGGTAAAAGACCTTGTCCCTCAAACAACAGCAAATAGAGTTACTGTCTAATTAGATACCATGAACCTAGAATAATTAACCTAATATGTTCATGGAAGCAGACATACACTGGAAAACAGCCCTATAATTAATACGACATATTTAAGCAGCGAAGGAAATTTACTGCACAATATCTGCTTTGTTTTCCACATAATGTTGTTTATTTCATAATTATATCTTTTTCTGTTCACATAATACACATTTTGTAAACCAGTTACAAGAGTAGCATTGCATGAACTGGTTATCTGTGATTTGCTTTAACCAGAGAAAAGTTTCTTCCCAAATTTTTTGGCGCACATTCCATCAAACGTAACAGGCTTGTAAGTATGCAACTTCTACACATTCAAAGAGCAAAGGCATAAATTTGAGATTTACAGAACAACAATACACAGAGAACTGAATTTTTCTGCATTTAGCACAGCAGCCTTCTTAAGCAACCCTGAGTTATGACACTCAAAGAACCAAACAAACACAACTTACTTTTCTAGATTTAAAAAAATGAACTAAAATGGAGTGTAATATGTGATTTTGAATGTGCGAAGTGCACCTATGTTCATATGCAATAAAACTAAAAATGAAAATAATTTAAATAGTATTAATTTAAAAAAGTTTTTTAAAAATTCAACCAGACGTCAGATATAATGAACCTCAGTTATGACAGAGCTTGTGCAGGCCACTCCCTAAGGGCAAATGTATTCTTCTCTTTTATGAAATTACGCAAGCTTAAACGTTTGCAGCAAACTATGTAATATGTCTGGTAACCCAAAATGGTTATAATAAAACCAATTTTACCTTTCCAGCCCTGCTGTTGGTAGTTCTGCTGTGCCCAACCTTGCTGATTGTAGCCCTGGGCACCCCAGTTTCCACCACCAGCACCTCCCCAGTTGCCGCCGCCACTGCCACCTCCACCACTGCCACTTCCACTGCTGCCGCCACCGCCACCACTGCTGCCGCCACCGCTTCCACCTCCTCCTTGGTTGTAACCTCCCCAATTGCCCTGCAACATAATTTTTGTAATATAATCTAAGCTGTAACCACTGATAAAAGTAACAGGCCATAAAGGCCAAGAGGAAGAGTACAGATGAAGCTCTACTCTTTCCTTAAGTTTGGCACTAAATAGAGGTGTCATTAATTCCACACCTAAGCCACTTTATCACCAGGAAAGAGATACAGCACCCCTCATACAGGACAATGGATGGGCTCAGGGGGCTGGTCTGTATGGGTACAGAAAATCTTGCCCCACCGGGATGCAAGCCACAGACTGTCCAGCCCATACTGAGTCACATCTTTACTTTATGCTCAGTTCCTCAATTACACATTTGAGCTCAGCATGAACTAGCCGGTTACCATTGTTTTAAGTTCTTGCACTTGGAAAGCAGTAGGAAAATTATTTCAAGATAGAATTATACCCATCAAAACACGTATTCGTCAAAACACCAAACTTCAGGTACGGATAACAGCTATTTAATGGCCTTACGCAGCCACCATTTACATTCTGGTTTCCTGCAAATCACACAGGCCATTTTGTTCATGCTTTGTGAACTACTGTGAAATCTAGTCAACAGTATTTTAATTGATGCAACTCATTTTTCATCAGGATGACTGAACAAAGGAAATGGAAATCAATAGGCACTCTAAACAAAGTACATGATAATATGGAAATACATGTTAACTGTCTGGAAGATTAGGAACTGTGCTGTCACCATTGTATCCTATTGCTAAAAACAGGTAAAAATACCAAGAAGTCTTAAGCACAATGTGGCTGGTTCTCTGATCAAAGGACGATATTAAACAGTCACAATTTAAGGAATTGGAGAGTTTGTTGGCCACGCTGTTTAAATAAGCAAGAGTGAGCAATGCAGTAGGCACCTGCATACTGCTGAGATATAAGGCTCTACATATTGCTACAAGGTTGGTCACTCAAGAATGACGGCCAAATACATATTTCCGTATTCCTCCAAACCTAGCTTTGGTCATACATAATATTAGTGAAAGTTTATTCATAAATAATGATATGTGCCTCTGTGCTAAAAAGGCTTATGTGCAGTCACTTATAATTACAAATACTAACAATGTCATCTGAAGTATGCAGAATAGTGCCATGGAACTTTTATGAGTGCAATACCAATGTCTGTTTATGTATCACATAAACAGGAAATAAATTAATATTTCCCAATCACTCCTGATTGTAACAGGAAATTTTTCTCTTTTAAAAAATGCCCACAATGGCTCTGCGGCCCACCCAACTTCCTAGTCAGTGGGTACCTTGAATCCTTTCCCCAGGGGTAAAGTAGCTGTGGCATAAAGCTCACCTCCATCTAGAGTCCAGATTAACCCTTTGACGCCAGAATCAAATCCCCCCGAGAAATGCTGCCTGCTAGAATTTTTTACTGGGGATTTTAAATTTTAATGCTTACTCTTAGGAAAAAAAGCATATCTCATAGACTTTTCCTTAAAATTTAATGAAATAAAATTTTGCTGCCTGCTTATGAAATTGTTAATCTGGTAAAAAACTGTTCATCTATTTTTATAACAAATTTGGGCCTGTGAATCGCATGCATTATATAAAATGTGGAGTAACTAGTTCATTACTCACAAAATTCTGGTTGCTGTAAAAGGTCTGTGGCACCTTGGATCACCGTTTTATCATGACACACATTATTCACAACAAGGGTGATTTACAAATGTACTTTTGTGTGATATTTCTTGAAACAAGGCACCACGCACAGGTCCATGTCACATCTGGCGCACTTATAGACTGTTCGCTTTCTTTGGCCAGTGTTTGTTATGACGACTCTCAAGTCGCAAAACATTTGTTGCAGCTGCACTTGCTCTTCCAATCTGGGGGTGGGGCAATCTTGGCTCTTTCCAGCTTCCTCAATCAAATTCCTCACCATAAGGAGCCTGAAATCTCGGTGGGTATATTTAGCCCCACATTAAGATAACAGTATCCAACTGTTGAGTAGTCTTAAGTCCAGAAGGTGGAAAAATAACTTTGTGGTCCACTTGAAGGTACGTTGACTCATTGAAGAGCTGTTAGCCATACGATCAGAATTGTCGACGTAACTCATGTGCTGGTTGTATTGTTCCACAATGTGAGGTTTCATGGGGCTGTTGCTGTCATCAAAAAATTCCTTCTGCTGCTGGTGGGTCCATGTTAATCAGCATGTAAACTTCTCGTCTGTCCTTCCAAACTAATGCAGTCAAACCTCCCGTAGTCCTCACCCTTACATCACCCCTTTTCAGTTTCAGTTGTTTTGGTCCAAAATCACCGGGCATGTCTCTTCTGTTGGGCCGCACTGTCCTGCAAGAATTTATTTTATGTCTGTCCAAATCATCAAATAGTCTTGGGAATGAAAAGAAACTGTTCATAAACATTTTGTGTCCTAAGCCTTCAACTCTGCTAGTCAAATGTCTAAGAGTTGCGTGTGTTGCAGTCACGTCAGTGGTGGAGTGTGAATCTCTACACAAGTACACTCTCATGTCATAAGTATACCCTGATTCATCACACAGTTTGTAAATTTTGATGCCGAAACTTTTTTTTTTTGTGGAATGTACTGCGTGAAGATAACCCTTCCCTTGAATTTTACAATTACCTCGTCCACTGCCAAATGCTCCGAGGGGTTACTGAATGTAGCATAAGCCTCATTCAGCTTGTCAAAGACAGTCCTTAGTTTCCTTAGTCGGTCATATTCTTCACCTTCGTCAGGTCTCTGTGAACTGTCTGCAAAATGCATAAAACACAATATGTGTAAAAATCTGTCTCGTGCCATGGTCTCACTGTAAAACAGATTGTGTACCTGTCTAAGTCTTGACCAGTAGTCATATAGTGTGTCTTCCAATTCATGTCCCATGTGCAGAGCTAAATTTCTAATTTGTCTTGTGTATATTGTTGATAGTTTTAAGTTGTCTTGTGTGTAATTGTTGTACTGTGTGTGCATTGCTGTTTTTTTGATTTAGAGGCCGGACTGCTGGCTAGAAGTCAGTACTTGGAAGGTCCTGCGACCGGCCACCTCGACACAGGTTTTTCTTGGTTTCCCTGTGCCTATAAGCAAATGCTGAGATGGTTCCCAAGATACCAAGTTGCCACTACATGCTTCTCATGTAGCCCTCCCGACTTAATTTAGTAGTAAACAATTTCTTGTTTTGTT
>Ga0209755_10008526_pt1 | contig 10954 bp, 12 predicted proteins | sample TergutCo191P1_FD_187301 | JGI IMG/M metagenome (GOLD analysis project Ga0209755, IMG submission 187301) | Cornitermes sp. P1 segment gut microbial communities from Petit-Saut dam, French Guiana - Co191P1 (SPAdes) (version 2) | ecosystem: Host-associated > Arthropoda: Insects > Digestive system... | reverse complement strand
TCCCGCATTGTTATCTATCTTCCCTGTCAGCACTTCATTTAAACCTGTGTTTTCGTCAGGATGAAAACTAAACGATGTTATAGAGGCATCGGAAGAAGTATCATGCGTAAAACTTACCTGCACCCAGTAATCGCGTTTTAACAGCGGGTTTTCAGGATGTGTAACCGTATACTTTACCTGCCTGGAAAAATACTGAGCGCTGAAACCAGATGTTTGAACAGCGCCGTTTACTGTTACAATACCGGTTGCCGAAAATTCAGCGGCAAGAGTTTCGGGAACGCTCGTTCCCCTGTACTTAACCGCCGCCATTATCTGCCCCGACGCATCGCTTATTACTGCCTGCGAATCATCCGTAATTTCATGATTTAATATCGATGAAAATTTAAAGCTGTTTATTACAGGCGAAGCCGAGTTTATATCTATAAAATCTACATTTACGGTGTACGTTCTTACAAACTTGTTGTTACGTGATACTACACGATACTCAACAGAAGAAGAAAAATTATTAATATTGCTTCCTGAGAATTGCGGGTTACCATTAACAGTTACATTCCCGGGAGATATAAATCTGGGCGTTAGCATCATTGGCTTAGCGCCCGAATAAAACACTTGCGCGTTAATTGTTCCAAGAGCTTCATTGTTTATTATCGAGGCTACAGCGTTTACGGAAATACCCGCATTATCTATCTTATTAAAACGGAAGTCTGTTATGCTTCTTATGCTGTCCTGGTCTTCTGCAAAAACAGCGGTAAGCGTAAAATCCTTTGATATTCCGTCCCGCCAAACAATAACGTTTTTTGTCTTTATTCCTGCGCCATTACTGAACTTTATAATATCGATGCCCGAACGAACTTCTGCGCCGTCAACTTCGATCCTGTCTCCGAGAATTTCAAACACAGGGATCAGCTCGTAACTCAAATAATCCATCTCCGCAGGATATAAAACAGCCGATTGAATGGTTTTTGCGTTATCATTTACATATGTAACAGCGTCATGTATCAGCTCCGGGTTGTCGTACTTATAAAAACCAAAACCGAATAAATGAGGTTCTCCTGTATCTATTACAACATTTACCCTGTACTGCCTTATGCTACCCTGTCCGCTCATTACGATAAAATTTACAGGACCGGAAAAATCAATTGGCTCATCCAGTACCGGAACTTTAAAATCGGGATGTTTTCTGATTAAATCTTCAACATACTTTTTTAAATCCTTTGTTTTATGCAATTCTACTGCCGCTTCAAATACATCAATACCGGGAAAAGTTTTTCTTAAGTAATCAAGAGTTAACGGAAAAAGCGTCGCCTTAGGTGAAACTTGAATAATTGGTATAATGGATGTAATATCAGGTTCACTGCTGATAATTGCATTTATTGTATCATCGCCAATAACTGCATTTCCAATTTGACCGTCAACTGAAAATGACAGTATACGATTACTGTCGGGCGGCATAAGATCGTGGAAATAATTGTTACACCCTAATGCGCTGAGCGCTAGAATAACTAATAATCCTGTTTTAATTGCTTTCATTTTCTTCTCCTGTTACTTTAAAATAATTTCTACACATTTATATAATTCTTTATTTTTTCCGGCATCACGATGCTCAATGCTTATTCTGGAAGAGTCTATGCCGTAATTTCGCGTCAGATATTCAGCGCAAATATTTGCGCGTACTGCAGAAAGCGCCGGCTCTCCTGTGCTGTGTCTTACCTGCATTTCTATTCCGTCAGGTGCATAATACGCTCTGAGCGTTACGCGAAGAGACGAATTGTCATTAAGTCTTTGACCTGCCTCATCCAAAAGCGGAATATACTGCTCATCTATAACAACGCTGTTTGATTCAAAGTATGCGCCTTTTAATACGGTTATTTTTTTATTTTTATTAGCTATTTTTCTAATCATCATGGCAGGTTTAATTGATATTCCGGCTTCTATAAGAGGCAATGGTATAGGTCCGTCTGTTTCAAAAAGAACGTCAATGCCTCCTCCCGCGTATATCTTTAAAAAACTCAAAGGCAAAATAATAGCGTAAAGACGAGCTCCCAAAAGAAAACTTTTTTCGTTATCTTCAGATAAATTATCTGTAATGTAATCTAGAGCTGTTTCGTATCGTATTGTGTTGGAAAATTTCGTGCCTACACTTAAATCCGCCTGCAGCCCAATAATAGAAAAAAGCGGCAGCGCATAACCGAATTTAAAAACAAGCGGCACAAGGGTTATTTCTTTTACAAGCGGATTTGTCCCGATTATATCGCTATACCCGGATTCTACAGCGAAACGAAAGTTATTGTATTCGTATCCAATAGCTCCGCGAAAACCGGGTCTGGTATCCAAATATTCTTCCAGCATTTTGGGCGCGAAATAAAAAAGCACAGATCCTTCAATAAAAATATTTTCGTACCAGGGAATTTTGGGAGGCTGTAAATTCTGCTGTGTATCTGCGGTTTCATCGGCATGTATGGGGGCAGAGGCTATAAAAAGGCACAAAAGAAACGGAGCGAAAGCAGGTATGTTGTACCCCCCCCCCCCCGATAAGCTCGGTAAACCCTGAGGTTTGTTTTTTACAGCCATGGGTATAATTGTAGTTTATTTAAAGTATTATGTCTATAGGCGGCAGTAAAAACAGCAGATAACATATTATTTAGAACTGCATACCTCGATGAAATCCCATTTGCCGCGTAAGGTATCTGCGGCTTTTTGCGCCTGATCTTTATCTTCAAAAACGCCGAAACAAGTTGCGCCGGAACCGGAAAGATTTGCGTACTGCGCACCTTGCGATTGCAGCGCAGAGATAATCTCATTGTAAATACTTTGCTCTTCCTCAGGAAACACATCTAAAAAATCGTTAAAAAATTCTTTCATATTTAATCCAAATCCTTGGTGTTCTTGGCGCCTTTGCGTGAACTCTTCCTTATTACTTCTCTTTTCGTCCAGTAAACGAAAAGCCCTTGCGGTATCGCTGGAAAAACCGGGATTTATCAATACTAAAGACATAGACGGCATATTTACAGGTTCGATAATCTCACCGCGCCCCGTAACCAGAGCAGCAGGCGTTTCATGAACAAAAAATGGGACATCACTGCCAAGAGAGGCTGCCATTTCAAGGAGGGTTTCGCGGCTGCAAGCTTCGCTTGTAACCCTGCAAATTTCATTCAGAGCAAGGAGAGTTGACGCTGCATTTGAAGAGCCGCCGCCGAGACCTCCGCCCAGAGGTATACGCTTTTCTGCTGTTACTTTAAGCCCCTGTGAAAAGCCTGTTTTTTTACGGAAAAGGGTAATGGCTTTATAGATAATATTGTTCGGCATGGGGATAGCGTGGTTTCTCATGGTAATTTCATCAGAAACGGCGTCCAAAACCTCAAAATGCAGTAAATCGCCGAAATCCAGGGCTAAAAAGACGCTTTCCAGACCGTGAAAACCGTCCTCCCGCTTGTTTTTAACGGCAAGGTGCAGGTTTACTTTAGCAGGGGCAAAAACGGTCAATTTGTCATTTTTTATCATAAAGATACTTAAAGAATAACATATTTAGTGACTTTTTTAAATTTTTTTAAAAACCTGTTGACAAATGAATATGTCCTCCCTTATGTTTCTAGAGGGGAGGTTTTTTACCTCTAACCGAGTTGAGATTCAGGAAAATATTTAAATTAAAGGGAGAACATTATGGTTCTGCACGGAGCTATTGAACAGGAAGAACTGATATTAATGCCTGTAGACAGTTCTAACAAGAGTTATTTATCTTACGAAGACGGCATTTTACCGGAATTCATCCTCAGCGACGATGACGACATCGAAGAAGATGATGACTACGAAGATGACGACGACTACGAAGACGATGACTATGAAGACGAAGACGATCTTGATGACGACGATGATGACGATGACGACGACGATGACTACGAAGATGACGACGACTGGGAAGACGAAGAAGATGATGAGGATGACGACTGGGAAGACGAAGAATAACGCCAAAGTCTATCTAAATCATAGAATTCACGGGCATCAGAAGTCATTAAGTGTACAACAAGCCAGCCAAGATCGATTAAACGCCAGGTATCGTCCGTGTCTTTCTTTGAGCTGCCATAAATGTCAATATTGTTTTCTCGGCAGAAATCCTTAATGTGCCTTTCAAGCCCGTCCATATGGGTTCTGCTTGTTACTGTAGCTATTGCAAAAAAATCTGTCCAATTATTAACACCTCTGAGATCCAGCACGGATACATCCTGCCCATTATGCTCCTTAAGCAGGTTTCCGATTCTCTCAGTTACTGCCGACATATCTTCCATTAAAGTTCCTTCCAAGAATTAGGGTAATATCGGCTTTATAGTCAATATTGTGCAGCAGCATTTCATCTACTTTTTCATCGATTATTTTTTCGCGGCGGATATTTTTGCAGCGGATTAGGTCTGCAAAGGTATTAACCATTTCGTCATCTCCCGCATGCTGAATAATTACCGTGTTTTCATAGTTTACCCTGTCTGCATTGCTAATCGAAATAACATCGTATCCAAAGCTGCGAAGCATTTCCGCTGTTCTTCCCGCAAGCCCGTTAACTGCCGTTCCGTTCAAGACTTCTACGGTAAGAGAACGTTCAATTAAATGATCTTCAATTTCACGCGTAAGAGATGACAGGGTCTGGCGGACAATTTCTTTTATTAAATTTCCGTCCCAGAGAGGAATGATAAGTCTCTGCCCCGACACCTCGCGCAGGTTTCCTCCGACAGACTGAATATTGGTGCGGTCTGTATCGATATTAACAAACTCATTAAACAAATTCATCATTGTGCGCTGGTTCATGCCGGATCTAAAAAGCGAATAATACATCTTTGAAGCGCCCGGGTTTTTTAAGCTTTCATTTTTCTGTATATGCCTGTTTAATAAACCGAGAAAGAAACGCTGCCTGCGGAATGTTTCCATTTCGCTGTCTTCATGAGGAAGACTGTAAACCGCATAAAGGCTTGCCTTGTCTCCGTCAAGAACTGTCATGCCGGAAGGAAACAAAATAATTTCGCCGTTATCCCGGTAAAACACAGGAGACGGAATAAAAATTTCCACGCCTTCCAGAAGGTCAACAATGGAAACAAGATTCTCTTTTGTTATAACAATGGAAAAATTTATTTCAACGCCCAAAAGTTTTTCTATTTCGTTTTCGTAGCTGCCTATTCTCGAAGGATCGTAAACAACATCGATACGGTCAACGCGGTTAATGCGCGAAATTAAAAGCCCCAAATCTCCGGGGATGTCAAAAATGGCTGCGCGTTTTGTCGCAGGATAGTACATAAGCAAATAAGTGCTAAGGGGCTTTTTTTCATTTTCGATTACAAAAAGCGCATTGATAACGCGGTTTGAAGTTACGGCATCCTCTACCGGATTACTGCGGAAAGAAACAATCGAAAATATAATTCCAAAAACAACCAAAAGTATTATTAACGCGAGTAAAAAAACTGATGCGTCTCTTTTTCCTGTTCTCAATTCCCTTTATCCTTTATATTTTCCAGGATTTTTAAAGTATCATCAAATAAATCCAAATCCCTGGACTTTAATTTATTAATTGTTTTTTCCAGCACGGCAAAAAAAACGCTGTCCAGACTGTCCTCTCTGCATTTTAACCTTAGGGCTCTTTCAATATTTCTTGTGCATTCTGTCTTGTCGGCAATATAAATTACTTTTGCCAGCTGCCCCATCTTCTCAGACCCTGATGTATGATAGGCAACAGCTTCAAGCACATCTTCATTATGAATACATAATTGCTCTCTTAGCAATACCGCGGCAGCCTTTCCGTGCAAAAGATTGGGTTTTTTCTTTTCCAGAGAGGATATTGTGTATCCGCTGTCCTTGGCTTTGACTATTTTCATTATTTTTTTATTACTGAGCTGCTTGGCAAGATCGTGGGCAATACCTGAAAGATAACCGGCTGTAGGATTCAAACGGTAACGGCGGCACATATCATAGGCATGAAGCGCAGTATGCCGCGAATGAAGAAAACGCTCGGTAGTAAGGGTTTTTCGGGCTTCTGCCTCGACACGCGGAATATTGTACCTTTTAATTCTTTTATAATCATGAGAAGGCAGCGGAAACAAATCCAGGGTTTTTTTTATTTTATATTGATCTGTATCTTCGCCTGTTTTGCGGAGGCGATCCCTTATTGCGCTTGAAGACGCGTCAACAACATCATTTTCTATATGTATGTGCGGAAACGGATATTTAATCTGAGTAGAATTTATTCTGCGTCCGATAACAATATCGGCAAGGCGTAAAATTCTGTCGTATTCACGCCACTTGGGAAAATCCGCCGCAAGATCATCGCCTATTATCAGCACAGGCTTTCCAGTCGGCACATAACGGTTAATTACATCCGCCAGCGTATCTACAGTATACGAAATACCTCCGCGTCTGATTTCGCAGCTGTCAATCGAAAATCTGGGGTCTCCTTCTATAGCGCAGGCAAGCAGATTAATTCTTTCTTTTGCGTCTTCCTCCGTTTTAATTAATTTAAAGGGAGAACGATACGCAGGGATAAAAATCACTCTGTCAAGTTTGAAAGAGGTGAGCGCATTATAAGCCAGACTAAGATGCCCGATATGAACAGGATTAAAACTGCCGCCCAGAATTCCAAGCCTCATGATTCAACCTCAGATTCATCGGATTCTTCGGTTTCTTCGGTCAAATTTAAAAATGCGTTCCCCAGTTCTTTAATTCCATCGCCTGAAAAAACCGAAATGCTCATGACTTCTTCGTCCGGGTACTTTGCGGTAATTTCGGAAAGTCTTTCCTGCGTTCCGTCTAAATCGGTTTTTGTTCCCACAAGCAGACGTTTCTTTTTTATCAGTTCTTCAGAAAAAGCGCCAAGCTCATTTAATAAAATATCAAAGGCATTAAGGTAATTGTCGTCTGAAAGATCGATTAAAAAGGCTAACGCCGAAGTGCGCGAAATATGTTTTAAAAAGCGGATACCCAAACCTGCGCCTTGCGAGGCTCCTTCGATAAGACCGGGAATGTCGGCGATTATTATATCTTTTTCCCCGGCAGTTAATACGCCGAGGTTTGGAATTTTCGTAGTAAAGGGATAGGCGGCAATTTTTGGTCTTGCGTTTGTGAAACGGTCAAGGAGGCTGGACTTGCCGGCATTTGGAAAACCTACAAGCCCGATATCCGCCATTATCTGCAATTCAACTTTTATTTTAACACATTGCCCCGGCTTTCCCGGCAACGCTTTTCTGGGCGCTTGGTTAACGGAAGATTTAAAATGGATATTACCCCAGCCTCCGTTTCCGCCTTTTAAAAAAACAAAATCTTCGCGGTTACTCGTAAAATCGCGTATTATTTCATTTGACTCGATATCACGTATTAATGAACCCGGCGGCAGAGGTATAACAACATCATCACCCTGCTGCCCGTAGCGCCCCCAATTTTCGCCGTCACGTCCGTTCTGTGCTTTAAATGTATGCTTGTATCTAAGATGGGCAAGGGTGCGCAGATTGCGGCGAACAGTGAAAATCACATCGCCTCCTCTGCCGCCGTCTCCGCCTGCAGGTCCTCCGCGCGGAACAAATTTTTCCCTGCGAAAAGCCGCACAGCCGTTACCGCCAGAGCCGGAGATAACTTCAATCACCGCTTCATCTGCAAACTTTTCCATTTTTTAGAGGTTAGGATAAAAGGCTAGAATTTGAAATTATTATACTTCACTAACAATCGAGGCTAACTTTCTTCCGCGGCACTGGTGGAATTTTACTTTTCCGTCTGCTTTGGCAAAAAGGGTGTAATCGCCGCCTGTGCCTACATTGGCTCCCGGATGAATCCTGGTTCCGCGCTGGCGTGCAATAATGGTTCCTGCTTTGACAATAGAGCCGTCTGACGCTTTTACGCCAAGATATTTAGGGTTTGAGTCTCTTCCGTTTTTTGCACCGCTTCCGCCGCGTTTCCTTGCCATATCATCCTCCATGGTTCCTTATAGTAAACTTACAGTTTTTGGGATATTCCTGAGCGACAGACCTTAGCCCGTCCATCAGAAACTCCCCGCAGGCGAAAAGGAAATCCTTTCCTTCTGCATCATAATCGGCTTCCAGCCAAAGCTGACCCTTTTCAGGCGCACTGCCTTCAATTTTTATACCATTTCTGCCTGTAAGAGTGCTCAAAGCAGTCCTCAAAAGCACAGAAACAGCAGCGCACACTATATCGGTTCCGGTTTTTCCAGCTCCGGCATGACCTGATGCCTTACAGACCCTCAGGATGCCTTCCTTGTCCAATACCGCTTCTATCTCGATCACCTATGCGGATATGTCTCCAATTTTAATAATTGAATATTCCTGTCTGTGTCCCTGTTTTCTGCGGTAATCTTTCTTGGGTTTATACTTGAAAACTATGATTTTTCCGTCTTTTCCGTGAGATTCCACAGTTGCGGATACTTTTGCGCCGCTAACATAGGGGGTTCCTACCTTAACAGAATCACCGGAACCTCCGGCAGACACCAAAAGCACAGTATCGATATTAATAGCTGTCCCGGGCTGTGCGTCAATTAAGTCAACTTTGAGCAGGGAGCCTTTCTCAGCCTTATACTGTTTCCCTTTAAATTCTACTAATGCATACATTGTTTTCTCCAAACTATATCAATTACAAAAACATAGCAAAAAAAACAAATATGGTCAATAGGGCGGTGTGCAGAAACATACCCACTTCTGCTCGGGAATTACTCGCATAAGTGGGATATTTTCCGCACACCACCCTATTAAAAATGCTTGAATATTTACGTTTAATATATTTGATATAGTTTGGCTGCCGCGTGGAGACAAGCTTGTTAGCCGCCGACGAGGAGGCGGCCTATATCGTAGAGTTCCGGTATTCCTGAATAGACCGGCTGGCGTCCGCCTGCTGTGTCTTTTTTGTCCATATCTACAAGGCTTATGTATAACTCATGCAATAAATCGGCAAAGACCTTTAAATTCGACGCAAAATTGCTGACTGCCATTTCCCTGAGTATCTTATCCGGTCCCGGAGGTATCGTTGCTAATTTGCTTTTTAACATGGTTCTGTTTCTTGCAACTTCAACAAAACGGGCACAGGCGGCAATTTGGCGGTATAATTCATCGAGGTGGAAACCCTGATACCTGTATAGTTCCATTTTCTCGGTAAGAACTTCAATTTGATCCCATGTGTTCTTGTCAACCTGAATTTGCAGCAAAACAGGACGTAAAAACCGGTTTGAGATATTGGTTCGGTAATGCTCGCCTATCTGTTCTATGAGCCTGACGATATGAGGGTCTTTAATCCTGTCCATTAATTCATATTAACATCCAAATCGCAGATTGACAAGCATATAGGGAGCAAAATACACTGAAGCATGCATAAATTTAAAGCAGTAGTATTATTTATATCAATTATTTTTTTAAGCGGATGCAACACAAAAACAGCTGAAATTTGGACAGACAGACCGGAATTTGCGCTGTACGGCGAATATTTTAACGTTATCCAAAATAAATACAAGATAACGGTAAAGTATGTAGAATTCCCGGTAAATGAAATAAAAAGAGGCAATTGCCCGGATTTAATTGCCGCAAGCTGGCTAAAAAATTCTTCGACAGGAAGCACTTTTAAAAACCTGGATAATTTATTCGGCGCAAAGGGGCTTTCCAGAGCTACATTTTATCAGAGGATTTTAGCTGCAGGCAGAATCGATCGCACTCAATATCTAATACCTGTATCTTTTAATATCCCCGCATTGGTTTTTTCAAAAGAAAGAGCAGGTCAGTTATCGGATCATTACACCATTGACTTTGATGAAGTTAAAAAATTAAGCAAGAATTTTAACGCAATGAACCGCGATGTTTTTACGCGGATGGGTTTTTCTCCGTTATGGAGCGACGATTTTCTGCTCATCTGGGCAATGTTATCCGGCACATCATTCAGGGAAGCAAATCCGCTTGTCTGGGATTCCGGCGCTCTTGAACGTTCCATGGTTTTTATTAACAACTGGACAAACGAAATAAATTCAAGCAATCAGGCGGAAGATGATTTTACGTTTAAGTATTTTTTTGAACCGCCTGACAGACTTATCCAAAGCGGACGAATTTTTTTCTCGTACATGGAAAGCAATGATTTTTTTATTTTAAGCGAAGACAGAAAGAATAATATTGATTTCCGATGGATTATGGATCAAAACTGTATTCCTGTTATAGATGATACTGTGTATATAGGTATGCCAAAAAAGATAGTAACGGCAGGAGCGGCAAAGGCATTTATACAGTGGTTTTTTAAAATAGAAAACCAAAGAATTTTACTGGAATACTCTACTGCTAACAGAATTAACGAAAATATTTTCGGCATCTGCGGCGGTTTTTCTGCGCTGAGTCCCGTTACGGAGCAAATTTATCCATTGTTTTATCCTGAGCTTTTGGGGCGCATGCCTCCGGCTGAAAATTTTATTGTATCCAATATTCTGCCCGGCAATTGGGTCATCCTGAGGGAGCGCGTAGTGCTGCCATATCTTCATGACCGTGCGCGTAAAAGCGATACCTCTGATGTTTATCCTTTGGAGAGAAGATTGGCGGATTGGATGCGGGTGAACCGATAAAGCGTATGCTTAAAATATACGTAAGCATAAGTTCGCACACGCCTTGTATAATATTTTGTGCATACGCTTTTACTACATATGTATACTATTAACACAGGTGTCAAAAGTCAGAGAGCATAAGGGGGGCTTTTTTCGTTTCCATATCCTCTGTGCTCTTGGTGCCTTTGTGTGAGGCTCTTTTGTTCACCAACCTTTTGCAAGAGGGGTGGTTGTTTTGAATTTTTTTGCTTGACAGTTTGACATTTATATGCTAGATTTAAATCATCTTCGAAAGGGGATAGCCACTGGACGAGGCGGCTTTGTGGCCTCGTTCGCCGAACCCGATTTTACGTTTTGTAAGGTCGGGTGATTTTTTTGTTATGTTCCAATTATTGACCGTAATTCCTCATA
>Ga0209755_10008525_pt1 | contig 10954 bp, 9 predicted proteins | sample TergutCo191P1_FD_187301 | JGI IMG/M metagenome (GOLD analysis project Ga0209755, IMG submission 187301) | Cornitermes sp. P1 segment gut microbial communities from Petit-Saut dam, French Guiana - Co191P1 (SPAdes) (version 2) | ecosystem: Host-associated > Arthropoda: Insects > Digestive system >... | reverse complement strand
CTTGAAAATGAATGCAAAATATTTGAAGAAAACGATTTAGCGGTAGAAAACGCGAAGATTAGCATGCAATTGGAAAATCTGAGCGAACAAATAAAAAAAATAAGCGTGCAGGTAGAATCCCTTACAGATGAGAACTCCATATTAAATAATTCTCTCTACGAGCAGATTTTTAACGAAAAAATAAATATTGTAAACAATACTTCGCAAAAATTAAATATTTATTTCCGCTCTGAAGTGGACGGTGAATTGGATAAGCTTACTATTATCGAACAAAATGTGAGATACAGGATAAAAAATTTAAAAGAAACCCTTGCGCAGGCAAATGCCGCTTCAAGGGATGAATTTAATAGTCTGCTTGATGAAATCTCAGCACGGTTGGATAAAAAAATAACTGAAGAAAGAGCAAAGCATTCCCGCGCAGAATCGCCTTTTTCGCAGGAAGAACGTGATAGTCTTGATGAGCTTAAAAAAGAAGAAATAAGCGATGAGCAGATATTTAAAATTACAAAAAAGAATAACATAGAAAAATTTGTAGGCTTAAATGTATTAAACGTAATCGGCATATTCCTGTTGGTTGTGGGCGTAATTACGGCAATGCGTTATACTTACATGAATGTTTCAGATTCGTTAAAGGGCATTCTTATTTTTGCTTTCGGCGGTATAATGCTGGCTGTAGGCGAGTATTTAAACCAAAAGAAACCAAATGCATTTTCTTTGGGGATTTCCGCAGGCGGGATTGCAATTCTTTACGCAGCTTTGGCAATCAGCTATTTCTCACTGCAAATTATCCCCATGTATCTCGCTCTTTTAATAAGCACAGCACTTACAGTGGGAGCGTTTACCTTGTCTGTGCGCTATAAATCGCAGGTAATAGCGTCGTTTGCGTTAATCGGCGGATATTTGCCGATTATTTCCATTTTAGAAAACGCGGACAAAAATATATTCGTTTACGGAGCAATGTTTTATTTTTTTACACTTAATCTTTTTGCGCTCAGCATTTCATGGAGACGCAAGTGGCGCGTAACTGCATTTATTGGATTATTTTTAAATATTATCGGAACTGCGTATATTTGCCTGTTTTCAGGGTATGAAAAAAATATAGATTCAGATAAATTTATTTTTATAGCCTACAGCGCATTTGCCTTCTTTGTTTACACGATCATACCAATAGTAAGCACATATCACGCAAAGGTAAAATTCAGCCAATCCGATATTGTACTGCTTGCAATTAACACATTTTTCAGCGCAGTTATTATCTATTCATTATTTATTTCATTTGAGCTTAATAAATACACCGGTTTACTGGCAGTCGCGTTTGCGCTTGTCTATATATCATTAAGTTTTATTGTAGAGTATAAGTTTTCAAAAGAAGAAAAAAATATTAAAACATTATTCTTTCTTACTTCCATCGCATTTGCGGCAATGATTATACCTATGCAGTTCGGACGCGTATGGCTGTCTTTAGGATGGCTTGCGCAAGGCGTTGTTTTGGCAGTTTACGGTATTATGCGGGATGAAAAAAGGTTTAAGAGGGCAGGGTTTATTATCTGCGCGCTTTGTGCCGGTGTTTTATTAATATTCGATTTACCTTCAAAATCATGGAACGAGATGTTTGTATGGCAGTATTCCGCGGTAACTCTGGGAAGTTTAATTATTCTCGGCGTGCATATGTATAAAAAGATAATGAACAACACTTTTATTAATATTTATAAATATTTTGTTCTTGTAAACATCTGGATTTATTCTGTTTATATAATTCATGAATTGGGAGATATAATAAAAAATCTTTACACAGGAGATATAATTAATCAGATAAATTATCTTGTTTCTGCAGTTTCGATAACAATGGCATTTTTAATTGCTTATGCCGCGCCTCGAATAAAATTGCTGTACAGCAATGGAATTAAAGTATATTCAATAGCGCTGTATGCTGTCGGAATTATCTGGCTGTTTGTAAATAATTTATCCGGTTCTCCGGTTGGTTACGGATATTTCAGCAGAACAACGCCAAACATCGGAATTACGCTTGCAGGTACCGCTGTCCTTCTTGTATTAAGCGTCTTGTCGGTGCTTGCGCTGCGCGACGCAATGAAAATTATTATTACCGGACGAAAAAAAGGAATCGAATGGCTGCCGCTTGTTGTTTCAGGTTATTTTATTGTCATTCTTTCGCAAAATCTTGTCGCGCAGTATAACTTAAGTTTTTCAAGCGCGGTAATAAGCATTATTTATGTTCTTACGGCTCTTGCGTGGATACTTTACGGTTTTATTTACCGTTTTGCTTTTATCCGGCGTTTCGGGCTTGCGCTTTCCATATTTGCGGTTGTGAAATTATTTTTGGTTGATTTATCAGGACTGACTCAAGGGTACAGGATTGTTTCGTATTTTGCTTTAGGCGTAATTTTAATCGCAATTTCTTTTGTTTATCAGTATTTCAGTAAAAAATTAGAATTAAAAAGCAATGTTAAAACAGAATCCGGGAAAATTGATGAATAGAAAAATCAGTTTTAAAATTAAAGTGCTGATACCGATTCTTGCAATTTTTATAATATCTGCTGTTTTTATAACATTTATCAATTACAGGATACTAAATGCGACTGTCAGGGTAAAAACCAATGCTAATCTTGAAATGTTTATAAATAATATTTATATGCAGATAGATCATCTGGATATAATACTCGATTCTGCAAAACAAACCTTAAATGAGAAACATATAGCTATTGCAAAAACTGTTGTGTACATATTAGAAAATACCGGAAGAAGAATGACAAGCGGAGAACTTCAAAGACTTGCAGATCCTCTTGATATTATTGAGCTGAATATTGCAGACAAGGAAGGCAATTTAATTAACAGTAATATACGCGGATTCATTGGAGATGATTATAAAACATCGGAAACTACGATAGGATATATGCTGCTTGCTGACGGAACAATTAAAGAAATGACAGAGGAACCGCGGGCTTCGATACTGCCGGATTCAACGCAGGGAGAGACGACGCATTTTGCCGCTGTTTCGCTTGCAGGCGGCGGTTTTGTTCAGCTTGGTTTTAATCCTGATGTTATAGGAAGGCTTCAGGAACAAATTAATATTAATAAAACAATAAAAGAAACAAAAATCGGAAATGGCGGATATGGGTTTATAATTACTGATGGTAATATTTTTGCGCATCCTGATGATGAATATTTAAATAAAGATGTTTCGAATGAAAAATGGCATAAAGAAATAAATTTCGGCAGCGGTTTTGCCTGGATTACCATTGATGATATGAAATATTACGCAGGATATAAAAATTCACAAAATTATACTGTTATTGGACTTGTGTCGCGCGCTGATTATTATCAGGAATTGAACATGGTTTTAATAGAATCGATCAGATTAATGATATTTTCAATTTTGTTAATGATTATTGTAACCTTCTTTGTATTGAGAAAATTGCTGATGCCGATTAAACATCTTGTAAAAGGACTTGGTAAAATAGCGGACGGTAATTTTGACGCTGGAATCAAAGGCAGTTATAACGATGAATTTGATGAAATTAAAGATGCTGTTAACTCGATGACAGAGAGTTTAAAAGAACATGTAAATATTATTTCCGGCATTGAATACGCTGCTAAAATTCAAAAAAAACTGCTTCCTGCCGTATCTGTGTTAGCTGATTGTTTTGAGGATTACAGTTATATATGGGAACCCAAGGATATAGTGGGGGGCGATATCTTCTGGCTGAAGTCGTTTCCGCAGGGTGTTGTTCTTTGTGCCTGCGACTGTACAGGTCACGGCACTCCCGGAGCGCTTTTAACAATGCTTGCAGTGTCTGCTTTTGAAGCGGAAATTACCGAAAATAATTGTCAGGATACCGCGCAGATAATTTGGGAACTTGAAAAACGCCTTGTCTCGGAGTTTAATGTAAATAAAGACAAAACAAATAAAAGTTTAACGATACATGACGGATGCGATCTTGCTGTTTTATATATTGCTAAAGACGGTTCTGTAAGCATTTCTGCCGGGAATACAAATATTTTTGTATGTAACGGAGAAAATGTAAAGCGTTTTCGCGGGCAAAAAATTAGAATAGGAGACGGAGCGATAAAAAACAAGGAAGATATTAATATTATAAATATTGCGCCGGACTCAAATAATAAATTCTATATAGCAACTGATGGACTTTATGAGCAAATAGGCAGCGGTAAAGAAGCAGAGCCGCTTCCTTTTGGTTTTAAAACACTGGAAAAAATTATTTTGGAAAATCACGCGGAAAGCCAAAAAAAAATATCGCAAATAATATGGAACGCGTTTGAAGAATACAGGGGAGATCATGCGCGAAGGGATGATTTTCAGCTTGTTACATTTAAACCTAAAATATTTAATGGGGGTAATGCGTGATATTGGATATGTTAGAGTTTTCGAATATGCTCGGTGAAAAAAAGATTGAGTTCATGTATTCAGGTCCCTTGTGGTCAGAAGGAATTGCCGAAATAGCAGGAACATTGAAAAATCAACTTGAAATTGACGGAGTGCCTGTAAATACAGCGCAGGAGATTTACTCGGTTTTTATCGAACAGCTTAATAATATGCTTATGTATTCGGTTCAAAGAACCCGGTTTAAAGTTGAAAACGGAAAAAACACCGCATATCCAAAAGGAACTCTTGTTTTTGGAAAAGATAATGACGCTTTTTTTCTGCAAACTGGTAATATAATGAAATTTGATAATGTAGAATTAATAAAAAACAGAATAGACTACCTTAATTCGCTTGATAAAGAAGAAAAACGAAAGTATTATAAAGAACAGATGAAGTTAAAAGACACAAACCCGGAAAGCAAGGGAGCGGGTCTTGGCTTTATAGAAATTGCAAGAAGAGTAACCTCCAAACTTGAATATAATTTTGATGCTGTTAAGGATGGACTGGTTTTTTTTACGATGTATGTAACTATAGGAGGAAAGAAGGAAAATGACGAATAAAGCATTTTATCTTGAACGGGAAAGAACCGATTTAACGCCTTTTGTATTAATTGACGAAGAAAAAGGCTATATGAAGCTTGAAGGCGAAAGTTATCATGAAAATGTAATTGCATTTTTTAAGGAAATAAATGATTGGCTCTCCGATTTTCTGGATAAAAAATTTGACGCGTTTACCTTCGACTGCGAGCTTGTGTATTTTAACAGTTCTACGGTAAAGGTACTTTTAAACATGTTTTTGGACATGGATAATTCTTCAAATTCAAAAAGTATTACCGTAAACTGGATAACAACCAAAAAAAACGAAATAATTATCGAATGCGGCGAAGATTTCAAAGATGATATAAAGAACATAAAATTCAATATTGTTATTAAAGATGCGTAAAAATTGTTTGACCTTTAGTCCAAATGGTAGTAAATTTATATCGGAGGATATTTATTGATGAAAACCGTTAGAACTTACATGGATTTAGGCGATGTTTTTGATGAAATATTCGATGCAGCTCAGGAGATTAACGGCGAAATTCAAAGGAATTTTAACCCTGACATCAGGTCTTTCAATTTTGGCAGCCAATCTTTTGATGAAAACACCGATTTTTACCCCAATTATTCATATCCTCCGATGAATGTGCTTATGGCAGAAGATATGTCGCTGGTCTTTGAATTTGCCCTGGCAGGATTTGATGAAAAGGATATAAGCCTTTCCTTTCTCGGTGATTATATGGTTTTTTCCGCAACCGTAGAAGCGTCTTCTGAAGAAAATGTGCGTTTTTTTAAACGCCGTTTAAAAATGAAAAATATAGATAAGCAAAAATACTATGTGCCGCTCGGCAAATATGCTCAGGATAAGGTTAAGGCAGTTTATAAAAACGGAATACTTCGGGTAACAATTCCGCCCAAAGAAGAAGTGGAGCAGAGCGAAGGCGTAAAGATTGAAATTGTTAAAGAAGGGGTTTAAGTCTCTTCTTTAATTTCTGCCGTAACCTTGTGCCGCACTCTCTCAATAGAAACAGTTTTGCCGTCTTTATCGATATCTAAAAATATGCCTTGAAGTTCCGGCGCTTCCCATGCCTCTTTGGTCCAATCAGGAATGCCGGTGATGTACTCTTTAATCTTTGAATTAATGTCGCAGCCGCCGACAGAAATTTGGCTTCCTGTTCTGCCCGCATCGCTTATGCAGGCAGTTCCGCCTTTCATGATTGTTTCATCGGCAGTTTGAATGCGTGTGTGCGAACCTATAACCGCAGAACAAAGACCGTCTGCCGCAAAATAAAAAGTTTTTTTTTCGGCGCTTGCCTGTGCGTGGTAATCAATTATGATATACGGCGTTTGTTTTTTTAATTGTTCGGCTAAGGATGTCAGAATGGGAAAAGGACTGTTAGCGTGCATGCGGGTAAAACCTGTTTGACCGAGTATGACAACTACCGCAACTTTTTCGCCTGTATCGGCGCTTGTTTTATAAATCCTGTAACCATGACCAGGCGCTTCGATATTTAAATTTTCAGGACGAAGAACATAAGGAATTTTATCAAGGTTTTCAGTTAAATCTTTTTTATAAAAACAACATTCGCCGAGAGTGATAACGTTCGCGCCCATTTTATGGATATAGGCTGCATGGCTGCGCCCAAGACCATTGCCGCCTGTCGCGCCGTCACCGCAGACAATAAGAAAATCCCAGGGGTAATGCTGTTTTAATTCTTTTAAGGATTTCTTTAAAATATATACGCCTGTTTTTCCGACCAACTCAGCAACATACAGTATCTTCATTCAAGACCCGAATCCGGCTATGCCGGAGATCACTCTTTCAAATTCGGCTGCAGCCCTAAAGTCGCCGAGTTCTCTGCAGGTGTCGCGCAGATTTATTAGCGCGTCGCTATATTGAGGGCAAAGGCTTATCGATTTTTCAAAGCAATTGCGGGCTTCGTCAAAATTATTTTGATTAAAAAACACAACACCAAGATTATTCCAAATCTTTGGGTCATTGTCGTTGTGGGAAAGCGCCGATTTGTAGCACTCCTGCGCAAGCTCAAATTCATTTATCTCATAGTAAATGAGACCTATGGAATGCCATGCCTCGACCAGACTGTTGTCTATCATAAGAGCGCGCTGAAAGCTCTCAATCGCCTCGGTGTATTCGCCTGTTTTTTGCTGGGCAATACCTAAATTCAGCCACAGGAGAGGGTTTTCCGGCTCTAAAACCAGCGCTTCGCGGAATAATGGAATAGCTTCAAAGGGCTGATTCGCCTCAGTCAGGGCAACGGCGGAATTATTTAAAGCAGCAGCAGACTCCATACATCAATAATACCGCAAAAGATGCGAATTCACAAGATTTTTTTCATTTTTTCCCCTATTATTTTACTTTGACGTATAGTATAATAATAAACAGGGAAATATAGTGAAAGACATAGGCGAATTTAACAGCGGGATGACAGAATATGAATTTTTCTCGTTCCTTTACGAAAAAATAGTTAACAAAGAATTTACTACTTTTTCAAAGATGAGAGAACTTGTTGCTCCTGTTTTAAAAGAGAAATGGACACACCCTGTAATTATGCGGGCTTTTCAATTGTTAAAACGCACAAATTGGGGCTTTTTCTCCGCTATCTGCCCGAACACACACAGCAAACTCTGGAAGGAAATGGTTATTCCGGACAGGGATTTTCCTGAAGCGGGCGATTTAAAAAAGACACTGCAAATTTCCAACCTCTATGTTGCAATGTGCGATATTCACGGCTACACAAAATTCTGCATGGAATCGAGAAAAAATCTTTCCATGATGCATACATTGGACTGGGCAATCGAGAACGAAATAAAACGTATTTCAACGCAGTGCGGCGCGATTAGCCAAAGAGAACGCGGCGATGAAATGGTTATTGTTGCGGCAAGCGCGACAGATGCGCTGATGACGACGCTTTGTATAATTGATTATTTCGGTAAAACTAATGTTGTTGGAGATCCTTCAATTTCAACAAAGCGCGGAGGAAACGCCGATGCTTTGCCGATTTTTAAAATAACTGCCGGTATTACGGGCGGCAATACGCAAAGTCCTCTTATTATCACCGAAAGGGGAAACCTTGCAGGCTTCCTTCTTAATTCCGGCGCAAGACTTCAAACAAGAGCAAATGAGCTTTCGCCTCATGAATCGAGAATCATGATAGCAAAACAGGTTATGATGAACTTTGAGAAAGAAAGCAAAGACAATAGATGCGTTCTTATGCAAAATGATTCTATTTATTTCTTTGATACAGGACATATTGAATTTAAAGGCGTAATGATTCCAACCTGCGAAGTAGTGTTCGACAAATCAGAACGCTACAAGGAACAATTCTCGGAAGAGATGACAAAACTTTTCGGATCAATTCGTGAAAATTTATGGGAGCAAAGAATAATGCAGGATTTAGTTGAGCTGCTTACGAGAGTAGCGCAGTCTATGCCGGCTTTTTCTGTAACGCCTCCCAAGCCTGTTCAAGGTATGCAGACAATAACAAATGATTCTTATATACAATTATGCCGCCATTTGTTAAAAGCATATTCAATAAACGAAGATTATTATCTTGCTGTGGAAATTTTGAATAATTTGCTTACAGTAAGCGAAAAAATACCGGGCTTTGACAGGCTCATTCTTGATTATATCAGAGGCGTTACCGACAAATATCAGCTTCTGCTGAATGCCTTTGAAAAACACATCGATAAAGAAGTTGACGAAAAAGCGGCGCATATTTTCCACGGTGATCATTATAAAACATGGATAGCCTCAAAGAACGGCGCGCAAATCTATGAAAAGCTGCGCGGAATCGGACGAAAAAGCAAAGAAATTACAAAAAAGAAAAATCTGTGGCTTAATATGCTTACTGCAAATAAAGAAAAAATGGAATTCACGCTGTACTCAGGAAAGAAATAATAACGCAATTTTTACCGCATATTTGTATGCTCTATGTTCTCTTTTTTGCCTTTCATAAAAAATATTAATAAAACGGCGGCAATTAAAGACATACCCGCTCCGAAAATAAAAGGAACTGCCGCGCCGAAACTTGTCCATAAAATACCCGCTATCACGCTTGCCGGCAAAAGCGCAATCCCTGCGATTGTTGAGTGTAATCCAAGCATGGTTCCTTTTATTTCTCCGGGCGCAATCTCTGCGACAAAAGCGCGCTCAACTCCTGTTATCATTGCCGTGTAAACGCCGTAAAGAGCAAAGACGGCTATCATTACGGGTTTTGTGTTTGTAAAAGCAAAGCCAAAGTAACAAAGAGCAAAACAAATATAACCGGGCACCAATAAATGCTTGCGCCCGAATTTATCCGATAATTTTCCAAGCGGAATTGATAAAAGAGCCGCCGTAATATGATAAATTACAAAAAGCAAAATGGCGTTTAAATCGTCAAAACCGATGTCGCATGCTTTAAGAATCATAAACGCTTTTGAAGAATTCCCAAGCGTAAAAATGAAAACAACCAATAAATAAAGTTTTAACTGACCGTCAATTTTATTTAAATTTTTCCAAAATGGCAGAGCAGATGTTTTTACAGCAGTTTTATTTTTCTGCTCTTTAATAAAAATAAACATGATAAGCCCAAGAACCGCAGGTATCATTGAAAGGGCGAAAAGATTTTTATAATCGTAATTGCCGCTTGAATTTCTCATTATTAAATAAATAACAAGAATACCGAATGCAGCGCCGAACATATCAAGCGCTTTATGCACGCCGAAAGCCTTGCCCATGTTTTGTTTATCCGCGCTTTCGCTTACAAGCACATCGCGCGGAGCTGTGCGAATCCCTTTCCCGAAGCGGTCAATCACCCTTGCGCCCAATATTCCAAGCCAAGAACTTGCAAAAATGAGAGCGGCTTTGTAAACAAGACCTGCGGCATAACCGGAGAATGCAAGAAGTTTTTTCTTTTGAAACTTGTCCGTAAGGTAGCCTGAATATACTTTTAAAAGACTTGCAAGACTTTCTGAAATCCCTTCGATTATGCCGACAAGTACATGAGAAGCGCCGAACGTGCCCACCAGGTACAGCGGAATAAGAGGGTAAACCATTTCTGTGCTTAAATCGGTGAAAAAACTAATAAGCCCCAAAAAAAATACATTAAGCATTTACAGCCGCTTTTTTACTTGCCAGTTCTTTTTTTCCATGCGGCGTTTATTTTTGCTTTTTCGTCTTTATTTATATTGGCTGTTATACCCTTCGCGCCCGGTTTACTGGCAACCGCTGCTCTTAACTTAGGCGCAGGCATTTTGTCGTAAATTTCCTGCAATTTATGCGCTACCATGTCGTATTGCCCTGCCAGGTATATATCACCTGAGTGCTGCATCGCGAGATTTTTATACTCTCTTATCTGCATCCCCAGCTCATCCCTGTTTTTGATATTCTTGAATTTGCTTACTTCAGCTTCTACATTCATACTATTCCCCTTTGTTATAAATGTTCTAAGCGACCTTGTTATTATACCATAAATTGCATAAATTGGAAGCCTTCCAAACCCGATAATATAGTATGAGAAGGGGTTTTTTCGCGATTTTTCTGATTTCTCTATGCTTTTCATCACTTTCTGCGCAGGGGCACGAAAAGGGAAACCATCCCTATGTTATCCGCGGTGAAGTTTATGTCGATCTTGAACCCATTTACGCAGGTCATGTTGATGAGGAATACCCGCTTGATGCAGAGCAGGCAGGCCGACGCGCCCTTGAAGAATCCGCTTTGTTTTTTTCCGCGATGATTTTCGGCTGGTCATTTAATTATGAAGTAGGGGAGAGAGCGCGGCTTATTAAAGAAGATATGGAACTGGAAATTCTTGGAACGATTCAAGCGGGCGATCCTTCTCTTAAAGTAACCGATACAGAAATCCGCGATATGCGCCTTAGGGTGTGGGCGGATTATCATTTAAATGACAGCCATCAGCGCAGAATGGAAATATGGCGCACAGGGATGATAAGAAACGCTCAGGCAACAGGTTACGCTCCTTCGCATTTGGATGAATATCCCGGCTGGATCGAA
>Ga0209755_10008524_pt1 | contig 10955 bp, 9 predicted proteins | sample TergutCo191P1_FD_187301 | JGI IMG/M metagenome (GOLD analysis project Ga0209755, IMG submission 187301) | Cornitermes sp. P1 segment gut microbial communities from Petit-Saut dam, French Guiana - Co191P1 (SPAdes) (version 2) | ecosystem: Host-associated > Arthropoda: Insects > Digestive system >... | reverse complement strand
CGTTTGCATTGCATTTATCTTTTATTTCGGATATTTCCGCATCTCGGGCTTCCGTGCGTTTTTGGGTAGCTTTGTTATTACTCCAAATGGTGTAAAATATCAATAGCCCCGTTGGGCCGTGCGTCTCCAATATCCACCTTATAAGATCTTCGCTCATTCATTTCCCCCTGAAAGCGTTTGCAACGCTGCCAACGCCCTGCGTTGCCGCCCCAAACCCAGTCAAGAAATCGCCCACGCTAGCCTGCTTTTGGCCCATAGACGCATTTAGATTGTTCATGGCCCCCTGCGCTCCCACGTTGAAAACATTGCCGGCCATATCAGTTTTCATGCTGGCTAAACTCTGCAAATTGCCAAGCCCCTGATTATTCGAAGCGTTCATCATATTAAACGCATCAGAAAATGATAGCTTTCCAACTTCCTGAGCGTCCCTGTTGTATGCTCTCTGCTCTGCCCCACTTAGCATCTTGCCGCCAGCGGCGAATCGCTGACGGTTTGCGCCTGATAGTGATTGCAGCTGATGGGATATATTGGGATTCAGCCACTGCTGAACTTTTGAAGGGTCATTAAGGTATTGCAGGGACTGCGCATCATACTGGTTAATGACATCTCCAGTCCTATTCTGGTAATCAAGCATAAGCTGACGCAGCTTGTCGTCATACGCAGCCTGAGCGCGCCTCTGGTCTCTCATCTGCCCATCTGCGGAAATGGCAGAGCCTATTCCGCCCGCCAGTCCTGCTATTCCTAATCCTACAGCCAATGGTAACATATTGCATCTCCTTTGCTTAATAATAAACTATTCAACTTCATAGGCTATATTATTCCATTTTATATAGCCTCTCCATATTATTTCAGTCTGAAAGTCAATTCCCAGCCCTAACCCCAAAATCTTATATTTAACGCTTCTGCTATCGTGCTTTGTCTGAAATTTCACTACCCTGCTAAGATAATATTTCCCGGTTGCGTTTTGGAACAAATGCGTTATGAATCTAACATCATCTTCGCCTACGCCATCCCCCGTCTCTATGTTGCTATGAAAAGCCTTTACAGTCTTGTATCGCCTGTAGCCTTCGCCAAAATTCGTATTTACAGTCTTTATTGTCGCAGATACTCCAGCAAAATTATCCAAAGAGCCGACTTTATTCGACCTCTCCTGATAATACACACCACCCTCCATGAAATAGAGCCAACTAGACGCGAAAAACGTGTCGAAAACGACATTATAGTTCAAAATCTGCTGCCCTATACGCCATTGTAATATTGGTATATTAGCATAGCTTATAACGGACCCTATATAATCGTCCCGGACTAAACCGCCTGCATTAGAATTTCCAGATATAAGCTTATTAAACCACGCATCCAACTGCGGATAGCTAATCTTGGTTAATTGCCCCGTTTTCGTCAAAGAATAAACGGAGAACGCATCTAATTCAATCGGGCGGCCTATAAAATACAGCGTGTCATTAAATCGAATCCGAGAATTAGACAGGGCTTGTATGGAATATGTATTGGAACTGTAAGCGGGAGACATCGGATCGCGCCAATCATTGGTTATATCCCAAAACTCAACGGTATTATTTGTAAACAAAACTAATCTGTTCGCTAACCGCCAGCTCTCTATAGGCGTGGAATTGCTGTATTCCGCGCTATAAAAATTAGGCGACTGAATATTAAAAGTTCCGGCATCCGAAAAATAAAATCTGTTATTGTTGGTAACTGCAATCAGCATGGATGATAACGCTTCAATATCGAGTATAGGGTTGTCTGTTTTGTTCGCTACCAACTCACCCATCAATCTATCAAGCCCGGATGTCAAATCTGCAAATTTTACTAATATTTCATCTAGCTTTGAATTGATATATATTTTTACTTCATTCAAGTAGGATACAGAAAAGTGCACGTTATCATTCAAAATATTCCTATTCAAATAATTGTTTAAATCTTTAAATACTACTATTAAAAAATGCGCACTTGAATATGCCCTGCCTGCGAGTCCGGCTATAGCTCCCAATCCTCTACTGTTGGCCGAATCTTGCAAGTTTCGCAGGTTGAAATATAGCCAATCCAGCTTCCTTGCTACAGGCTCATACTCATAACCCCTATAGTACGAATCTAAATCCACTATGTAGCCCTTTATCAGACCCTGCAATTCAATCACAAACTCTTTCCATATCCGTGTTCCATCTTCGTCTGTGTGCCCATTAATAACATTATCCAGTTTGGCTATGACAGCGTTCAGGCTTTGGGTGGATGTCCATGTTATATTTCTAGAATCCCCATAGGGAGCTATATTAGGCGGACTTTTAGATCGAAATAATTCCTGGTCTTTTGCCTGGAACGTGCCACCGTTGACATAAGCATTCATCCATCCTGAGCAATTAACCAAGCCTTCAAGTCGATCAGGGAATTCAACAAATGAATTTATCCACAGCCAGTCAGGTTTCGTTGAATCTTCGGCCAGAGATTTCAGTTTATTTCTTATTGTCTGCACTGCGTAAGAATCCGAATCGGACATTGGCCTATAGTAATAAGGGGGTCCAGACCTATCCCAGAAAGAAGGCTTGTAATAAGCCTTGCCATCTCTGGGTTCGGTGGAGTATAGATTTAGGTGCTTTGTCAGCTCGTCAAATGCATCCAATGAATTTTGAGAAAAAGGCGATGATGGACCGCTGCCCATCCTGCTGCGGTAAAAAGAGAATCTCCTGCGGCTGTTAATTGCGTTATTAAAAAATACATCGTTTGGCCTCCCTCCATTATAATCCAAAATCCTCTCTGATTTGCCGGTCCAAACATAATTCAGCAGATCGCTTGTATTCTCAGACAACGCAGAGAATAAATTTTTCAGATTCTCCAGCCCTGCATAAAAGGTAATTCCGGCATTTGCCGTATCGCCGCCTATATCGCTGGAAATTACATTGATTTTGCCTATTTCAGTGCTGCCAGCTTCAAATACCGACATTAATTCCGGAGACATTAATGTAGTGTATGTTACATTCAAAGATTCCATAGCGGAACGAACCACATTCACAAATTCAGGGATGGAATCCGTTTTTTTATCCCGAAAAAAAACATTGTTTCCGGTCAAGGGATCATAATTATTCAAATCTATGGCATATTCGTACATTTCTCCATTTATAAAAACTTCGTATATGACATTCTTATCCACCATAGGATTGTTCATGTCAATTTCCTGAATTTTATAGTTCGGCGAATCAGGATTAAACGCGCCGGAAACTACGCCAAAATTAGAATCTTCGCGCCATCTGTAAACCTTCATAACCTTTTTTTTAACATCGTAAGCCAAAAGAATAACCCATCTTAGCGCATCCTTATCGGTGAATTCCAAAGCCTGAAAGGGGTACACGCCATTAATGGGCTCCGGATAAGGCTCCATAGTTAAAACGGAGTTGTTTATTTGATTTTTAGCCTGTATATATATATTGCGGTTAGATTCGTATTTTACAATTACCCAAGAGAATGCCTTTTGAACATCTCTAATCTCCAGTCCGGATTCTATACTACCATTATCCGTAACAGTTGGGAATGTGGCCATCTGAACGCTGGCATTGCCGTCATCTGTTGGCACTTGCGTAACATTGTGCAATGCACACCTTTGCTTAAGGTGGCTATAATTATCTAATCCAAACTCAATAATATCAGCCATAGCAACCTCATATTACAGCACCGGCATGGCTGCCGCTGAACCTAGCGAATGCAACTTGAGAGCTTTGGTATTTTGCGCCCTCATTCGTTCTGAGGTTAGACAGCAATGCATTATAGCTTTTTTCGGCCATAACCTGGCATGAGTCCATGAAAGCTGTCCTGAAGCTCAACGCAAGGTTGTAAGCCAGCAGATTGATAACATAATCTAAACTTTCCTGCGGCATGTCAACCTCATCATCCATCTGATAATCGCCGTATTCCTTTACGTATATAATAAGTGCTGTGCTTGGTATAACAAGTTCTAATCTGCGATTGTTAACAGCATACATATTGACAAATGCAGAGGTTGCGCGACTGCGCTCTATTTCGGCAAAGTCTGTTTTTCTCAAATCCGCATTGCCGGCAATGCATTTTAGCACCCTTCTGCAGTTATCCGGGAGAGAATAGCTATTCGAGGCAGGCAATGGAAAATTCCATCTGCTCTGAACGAGGTTCAGTTTGCTGTCATTGTTTATTTGATTCATGGTCTGTTTGAATACGGCGTTGGCTGTAGCTGCCCCATCAACATCTACGGCAACGCCTCCAAACGAACCTACGCCGGACAGCGTCTGTGCCTGCGCAATAATATCCTTCGCTTTCACTATTTCCTTCTACGCTTTTTAACTGCCGGCTCCTGCACCGGTTCGGATTCCGGAGCTTTAACTTCCTGGCCGCCGCTGTAAGAAATCGGTAGTGTTTTAACTGCCGGCTCCTGCACCGGTTCGGGCTCGTGCCAAACAAAACGAGTTACCGGATCGCCAGCGCGATTTTTAGCCTTTTGCTTTATCCACATATAACCTCCATTAGAATAATAAACCCCCTAGACAAAACAAGCCCAGGGGGCATCAGATTTTATTAACCTATCTGACCGTATATGGCAACAGCACCAGTTCCGTAGAGAGCTTTCATGCCATATAGGCAATCCACTCTCCACAAATCTTCGCCTTCACGCCCATCAGACATCAAGGATGTACGGATATTAATCTCGCCATCCAAAGTAGTCGATGTACTATCCGCATTAGCGAACGGACGCGGAGATGCAGATGCGAACGCTATGGACTTGCTCGCAAACACTGCGCCAAGCGCATATTTAGCACCCTGCAACAATGGGCAAATAAACTGATAGCTATTCGGGTCTGTAGTGTCGTTGAACCAGGTATTAGGCACGGCAGCACTAGATAGGGTCTCAACCCCATTTATTTTTTTGTTCAGATAAACAGGTGTTATCTTGACTGTAGCTGTTCCAGAGCCGGTAGTTCCGGATATAGCCGCATCTTCCTGAACGACAAAAGCCCTGATTACCTGCGTATCTTCGCCGTAAACGCTGGACATGGTGAATTTGGATGTTATCGATCCGGGCGTACCGGCTGTGCCGCCGCCTATAACGATAGGTGTTCCTGCCGGAATAGCAGTGACACCAGCCGGGAATGTTATTCCAGTCAAGGTTAGAGAAGTTGCTCCATCCGCTATCTTTGCGCAAGTGCCGGACAGCGAAAATGCATTAGCTTGCGTAGTTCCTATGCGGATAGAACCGGCATCGGCAGATTTGAAGAACATGGCTCCCATCCATTCGCCGAGAACACCGGCATACAAATTGAGGTCCGTTCCATTGGGGCTTGCCAGGTTGCTGTTTGCGAACTTGTTTGCGCCTGATGCGGCTACGCTATTATTTAGCAATGGCGCAAGCATGCCTGCGTAATCATCGCCTACACGGCTTTCTTCCACATACGCAACAGCTTCGGCAAGCTCGGTAAATCCAATCTCGCCAACTATACAGCTATGGGCTGCAGAGAGAACGCATTTGAACACTTCCGCATTTATTGTGCGGGCAAGGTTGCTTATGCGCGGCTCGCTGATCTGACTCTCTTTTGTGTAGAGCTTCAGCGTTTTTTCCAAAAGGTCATAGCTTGCGCCTACTTTTGCCACCTGCAAAGTGACCGGAACCTTATCCACCTTAACCGTCAGGTCGGCTATGGATCCGAGTGTTTGCACATTGTTTGTGGTGCCACTCAAGAAGCTTGCGCCCTTAGAGACCTTGCCAAAATTTGGCACAAGCACATTGACTGTATCGCCCGCGCCACTTGAAAGGCGGTCGGATAATTCCTTGTTTACATATTCAAGGATAGGAATTTTCGTTTTAACGGTTGCCGCTATGGTTTCCGCAAATTCCTGCGTATTAATTGCATTTGAAGACATTTTTGTCCTTTGAGCCATCAGTTAATTTATGTTAGGCCGTGCCGCTCCGCAACTGACTGGCTCAAAAGTTTTTTGAAACCGAACAGGCGGCCTTGTGAGGTTTTGCACGACTTCGGTCGCCCGGTGATTTTTTTGAGCAAGGGTATCGAACCTTGAATTTTGATTAATGATAAACTATAGGCTCTTATTAGATAATTTACGGCGTTCTTTGAAACCGAACACCCATTAGTTTATTATTGTTATATGCCGGAAGCAAACGAAACCAACGAGCGGCTAACGCTGCTCAGCGCAGAACCCAATAGGGTGAGTGCTTGGCTTAATGATGAAGAAAATAGTTTAATTAACGATGCGCTTACGGATCATTTTAGAAAGCTTGGAAAATAGCCGGGAGATGAAATGAAATATGGCAACGGAAAGCGTAGAATCATCATCGCGACATACAATCCGGTTCATTTTCTTTTCCATAAGGAGAATATAGAAAATGAACAATCTATTCGGATTCCCTGAGTCAGAGCCTAAAGTTCCCAAAGTGGCACTATTCTGCAAGAAATGGACTTTGCAGCAAGCCATGGCCAAGTTGCTTGACATCAAATTTCAGGATGACAAGAAATTTCCCCTGCTAATATCCGAACTGTACGCATATTCCATAGTCAACGAATCTAAAGAGCTGTTTGCTTTCTTGGAAGCCCGCTTTAATGCAAATGTCATACAGGATAAGGAGGTTCATCTGCATTTTGAGGTAGTAGGCAGCAGAGAGGATGCAAACGCATGAAAATAAACGTCAGGCTGCTGCAGCATCAATACGATGCGCTCATAGCCAAAGAACGCTATATTGTAATGTCTATGGGCATAGCAAGCGGAAAGACGGCTACCGTGGCTCTTATCGCCATTATATCCATGCTGCAAGGGAAAAGGGTATTAGTAATTGAACCTACCTATGACCAGATAAAAAATGTGTTCATGCGCGAGGTTGAGAAGCAGATGGTCCGCTACGGACTTATGATAGACGGCACAAAAATATGGAATCTGAATAGCAAAAACTTGAAATTTTTATCCGGCGAGATATTGGCGCGGTCAGCGGAAGGCGGCAAGTCTGCATTTGCCGGGCTTGACGGCATAGACACATTCATTATAGATGAGGCTTCGGAAATAGACGATTTCCAGATATTCACTGAAGGAACGAACAGGCAGAGAAAAACGAAGTATCCGGATCAGAAAAAGACTATAGTTGTGGGAACCGGATGCTGTGGCGAGCATTGGCTGAAAGATGTGGCAAGCCGCCCCGGCACCCTTTTGCTCAATGCTTGCTACCATGACAACTATTTTCTAGACGAATCCGACATAAGGGATTATGATGACCGCTACGGCGAAAACACGATATTCCCGAAGGCTTATATAGATCAGTTCGTTTACGGCAAGTTTGTAGACAACAATGCTGATAGTCTGTTTTTGGAGATATGCATAAATGCGCCGCCAAGGCCGGGAATAAGAACGGGCGGCTATGATGTTGCATATTCTGGGACCGGAGATGATAGCGTTATAGTCATAATGAACGGTAATATTTTGGAGAAAATATACGTAAGAAAGACTAGGGGCGACCTAGAAATGAAAGCGTTTCAGGATTTTGTTGATGCTATAGAAAAGCCGGATTTATGGTACTACGACAGCACCGGAAACGCTGTTATTCTAAAAGGAAACCCGGTAAATTTCCAAGGAAAGGGTGGCCAGTTCGCCAATATGCGGACTAAGATCTATTTTGACCTGAAAAGGATGCTGAGAGACGGCATCCATGTGCCGCAAGGCATATTAAATGAGCACTGGAAGCTTATAAAGCAGGAATTGGACGCAACATCGCTCAATCTTGACAAAGAAACGAAGCTGCCAGCCCTGATAGCGAAGGAGGTCATAAAAAAGTTCATAAAAAGAAGCCCGGACCGCGCAGATGCTCTAGCTTTAGCTTGCATTCCCCCTGTAAATAACGTTGACTATGCCAAAATAAGAGCGCAGCAGATGGAGGCAAACCCATTCAAAAGACGGTGATTTATTATTAAGATATGCCTGAAACTTCGGATGAAATGAATAATCTTGCGTTGCCCAATGCCCAGCCCAATAAAGTGGCGGGGTGGCTTAATGAAGAAAAGCCGCTTGAAGCTGGAATTTTCGGAATTTACAACCGGAAAAACCTGATTAAAGATATTCTAAAAGCTACAGACTGGGGGAAAATAAGGAATGAAATATTAATTCCAGTAATGAATGAAATGGAAAAGGGAATTGAAGCGAACAGGGATAGCATAAGTAGCTACATGCACAAAGCTACAAACGCACCCAATAACTTAATTAACGACGCTCTTACGGATTATTTTAGAAAGCTTGGAGATTAGGCATGCTATATAATCGAATAAAGAAACGTAATGCTCATTATCGCGACATACAAACCTGGCTATTTTCTTTTCCATAAGTTTAATATAGAAAATTCCCCTTTATTATTATAGCAATGTTAGAAGATGCTGAAATAAGAAAAAAGCTAAAGGAGTTTTGCGCCAATTACCAAGGCGAGCACTCCAGTAATGTCACGGATTTCAAAACCTCCAAAAACCTAGCTGGAGGCAACGGATTCAATATAGCCAGCTATAGCACTATATGGGGCAAGGACAGGGCGCAGGTTTGCGTTTCTGGTGCTATAATGGAGCCAATAGTCAACTCCATCTGCTTCAAATTCAATGAATCGCCTTTTGATTTTGTGCCAAAACTCGCAGATGGCCAGGAATTGCCGCTAAAAATGGACTTTGCCGAGCTAAAGTTTCAGCTAGGATCTTGCCTAAGGGATGCCGTTCAGGATGGCCTCTCATACCTTTTGGTGTATAAAAAAGACGAAGAGCTGAGATTCAAAAGGTTGTCCAACTTCAATGTCATTTTCGGAGACTGCGACTATGCGGATGGCGAAGATGCGAAGGAGGTTGTTTATGTATATAAGCGAGATACAGGCAAAAAACAGCGCAAAAGCGAAATGTCCGTAACTTTTGACACTGTGCTGAACCTCAACGCCACAGAGGTTCCGGTAGTTACTTATTGGTATAAGGATGGGGATATTGTGTGTACCGCCAAGCTGGAAGGCGATGTTATTGTAGATCACAAAGAACAAAACATATCCAAAATCCCCATTATACGAATATACGGCAAAGAAACCCAGTCAGGATCGCATAAAAAAACTTGGCGGGGCATATATCATCTTGTCAAAGATGTTTTGATGACGATGGACTTTGAGCAATCCCTTATACAGGAGCGCATAGCGACCGCGCCAACAAATCAATTCTGGATAGCCGAGGAATCCATATCCAACCCCGAGCAACTAGCAAGAATAAACGACTTCCCCACAGCCTATAAAACATATAAAGCAACAAACCCATTGAACCCGCAGGCGAATCTGCCACCACCGGAAAGAAATAACCTAGCCACAGACATATCAGATTTGACAACAAGCTTTGAAGCGCACAAAGAACTCATCTATCAAACTTTGGGCTCAGTAGCCGGTGATACGCCGGGCAATGAAACCGCAGAAGCCGTTTTGATGCGCCGGGAAAACAAAGACACTGCCGTAAACGAAATGCTTAAAAATTTGCTGGACAGCAGCCATCAGATCGCCGAAACAATAAAAGATTTTACGGAAATTGAAATCTCTGTTACATCTGATTTATTTGATAAAGCAAAGCAAAACGATGAGCTGCAAAAGATTATAGCTTTAATGCAGTTTTTAACCGGCAACCCACATGCTTACGCTGTAACGCCGGTTTTAATCAAGAAATTGGATATAGACGATGACTCCAAGCAAATGATAGTCAAGCTCCTTGATCAGGAAAAACAGGGTAATGAGCAGAACAAAACGGAAATCGAAATGCTGAAGCTTGAAAACCAGCAGATGATAGCAAATCAAGAAGCGCGGATAGCCACCGCGCAAATAAACGCCCAGGCGCAAATAGCATCTAAAAACATAGACGCTCAAAGCAAAGACAAGGAGATGGAATTTAAATGGGCCGAACTGCAGTTCAAAGCGGAAGAGGCGGGGGTAAAGCTTGCCAACAGCGCAGAAAAAGATGCGGTAAAGCTTGATTTGGAGGCTAAAAAAATAGCGATAGACGCCGCTCACCAGATAAAGGCAGACACGATTGTTTCGCATGTTTAACAAGGGCTGCAAGTGACAAATAATCCAAACAATGAAAGAAGAGCTCCGAAGGCTGACTATTCCAATGCACCTAAAAACCTGCGCAATTTCCGGGATGGAAACAATGTTATTAGGCAGGGCTTGATTACCACGCCCGAGCAGGGCATACAGAATATACAGCACGTGATTAAATATCTGCAAGGCAACCAGTTTGTGTCTAGAGTGGAAGATATAGTTAAAAGGCTAGCCCCTAATATCCCCGATACAAACTTTGAATATCTTACGGAGCAACTACAGGCATTAAATGACCGCATAAAAGCTTTAGAGAACGCATTGAGGGAAATTGACCTTGAACGGCTATGGGCCGAAATAAACAATCTAAAGCAGTCATTTGCCGCGTTGCAAAATTCATTTGAAGCATTTAAATCCACGGTGGAAGCTGCTATAAGCGCAATGCAGAGTCAAATTGCAGCGATAGAGGAAAATGTAGAGTTTATGCAGGGGCTAATATCCGAGCTGCAAGCGGCCATCATAGACATAGAAACCAAGCTTGACAGCATCCAATCCACTCTAACCGATTTACAGCAGCAGATAGACGGAAAGCAAGACAAGCTAATCCCCGGCGAAAACATAACGATAAACGGCAATGTAATCGACGCAAAGGATACAATCTACGATGACACCGACCTCCAGCAGCGCATGACGAAAGCGGAATTGGACATATCGAGCCTTGACGCAAAAACGGATGTTATACGCGCCGATTTGGAGACGGAAACGCAGAACCGCATAGCGGGTGACAACGCATTGAAATTGCAGGCAGACCAGGACAGAGCCGACCGCATATCGAAAGACAACGAGCACGACCAGGCAATAAGCAGCATAAAAGCAAAGGACCAGCAGC
>Ga0209755_10008523_pt1 | contig 10958 bp, 7 predicted proteins | sample TergutCo191P1_FD_187301 | JGI IMG/M metagenome (GOLD analysis project Ga0209755, IMG submission 187301) | Cornitermes sp. P1 segment gut microbial communities from Petit-Saut dam, French Guiana - Co191P1 (SPAdes) (version 2) | ecosystem: Host-associated > Arthropoda: Insects > Digestive system >... | reverse complement strand
ATATCACACTGCATAAAAATCACAAGATTTTTTTTTTTTTTTTTCCATTTAAGTAAACATTTACCATGTTAAAAATGTTTGCAGTAAATCTTGTACATCTTATTGAGGGCTGTATTTTATGTTGTGAATTGTGGGGTTCAGATTCAACAGCTGTCTGGTATGGTCGGATTGCTGGCTGTTGTGAATACAATTATGTAACGTATATTCCATTTTTGTGACTTTTGGCAGGAAATTTCTTTACCAACTTAGCAGTTTTTAGACTCTCATGGACAGCTTTGCTGTGTAGGATTAGGTATGTCATGTCCCAGTTTCTTATATGGTGAACAGTGGCTAAAAAACTTAATGAAGTGATGTCACCTTCATGTAATGTTTACGACATCATTTAATGTAGACCTTGTAATATGAAATTTTATCAGATTTCATCCAGTAGTGTCGAAGATGGGACATGCAATTGGATTGATTGACACGTCCTCTGTAGGTATTCATTTCTTTCAGTTTATGCAAGGGTGCATAAAACTATTCACATGTATCCAGAAACATAGATCAGCATGTTTCCCATATATAGTCTGTGCTGTACTTTTTATTCTTTCATGTAATTTTCAACCACTTGATTTTATGTGCTCATATCATTCTGCACAATATATTTTGTTCAGGATTACTAGGTTTTTGAATTTTATACACATCCCATATTTAAACAGGGTACTGGATATATACAAACTTTCTGTTACCCCCTTCTGGCAAGAAACTGCTTCTGTGTGCATATGTAGAGGCAGTTAAGTTGCATGGTGGTCCGGTGTTTGAGAACTGCTCTTTCTGTCAGAACCAGCTGAGTAGGTGCCTCCCAGACACTCACCTGAGGATGGGAATAGATCCATTTTTTAATTGTTCCCTTTTTGAATACTAAACTCATTTCAGCCTGTATACAATGACTATAATCAAGTATCAGCCTCAGTTGTTAATGATTCTGAAGATAAATTCATGACATTTGATGTCACTAGTCTTTAACACTGTGTGATGTCTGATATGATTAACTCTTTATTCTACTTTGTAGAAACTCCTGGAGTATACGTATTAGTCACTGATAATGTCATTTTTGTAATATACTTTAATTTGTCCATTGTGTTTGGTTGAATTCAATGCTGACCAGTGAAGTTTTGCCCTGCAAATTTAGTGATGAACTGTAAGATAATTTCAGAACTAACACACATTTGTACATATATATTTATATTTATATATATATATATATATGTTGTTGCTTTTTTTCTTTGTCTGACAGTTGCGGTGGCTGTGGGCACAAGTGGTCGCGTGCCTTTACGATGCCCTTTATGTCCCCGCACATTTGTAAGCAAAGCCAACCTGTTGGTACATGCGAAGAATGAACATGGAGATGATCGAGGACCATTCAGCTGTTCTGTGTGTGGCCGTATAGCCAAGAATAAGAACAGTCTACGTGTTCATATATATTTGTACCATAGGAAGAACCGTGATGAATGAGAGGCAGCACTCTTGCACTGACCTCTTCAGTACCTTTCAGCACAACTTCTATCTACAAGTGCTTGAAGTGTACATCATTTTGATAATGATGCATGTTCTATCACTAATATGTGACAGGACTTCTTCCATTATCACTAAACATGAAACAAAAGTTCTGTTACATATTAGTGATGTTTCACATGGGGTATAATTATCCAAAGATTATATATGGTACATGTTTGCTCTAGTTTTATGGATACCTTAATTTTTTAATGCTGAAAAGTAAAGGCACAAATTTTTTAGGTGTGTTAGCTCTTGGGAGAATTATATAAATTGTCTGAACATTTACTGAATATATGATGTGCATTATTCCATAAAAGGCAGAGAATTGCTAATGGAGCTGAAAGACTGTTGGTTTCTCAAGAAGTGCTCAGCTATATGCAGTTAGGTAGATATAACACATGTTATGCCATGAAAAGAACTAGTGTTTTTATATTTTCCTGGTAGTATTATGGAGTTGTTTGATGAATTTCATTGCCCAGAAATATATGCCAGTTGTGACAAAGGCAACTAAAAATATTCAGTAACAAACATCTCCACATTTATTGTAGTTGTAGGTACATTGGAAGTCAGTGCATAATGTGACTGAGAAGGTTATCATTAAACATTCATGTAAAAAATCATGTGATAAAACCAGTATTGTATTTAATGTAAATAATTAACATGTATTCAGTATGCTGTAAAAGTACAATTGTCTCACTTATAGCATTGATGAAGTGTTTCAGGAGTAGGGCCAGGCAGTGTAATCCATCTAATGTGAAGCTATAATAGTTATGTAAAAATTGTTTAGCCTGCCTAATGGTATTCGCATGACCAATTGGTGTGCAAGAAGAAGAGGGCACACCCTTGTTAAATCATCTTGCTGATAAATTCCTCTTCGTAATGACAAATCTGAAACTAGTTTTGGTATCATTGCATACAAGAACTCTTGTTAGGCCACAGATTCTGAATCAAATGTAATACAGGGTTTCACTGCAGTAACAACACACAGTAATAGAGTCTGTGATGCAACAGTAGAATTTTGATCATTATGTTTGCTCAGATATGGTGTTGTGACAGTTTTGAGTCTGAGCAGCAGTGACTAAAATCTGCACATGGGTGAGAAATGTGCTGTGTCACCCATTTGATTTTCTTTGTAATATGAATATAATTTTAATTACAACAAAATTGGTTGCTTCTTCCAGCAACTTTACCTAGATGCAATCAGTGGTGGCTGAATTTTGTTGTTAAAATGTTTTGCTTAATTGTTTGCATATTTTCATTAATCTGTTGCTGGAATTCATGCAACAGAAAAGTCATGAATTTTTCACTTTCTGAGTGCACGTTTATTGACTTTGGTATTGATGTCAGAGTATATGGACTTGATGGAAAAATTTTTTATGCATGAAATAAAACAGAGCTGGGGCTATCATAATATGGTCTTTGAGGTAACAGGACCTTTTTTGATGGAAGTCATTAAAAACTTCAGCATATAAATCCTTCTCTGATTCTGTAAGGTAACACAAGCAGTAGTGCTCGCTTGTTTCTTGTACACCTCTATTCACTGCCAACATCTCAAATTCATAGTACTTTCAAACCATTTTATTATGTATTGGAAGGGAACTGACTTTTAAATTTTGTGATTTCAAAGGAAATGGTTTCCATGCCTATTTGTCAAGCATAAGAATAGTGCTCTGGTATTTTATCTAGTGCAGCCAGCTTAAACAGTCTGCTATATAATATATTATTTGTAATTAATTTTCTGGTTTAACAGTATTACATGGATCTGTCAAGTGTAACATTTAATAGTATGTTGCATGTATATTTGACAAACCATTAAAATATTTGTGGAAACATTGTGACAAATTATTTCTGTACCTGAGATCACAGCTATCATTTAGCCTTGTGCACAGATTTATAATATTGAAACTTGTTGGTATTGGACATAAGTTTGTATTTCTAGTGTGTTTGTACGAAATAAACGTGTCTGTGATTTATACCATTAGAGGGTACTAAGTTAATTGTGTATTCTTTTCAGGAGAGTAGTGTTTTAATTGATGTGTGTTTCAGTCTACAGATTTTAATAGTAATTTAATGTACTTATTTAATACAAATTCCTTGACAGATTTAGCAAGGACATATAAAAATCCTAGGAATTCTGCCTTTATAAGGAATGACTGATGGATGGAAGAACTATTTGTGGGTAATCGTGAGAATGTGAACACTGTTATGTACACTAATATTTTTGGTAGAGATGTCTAAACATGTGTGATGGAGATGTTTTATTAAGGTGACATGTTTCTTGGACTCTTTTCATCATTTGTTCTTAGTTAATAACATGTCACCTATTGTTGTTGTTAAATGGAAACAAAATCCCATAACTATGTAGGCCACAAGTTTTTATGTGGGTAGCATATCTTATGAGTGATGGGTTCGGGCAGCGATGTAAGGATGTTTTAATTAACACAGCCACTTTAAACATATGACATTTTACAGGTTTCTCCATACGTGATCAGAACAATTTTAACATTAGTGTATTTGTAGGTTTTATTGTGTGAACTGTTTATTAATACACGGACCTGAATAACTTTAAGGCAGTGCTCATGGAATATTGAGTGTAACGTCATATGCCTGGTTAGAATATTCTTTTCCAAAGGCAATGTGGATTTTCTAGAATGTGAAGTAAAATTGATTGTTGGTGTGTTTTTTTTTCTCATGAATTTTTTCCTTCATACTTGAAATATACAGGATGTTCCATAAAATGTGTGCTGAACTTGAGTATGTTATTGCCTAACGTACTTGAGTAATTTGGACTGAAAAGAATGTTATATTACCTTATGTCAGATTATCAACTGTTACATCACTACCAGCACTTTAATGTTATAAGGTACTGTATAGTGTTGTACATAATCAGTTCTTATGTATCAGCTGGATGCTTACTACCACCTCCAGTAAACCACCGTCCACTTGTACCCACCCTGGTGTTGTATATTGGTATTTGTAAATGCAGCACTCACAATTCAGTTGATAGCATATCTGCCATGTGTCAGCCGACAAGTAACACCATACCAAAATCACCATATCTCACACCTATTAAGTAATTCTTCCAAGGGTGACATTTGAAGAAGACTTGATGTATCACAGACAACAGAACTATTGCAGCAATTAATGGAGGAACAAATTCTTAATTGATTTCTTTCTTTTGTGGCATTATCTGACAGATTTTTTTTTTGTGTTATACCAGATGATAAAACTTAGTTATTGTAAAATTTCTGTTGCAGCCATTTATAAATGCTCATAGTGGTGTAATGGCTGACAATTGCACCGAAGGTGATGTAGCATTTTTATTCTAAATAACTCATAAATGCACCCCGAAGTTTGGAACACGTTGCATGGTACATTATGTATGGTTACAGTTTGGAATTATTAGCAAATTAAAATGACCTGATAAAATAAGATGTGCTGGAATAGTAAAGTTAGTGTTTTCTTAATATATACTTTTATTTCTTTGACACTGACATTATCATGATACTTATATTCAGTGAATAATCAATGTTATAACACAACATGTTGTCATACATACCAGTGGAAACAGTATATAAAGACTAATTAGATGAGAAGATTAAATTTATTTTGAAAGATGCCATTATTATTTAATGGATAAAAAATACGACTACATTATAAAAACATCTAAAATTAGTTTTTCAGAACACATACAGGTATGTGCTGCATAACGACGTTTCGGCCAACGATGGATCGCGTACACAACAGTGGTCACATAGGATTGTAATATTATAATAATGTAATATTACAATACTTACTATTTTGTTACAGTTGCCTACAGTACTCAGTACAATAAAATGCTGTACAGGTTTGTAGCCTCTGAGCAGTAGGCTATACCGTATAGCCTAGGCGTTTAGTAGGCTATACTTTGCTATCTAGGTTTGTGTATGTACATGTTCGCACAACGACAAAATTACCTAATGATGCATTTCTCAGAGCGTATCCCCATCTTCAAGCATTGCATATCTATATATAATAAGGTGTGTTTACATCTATGCAGCTTGAACACTGTTAACTTTATGAACTCCATAGCTTACCACAACTTAAAATTTCTTCATGCGTTGTATTTCATACTTCACAGTCATCTTAAACAGAGTTGGCTGGTAATGATTAGTGTTGACATGATTAGCCATTATAGTGTGTTTCTGTAACTGGAATTTTTTTCTTTTTATAATTTTTACAGATCTTTCATCATCAGTCCGGTCTAAGAGATTTTCACGTTATCGAGGAGCAGGATCAGTGCTTGTGATTGGGAACAGGTTTGCTTGTGAAATCTGCCACAAGAGCTTCACACGACGGGATACTCTTACAGGACACATGAAAAATCTTCATGGAGAACTACAGGGTCCCTTCCCTTGTCTGAAGTGTGGACAGTTATCCAAGAATAAGAAAAGTCTAATGACACATATGTATGACAAACATGGTGGCCAACGATAAATCATGTATACTGAGTTGGATATTTTATTAGTAGAGGCAGCAGAAATATTTTTATTTTTGGTAACACTGCTACTTTACTTCTTTGTTAATAGAGGATATTAGTTACAAATATTCAAAGATAATTACCATATGGTGCTGATAATGGAATTCTGGGGATGTAAATACTAGCAGAGTGTGGTTTTCTATGGTCCGTACAAAGTAGGAGGAGGTACACTTGCTTCTTCTTGAAGGTGAGACATAGCCAGCCTCTGAAATATCATGTGTTATCCAGAAAGAGCCTAGAAATCCATTAGAAACATATATGCATGTTGTATTGACTGTCATGTAAGATGCTTCCATAATTTTGATGTATGTGCTACAATTTTGTGATGTGTTATGGTTTACTGCAATTATATCCCATAATATTTTGTGTTTAATTTGATTTTTTATTTATGAGGCATGGAAGATTGTGCAGTTCTGTTAAATACTTGTAAACCTGGATTATTTGTTATGAATAAAATTTTGGTCATGCAAGTGAAACAATTGTTTGTTTTACATTCCTTCATGGAAAAAGAAAAAGTGGTTCCATACAATATCTTGTTGTGTGCCAAGTATAGGCAATATTTGTGTGGTTTTTCCTGACTTCATGTTGTTATGTGCAGTGGGGACATTTAAAGTCTATTGTTCTCAGATAGTAGTGCGCACAAGAAACTGGTACTACTTGTTACCAGTCATGCAATAAAAATCAGACTTTTTATGACTGAAAAATTATGTAACAGAACCATACTTTTCTGGAATTTTACCACTGTATGTTGTGTTATATTCCAGGAGAGCACAGATCTCATCTACTTCGCGGTGGAAGCCTGAAATCATGCTTAAAAAGTAATATAGTTTATTGACTTTGTAAAACTTAAGTGTACTTCATGGTTTCAAATTAAAATCAGAATTACTGTTGTGTTTCTCCCTAATGAGGTCACAAACTTACTCAGGTAAAGTGCCTGGTTTGTGTAAATTTCTTCTTAATGATTGTGCTGAGTGTACACATCACAGTATTTTGATGTAAAGTTATGCCTTACATTAGACATGGGGAGCACTATCACGTCGATTGTCTTAAGAATTCAGTGAATCGTTATCTGATGTAACTTGAATGATAGAGGATGCTTGTTTGGTGTTCAAAGGTTCATATGAGATTCTATTGTGTATTTAGGTTTTTAAAGATTTAATATTGATGTTTTGTTTTTACTTACAGGCGAGTCCATGTCCATCACATCGTTGCCCGTAGTTAAGAAGCGCCGGAAATCATCATTAAATGTAACACGGGAAAGTAAGCAAAACAAATTTTCTTGCAACTTCTGTGACAAGACATTTGCATGGAGGAGCTCACTTCGGTCACATGTGTCCAACATCCATGGAGAATTATGTGGTCCATTTCCTTGTAATGTTTGTGGCAAACTGTCCAAGAATATAAAGAGCCTAATGACACATGTACATAAATTCCATAAGAACTGATTTACTCTTGGTACAGGCAGAACCAAACACATGTTACAGTAGGCAAGACAGTGCAGTTGTGTCTGAGGGAAACAGTAATGCTTCATCTGAACTGATACAGATTGAAATTCTTTTAATCCTCTGACGTATATTTCCATGGTAGTTTGTAGAACTGTTTCATGTTGTATGTTAGTGAATTTTTTTCATCCTCAAAGTGGTTGCTGGAAATGTTTTGTTTTCTAGTGCAGCCTTTTCAAGATTTAATTTTATTTTCATTAAATTATACTTGAATTTGTTTTCAACTGTATTACATCTTCTCTTGCGCACACTGCATCTTACAGTTAAACCACTGTGAGTTACAGTCTGCAGTATTATTGCCATCTGATTTTGTACTCTAAGGTGTCAGTGGATGTTAATGCAACAGTTCAAAATAAATCTCAATATTGACATTAAGTCAGTCTGACAAGACATGTTGTCAGTGTGAGGTGGGTTACACATCTATTTCCTTTGTCTAGTAAATGTTGGCACAGAGGTACTAACAGTACTTTGACAGCTGAGTTATAATATATTCTGTTCCGTCCTATTTGTGAAATACAAGTGCAGTACAACCTGTAGACACAGATAAACAGATTCTGTTGCTGTATACATAAGCAAAATGTGACAGAGGGTCATATACGAGTGCATCTCTTATCACAGTGTTGTGGTTACACATAATTTTTGTCTCCTTTATAAAACTTCTCCTGATGCCTTGTGTTGAATGAAGTTTCTCAATTTTCTGTTGAAATCTAGGTAGAGAAATCAGAAATTGCAAATTTTGAAGACTAATGTATATGTTAGTCAGATAGTTGATCAGTGCAATAATCAAAATGATAAAGCATCTCGTTTAGTGGCCAAGAATTTGGCTTGGAAAATTAAAACCATTCATGGATGCTGAGACGGTTAAAGATTGTGTTAGTCATGTATAGTAAACTGTTTTCAGATGTCAAAACAGTCAACAGATTGCAAAGAAGCAGAAAGACTACAGTCACCCGATTCAACTTGCATCAGATAAGTGAAGCAGCTTTCAGAAGATCTGTTTACAATGCTGATTGCTGAACTGTAAGATCGTGAATGTTTTTCTCTTCCTGCTGACTGTAACAAATTTGGTGTCAGTGGGAGCTCTGAGGCTCTCACAGCAGTGTTGCTGAACCTCGTGTGATGTTATTCCATTTCAGCTGGTAGACAGTTACCATGATTTCAGATGATCAGAATGTCTTGCTCTTCAGGGACAGTCAATGCACATAGATGACAGAAGAACACTCTTGGATGACTGTTTGACCCTGAAGATGAAGGCACTATACACATACAAAATGTCAGTAACTGTTTACCATCTGACACAACATAATATCCCAGAAGATAGGATCTTTGACAACACTGCTCTGAGAATCTCAAATCTCATAAACAACACTCCACTTTAGGTATGGTGCTGAAATTATTAATCGTAGTTTCTGCATCATACAGCTGAAATTTCATCACCTTCCAATAGGTTATGTTCCAAGACCAGACTGTGCCATGTAGAGTTTGTGAAGTAATAGCTGCAGTAAAGGCAGTTCTGTTAGTATTATCCCATTCATCACACCTTCAGTCTATCATTCTGAGCTTTGTGTTATGTTCTCACATATTTTCAGTAGATTTTTACAATTAATTAACTCATCAGTTTTCTAAATGCCCATATCAACATTCATTTTTTTGTATTGGTACAAGCTTTGCTTCTTAGTGTTGTGTACTTGCAGGATTTAAAATTGTAGAACTTTGGGCAGCTGGCATTTACTAATGGAGAAACTTTGTACCACTGAGTAATTAAAAGGTTATTCGCATGTTATGTGTGTGTTTAAATGCAGTATCTTTTCATAATATGGTCTTAATCTTAAGTGCTATATTTCTTATAGAAATAAGTACAGTATTCTGTATTTTGGAGATCATAAACAAAAGTTGTCATAACAGCTTCTTAAGAATGCATTTTGCACTGATGTTTGTTAAAAAAGGGACACTTGCACTGTAAATTTATTACAAATAAAGGTTACTGTTTTCCACTCTCATTTTTAAGTGACCATTGCTTACTACCTGTTAATGTGTGCACAGAAAAGAGCTGGTATTAAAGTAAGACTTCGTATTTTTGTCTTCTTGTCCTTACATCCTTAGATTTTCTGACTCGCGTATAGTCTTGCCAGATCAGTTTGTACAGATTGATGCACAGAGGCAGTTTTTATAGGCTTAAGATGATTCACATTGTGTGTGAACAGTGTATCAGTTGTGTTGATTTGTCAGGCTTCCATGCCATTTGTTACTGATTATTTTTACTTTCTTTTCCATCATTTACCATAGTGGGTCTGTTTTGTTTTCTTTTTACTTTTTAAAAATTTCTTGTCTCTGTAACAGTTGTAAGGATTGGTTTATCCTTATTGGCACACTGTTTTTGACTTATATAATATTATGCCAGATTGTGTCAAAATGTGTGAGAGGTACTAGTTATTGTCCAATATTTTTGGTTTTTTTTATTTATTTACCCAGTCTTTTATTGCAGAATGGAAAGGAAGCATCAAGATGAGAGGGTTTTGCTGAAATTTGTAAAGAAAGACAATTTTGATATTGGTATTTTAATTACCATTGTTGAAAGCTGTGAATTCAACAATGGTAATTAAAATACCAATGTCAAAATTGTCTTTCTTTACAAATTTCAACAAAACCCTCTCATCTTGATGCTTCCTTTCCATTCTGCAGTAAAAGAAAAAAAAAATTTAATTTTTAATTTTTATTTTTATTTTTATTTTAATTACCATTGTTGAATGCTGTGAATCAACCAAACATCGGGACCCATAATAATAAAGAATGGAATTAGACAGGGTGATTCGCTGAGCCCAATGTTTTTTAACCTTATCATGGATAAAATTATAGAGAACTTGCTGAAGGAGCTAGGATATAGGATGGGGAATGACCCGATACATATAATATGCTACGCAGACGACGCAGTTTTGATAGCAGACAGTGAAGAAAACCTACAAACCTCACTATCTAGATTTGACCAGATGGCCGAAAGGCTAAACATGGAAATATCTCTAAGCAAAACAAAGTCCCAGACAATCTCTAGAAACCACACAAAATACAAGGTTGAATTAAGAGGAACCCCGATAGAACAAGTCCCAATGTTTAATTACTTGGGTGCTGAGATATCAGCCAAACGAGAACTTAAACAAGAAGTGAGGACACAAGCGATGAAAGCAGCTCGCATTTCCAGCTGCCTCTACAACCTCATATGGAGAAATAAATATATGTCAACAGACTGTAAGGTTCGTATTTACAAGACCAATGTGCGCCCTGTGGTGACGTACGCATCGGAAACGAGAGCAGAAACAGCTTACACCCAACTCCTCCTCCGAACAATAGAGATGAGAACTATAAGGGCAATACACGGAAAGACGCTTAGAGATAAAACCTGCAGT
>Ga0209755_10008522_pt1 | contig 10958 bp, 16 predicted proteins | sample TergutCo191P1_FD_187301 | JGI IMG/M metagenome (GOLD analysis project Ga0209755, IMG submission 187301) | Cornitermes sp. P1 segment gut microbial communities from Petit-Saut dam, French Guiana - Co191P1 (SPAdes) (version 2) | ecosystem: Host-associated > Arthropoda: Insects > Digestive system... | reverse complement strand
ATGAATATTTTGTGTGTCAAGTTTGTGAATACGGATTAGATTTCGAAGGTAACTACTGCCCTCATTGTGGCATCAAACTTTTACCGCCAGAGGAGAAATTATGATAACCCCAAAAGAAGCTAAAGAACTCACCCTAGAGGTGTGGAGGTATTTAAGGGATCATCCAAAGATAATGTTTAAACACCAAACACCCATGTACCATAAAATAAATATTTTTTCTGGAGATTGCCCTTTGTGTGCTATATATCGTTCTAGTGACGATGACGAAGACTGTAAAGGTTGTCCATTAGATTGTTTAGCAAAAAAAGGCGGAGATAAAGAAAGTTTATGGAGACAGCATACGTTTAGTGATGGTCCTATAACTCGCCAAAAAGCAGCCTCGAAAATAGTCGAGCTTGTTGAAGCATGGGAGGTTTAGGAATTATGCTAAAGACAATTACATATACATCAGCAGGTATAGAAGCAAAATATTTTACACACTGTGAAGGGCGCAAAGACGATGATGTTTTAGAAGTTATTGACGGAACAGATAAGAGAAATCATTTCGTTTTCAATAAAAATAATATTGACTTTCTCGAAAAAATATTAAAGGAGATTAAATCATGTTAACAGAAATTGACAAAGATTATTATTGCAGTGCGGGTTCTTTTCAAACAGATGGTAAATGCGTGGATGCTATATGCGCACCAAGTCAAATGTGTAACAAACTGTGTAGAAATTATCACTGTAAATATCCTACGCCAGAACAGTTTAAGAAAGAGTACGGCGAGGAATGGACAGGTGCAGTTTATACTATGTGTACAAATTTCGATAACGAAGAATGTGAAGCGGATTGTGAACGTGGATGGGAACTGTGGGTAAATGAAGAATACGCAAAAACAAGAGCCTATTGTGAAGATGCAGATGTTATTATCGTCTGCGCTTGTACTCCCTTTGGTATACCTCCGAAGGATTGGAGACCTACGTGAAAATACTATGTACTGGTTCCGGAACATTTACGGGTGACGATCTGATTGAAGGTCGTTATTACGAAGCTATTGAAGCCGATTCGCCGACAGAAAGGCAGAATCGCGCTTTTCATGCTTTGGTTCAGGATTTTTGGGTGAGCGGTTGTCACAGTTACGATGCTAAAAACTTCGACCAATTCAGGGATTTTATAAAGAGAGATATCGGCGCGGGATTTGAAAGATTCAGGTATGTTGAAGAAACAGAGAGCGGATTAAAATGGGGAAGCTGCCGAATTAAAGAGAAGATCCCAAAGAATGTAGCAGTAGATGAAAAAGGAAATCAGCTTGCTGCCGGCATTTTAAAGAGCTGGTCAAAGTATTCAAAAAAAGAACGCAAAGAGACTATAGACAGACTTATAGCAATTATGATACAATGTGGTATCAACAGTAAAAAGTTTGATGAAATTTTAAAAGGGATGGAGGATAGTCTGTACCAGAACTCACAACAACAATAGAGCCGATCCCTTTACTCCCTGCCGAAGAAAAAGAAAAATTTATTAAAAAACTAGACAACGCCAGAGAAGACCTTCAAGTCTTAAACAGCATACTTCTCAGAGAACAGAGAAACATTGAAGACGAAATCAAATACGCAATTGACGCGAAAAAGCACATTAACGAAATATTATATGAATTAACCGGTAATAAATTTTATAAACCAGAGGAGGGGATATAAGTGTATTTACCATTATTGGATGCAAACATTACAATGGATGTAGCGAGTATGTCAATCGAGCATATTTTAATAGTTTGCTCTTTTTTACTTGTACTTATTGCTATAATTTTTATCAATGGATTTTCTATAAGGCTCGGAGATAAAGAGTTAAATATCGGCGGTGTACTTCGTTTATTAGCAAGAAAAGACGAGGACGTTCTCTTAAAAGAAAACTTGCATAAATATTCTGAGGATGTAGATCATGATGTAAACGGACATCTTTATGATTTAGTTGATAATCTAAATTATCAGATAGACGGTATCGCGATTAAAGAGCATTGTTATTTTACATTTGAAAAATGCTTGTCAATTTTTAAAAGCGAACTTGAAAAACGTGTGCGCCGGAATAATTTAAAAGACAAACTATCTCAAAACAGTCGGGAGAACTATACGGCTAATATTATGAGTAATATTGAAAGCCAGTACGGAAAATTACAGGTAAGGGTTAGCAATCTTTCCTGCGGAGAAAGTTACGCTGATTTTTCAATTATCAAAGATTCTTTACAGAAACTGTTAAATAAGTTTTTCGACAATTCAAAAACTATCCTTATAGACGGATGCAGAAAAAAAATAAAAATTTACAATGAATACAAGGATAGGTTTAAAACAATAGGAGCAAGGAAAGCATCTTGCGATTTTCCCATCGAGAAAAACGAGCGATATATTAAAGATTTAGAAAGGAACTAAGGAGGAACGTGTAAACAGAAACATTGACGCATTACAGCCAAAGCTCGCAGCGGCAGTAAGGCGCTTTTTAACCAAATGCGAGGAAACAGGATTGAAGGTTATCATAATTGAAACCGACAGGAAACAAGTAATTCAAGACGCTTACTATGCTCAAGGACGGCAGACGATTGAAAAGGTAAATGAATTACGGCAGAGAGCCGGTCTTTATCTTATCAAAGAGCGCGAAAACAACATCATAACCAAAACAACCAAATCAAACCACACGGGCGGAAATGCCATTGATATTTGCCCTGAAATCCCCGGAAAGCCCGGATATCCCAATTGGAACGCGCCGCATGAGATATGGGAACAAATGGGAGAATTAGCGGAAGCTTGCGGGCTTGATTGGTGTGCCGGTGGATACGGTCAGACGTGGGGTAAAGGCTGGGATAATCCCCACTTTGAACTTATGAAGGAGTAGAAATGTGGTCAAAATGGAAAAAGAAATTCGTATCGGTCTTATTATTATTGCTGCTATTATTGCCGTATCCTGTTTATTGTCAGGATTTATTTTCTGGAACGTTGGATCAAATGCTGGGTTCAATCGAGGCGTTAGAGAGGCTGGAACACGAGAAACAGAACGAATTGAACTCATTGAGGAATACGAACAACGAGAGAGCGACAGAAATCGAAGAGAAAGAGAGAGAATTGAGCGAACTGAGACTTCAATTATCGCTCTTGAAAGCCTCAGTGCAGGAACGAGAACGGAACTCCAAAAACTTAGAGAAATCCATAACATTTTGGCGGACTTCTACAATAATTCTAGGAACGACTACTTGTATAGGGATTATAACCATAGCGATATTGGCGAGTAAATAAGTGGAAAATATCCCTATCCAGTGGCTTTCATTCGCCATTTTAATTACAGGTATTATTCAAGTATGTCTTATGATAGCCCAATTAAAGAGGAATTCTAAATCTAAGTTTAATCTTAAAAACTATGAGGCTTAAATGCCCAAAAAGGATAAGGAACTACAGCTAAATACCCAGCAGAAACACTTTTGCATTGAGTATCTAAAGGACTGGAATGGAGCGCAGGCTGCCATAAGAGCGGGATACAGCAAGAAAGCGGCTAAAGAACAAAGCAGCCGACTGTTAACCAACGCTAACATACAAGAGGAGATCAAAGAGCAGATAAGGCAGTTTTTAGACAAAGCGAAGGTTCCGCTTGAAAAGAAAATACTGGATTATTGGCTTGTCAGAGCCTTTTACAACATCATGGATATAGTGAATCTTGACGGCACTTTAAAGCTTAAGGAAGGACAGACGCAGGCGCAGAAGGAAGAAGAACTCAGACAGAACGGCTTATATGTGTGCATTGACAGCATAAACAGGAAGGTAAGCCCACAAGGTATAGTAACAATCCAATACAAGTGGGCAGATAAAGACGAGGCAGTGACAATGCTGCAAAAGTATATCGGAATGATTAAGGAAGAGCAGCCGCAGATACAACAGAATAATACCTACATAGACTTGAAAGCTCTTATATTCAATCAGGCAAAGAACCCAAAGGAGAGGGATAGGATAATTGCAGGACTTGAGGAATTATCAGATTACAAAGAGTGAAGCAAGAGATATCCTTTACTCTTTATCTCTCAGCCATTACGTTAAGAGCCTTGGATTTAAAACGTATGAATGGCAGGAAAGAGTTTTAAAGAGCGAGCATAAGAGGAAAGCCATTAACGGCGCGCGGCAGTCAGGCAAGAGCACAATCATCACAACCAAACCAAGCCATAAAGCCAAATACAAGCCTGAGAGCTTGTCAATTATCATGGCACCAACCGAGAGGCAGGCGTATTTGAATATGCAGAAAATAAAGACATTTATTAAACTTGACAGAACATTTCCAAAAATCGATAGATACAGCGACCAGTTGATAGAGTTAAACAACGGATCGAGGATAGTTGTCGTGCCTGCCACGGAAACATCAGCACGCGGAGACTCCAAGCCGGATATAATTATCCTTGACGAGGCGAGCCGCATTGATGAAGCCGTCTATAAATCAGGCGTAGTCCCTATGCTTACAGAAAATCCTGATTGCGAGTTAATTGACATAAGCACCCCGAACGGCAAATTCGGCTTTCATTTTAACGCCATGAACAATCCCAAATGGGAACGATACGAGATTAGAGCGCCTTGGGAAGTGGACGAAATTAACTTTACGCTTTACGAAGCAGAACCAGAAGAAACATATCAGAGGAAATGCGCAGAAAAAGGAATAATCGGTTACTATTCCCCACGGCACAGGAACAAAGAGGAACAATTATTTAATCTAGGCGAGATGGGAGTGCAGATGTATAAGCAGGAATACGGCGTACAATTCGTAGAGCCGAGCGATCAGGTATTCAGTTATGATGAGATTGAAAAGATAATGAACAACAACGTGGAAGCATTGGACTTTGAAGAAATTGGAGTTGCACAAAGCTTTGATGTATGATATTATTTTCTAATAGGAGGTAATTTGTAAGACTTGATTTAATTGGCAAAATATATAATAGGCTAACAGTTATTGAATACACAGGACAAGCTAAGAGTGGGCACTCCCTTTGGAAGTGTAGATGTGATTGCGGAAATATAAAAATTGTTAAAAGATGTGATTTAAAAAAGACAAAATCCTGCGGATGTCTAAGAAAAGAAACGACTGCAAAAAGAAATAGAATTCAAAAACATTATAAACACGGAAATACTGAAACCAGATTGTATAAGATTTGGTCAGGTATGAAAAGAAGGTGTGTTAATCCTAATCTTAAATGTTATAAATATTACGGCGGGCGCGGCATAACTTACTGCAAAGAGTGGCAAAACTTCATTCCTTTTATGAATTGGGCTTTATCTCATGGTTACAGAGACGACTTAACCATTGACCGTATAGACGTGAACGGCAATTATGAACCTGATAATTGCAGATGGGCAACATGGAAAGAGCAAAATAGAAACAAGAGACAAAGACTAAAAAAGAAGGCAGCATAATGCACGAGTATATATTATGTTGTGATATAGGAAAAAAAAGAGACGCATTCTCTCTCATGTTATTACAAGACAACGCACAAATACTCGATGGCAATAAAACCCTTGGTACACCCGATAAGGTTATACATTTTTATGATGTTACTAATATTGAAAAATACCACGGACTTGGCTACGAAGAATCAGCAGACCGTATCGCTCAAGTAATGCAAAATCCCAAATTAAGACTAAACACAGACCTTTTGATTGACGGCACAGGCATTGGAGATGCTGTTGTTGAGCTTGTCAGAAAGCGCGGACTGTATCCAATACCCATTATTTTTTCAGGCGGGAACGCGCCAGTGGAGCATAACGCGCAATTCGGCAACGTGTTTAAGGGACAGGAAGGAAAACTTTCAGGCGTACAGGTAATCGAGAGCATCAGCGTACCAAAAAAAGATTTGGTTGACGCAGGCAAGGTAATTATTCAACAGGGCAGATTGAGAGTAGCGCCGGGCAAGTGGAAAGATGATTTTAAAGAGCAATTGCAGAGATTTAAAGGCAAGGTGAACGAGAGAACCAAGAACATCAAGTACGAAGCGGAAACAGAAGGAGTGCATGACGATCTTGTAGTTGTCTTTTTGATGGGCGCTTGGTACATATTGAACAGGAAAGAGAAGGGAGCGCAGGAGAGAACGGCAGCAGAGAATATTGATATAGGCTGGGAACCAGAAGATTATATGTAAGGAGGTAATTTGTAGAACAGAATAAATCCCCACGAATAGCCAAAGAAAGCCTTGAAAGGTTAACTAAAATTCAAAAACAAATCAAAGACAACAGATCCAATATGGATACGCGCTGGAAGCAGACGGCGCAGTACATTAACCCCGATATGTTATGGCAGGACGAGCCGGACGCGGCGCAGAAGCCGGAAGAAACCGCGCACATTTACGATACGACCGCCATTAAAGCGAGTAACACGCTTGCGGACGGTATACAGGGATACAGCTTCGCAAGAAATCAGGCATGGTTTAAAGCGGCTCTTGAAGACATCGAAGACATGAGTGACGAAGAAAGCGCATGGCTCCAATACGCGGAGAAGCTGATGTACAGGCAGAGCCAGAAAAGCAATTTTTACGATGAGGGAAGAGCTTTTGTTAAATGCTGCGCGGACTTCGGAACTGCGATCATGACACGAGAGGATAATATTATCCGCAGGATACCGACATACAAAACGCAACATTTAAAATATTGCGCGATTGACGAGAACACTTTCGGAGAAGTTGATGTTTTATTCCGTGACTTTTGGGTTGACGCGTATAAAGCCGCTTCGATATTCGGAAAGGACAGACTGCCAAATACTATTAAAGAGGCATATGACAAAGGCAGCATGAAGCTTTGGAAGTTTACACAGGTAATTCTGCCTGTTGACCGATATGATATCGACATTGATCACCCGCAGTACAAAGAATATTACACGGTTTATTGGGCGGACATTGAGAGAGAAAATGCCCTTATGGACGGCTATTATCAATTGAAACCGTTTTTTTGCTGGAGATGGAGCCGCAGCCTTGACGGTGCAGTTTGGGGAACGAACAGCCCCGGAACAATGGAACTCGCGGATATTAAACAGGCAAACAGCGTAAGCAGCGACTTGTCAAGATTAGAACAGCAGATGGGCAGACCGCCGATAAAAGCGACAGAAGGATTAGTCGGAAGAATTAATTTAAGACCGAACGGAGTTACAAGCATAAGGTCCGGAGAAGACTTCGCGCTTGTGCAGAATATCGGCAACCCTCAGGGTATGATGGACGATTTAGCCCGATTGCAGAAAAAAATCAATGAAGCATATTACACAGACTTTTTTCTTATTCTCTCGCAGAACATGGAGAAACAAAAGACCGCAACGGAAGTAGCGGGGATACAGGGAGAGAAAGCCGCCTTAATGTCGGCGTTTTACGGACGCTTGTCGGCGGAGTTTTTAGAGCCGGTACTTGAGGATTTATTCAGTCTTGAGTTATTAAGCGGCAGGATACCGAGACCGCCTGACAGCCTTTTAATGCAACAGAGAAACTTGCGATTGGATATGATCAGCCCGCTTGCGCAAATGCAAAAGAAATATTTATTACTTGGAACTACACAACAGGCGATAGCGGAGATCGCGGCGCTCGTACAAGTTAATCCTCAAATAATCGACAATATCAATTTCGACCAATACGCACGTAATATCGCAGAAGCAAACGGACTTGATAAGAGAATTATTTATGATCTTGCAGACGTACAGAGAATGAGACAAGCAAGAGCTCAGGCGCAGCAACAGGCAATAGCTCAAGAACAGCAAATGAAAGCAATGGAAGTCGGAAGCAAAGCCGCGGCGAATATCAGCAAATTACCGCCTGAGATGATGTCACAGATGGCGCAGGCAGAAGGAGTAATGTAATGCTCACGATAGAATTACAAGAACAGGCAAAACTGGAACAGGAAGATCGCAAAATATTCAGACGCGTATTTGGAACAGAAGACGGAAAGAACGTACTGACATGGATATTGAACGAATGTCATTATTTTTCACAAGATCCGAAAGAATTAGACCAGCTTCTTACAGCGTTCAGTAACCGGCTGCTTGGAAAAATTGGAATAAATCAACCGTTCAATTTATTTGAGGATGTTGCGGTGAGAGTGGATAACGCCAACGACCGCGATCTCGACCAGATTATAAATACCAAATTAGAAGGAGGCAGTTTGTAGAAGAAGAAAAAACAACGGCAGAAGAGCCGCAAACAACGGATCAGCAAACAGAAACCACATCAGATGATGAATGGAAAGGGACTTGGGTTAGTCAGCTTGATAAGGACACTCGGGAAAGACACAAAGACAGCTTGAAAGAACTCAAAGGAAAAAAAATGGGAGAAGTACTCGATGATTACTTCTCAAACAAAACAAAGCTCAAAGACGCTTTTATTTTACCCGGCAAAGACGCGGCACCCGAAGAGATTGACGCTTTTCTCAAAAGAATGGACATTCCAAAATCCGCAGAGGAATACAAACTCAACGCAAAGCTGATACCCGGGAAAGAAACAACAGATACAAAAGAAGCCGCGGCAAAGAGTATGGCGGACTTTTTTAAAAGTATCAGTCTTACTAAAAATCAGGCAAGTAAAGTTTATGAACAGTTTGCAGGTATTATCAAAGGAGCGAACGAAGCTGAAGCAGTAAAACAAAAAGCATTGGTTGATTCTTTTGAAGAACGGCTGCTCAAAGATCTCGGAGATGAAAAAAACGCGACCGAAACAAAAGAATATTTCAAACGCGCTTTAATCGCGCTCGGAGATAAGAAGCTTGTTCAGGAATTAAAAGACAGCGGAATGTTATACAGCACTTCTCTTGTCAAAGCCTTAGCGGATATTTGGAAAGCAGGAAACACAGACGCGCCTATACCGCAGGGAAGCATTGGAAGAGACGGAAAAACAAAAGAAGCGCTTCCCAAAAGCGATCAATTTATTCAGAAATACGGAGGTAAAAAATAATGGCAGGAATATTAGATGAAATAATGGACGGCTTAAACGCCAAAGAAACGCCGGCTGCGGAGACAGAAACAAAAGAGGAAACCGCGCCACAGGAAAAAACACCACAGGCATCGGCAGAAAAAGGATTGCATGAATACAGCGATCAGTTCAAAGAGAAGTACGGAGAAAGGAAGTAAACTGTATTAAAAGATTTAACAGGACAAGTGTTTGGACGTTTAATCGTACTTTCTTATGTTGGTAAATCATTATGGCAGTGCAAGTGTGAGTGCGGGAAAATAACCACAAAGGATGGATCAAGACTTCGTGTAGGAAAAACGAAGTCTTGTGGTTGTCTACAGGAAGAACACCGAAAAAATAATTTACCAACACTTGGTTTTAGACATGGAATGTCAGGAAGTCATGATAAGACCCAAAAAGAAGCAAGGCTATATAAGTGCTGGGAGAACATGAAAGATCGTTGTAATAATCCCAATGCTTGTAATTATAAATACTACGGCGCAAGAGGAATTAAAATTTGTGATGAATGGCAAGACTTTATTCCTTACATGAAATGGGCTTTATCTCATGGTTACAGAGATGACTTAACTATTGACCGAATTGATAATGACAAAGGATATTCCCCAGATAATTGCAGATGGGCAACACGAAAAGAACAGGCAAACAATAAAAGAAAAAAAATTGCATAAAAAAACTTGACAAATAAATTTTTATTGTGATATATTTACAACAGACAGTGGAGTATTTTTTTAATGCTCCCAAATATTCAGATAGCAAGCTTGTGCGGAGACGCACAGCGGCAGTCTGTCTATCGAGCTGAGTTGGCTCAATGAGCATAGAGGAGACGAAAAGGCGTTTGCAAGCGCTGAGTACCGATCCGGCTGTGTTAGTTGCTAGAAACGGAAGCGAGGGACGGCGATTTTAAATAAATCGTTATGCCTCGCTATCAAAACTCTAGGAGACTAACATGGCAGTATTAGCCCAAAACAAGCCGTATACATTGGCGGAAGCCAATAAAGCGGCTGGTAATGTTGAAACCGGAAACCTTCTCGCGGATTTTTCCCAAAGAAATACCTTCCTCGATGAAGTTCCTTGGTTCCCAACCACGCACGGATCGCACACCGAAGAGTTAAGAGCGAAGAAACTTGACGGCGGCGAATTCACAGAAATTAACGCAGGCATCCCGCAAATCGGAAGCACAGCGGATATCCTGAAAGAAACTGTTAAACTCTACGAAGGCGAGAGCATCGTAGATGACAGAATTCTTCAGTTCGCGGATGATCCGCACAAAGCCCGCGACACATACGACACAATGAATCTTGAAGGTATCTTTCAGGATTTCAACAAACGTATCCTTTACCCCAAAACACCCGGCGACAGTAAAGCGTTTATATCTCTTACAGAGCGCAAGAACGTCGTAGGCGGTAAAAAGAATTGGTGTTTTTCCGCGGGAGGCACGGGGACAGGATTAACAAGCGCTTGGATATTTGAATTCGGAAAGAAGGGATTCCACTTCATTTACGGCAAGTCAACAAGCCCCGGTCTTTCAAACGAAGACAAAGGGCTTGAGCGCATACAGGCGCCAGACGGCAAAGGCGCAATGTACGCGTGGATTCGCAAGTACGCGATCAACTCAGGCATCATGGAGTACAGACCAAACGCTTTCATGAGAATCGCTAACATTGATCCTAACAGCGAAGTGACAGACGGCAGCCCTAACTACTTAAAAATAAGAGACATCATTTTGAAATGCAAACCTTTCTTACCCACACCAACAGGCAGCAATGCTCTTATGTTTGTCAGCTCTTCTGTTTACGGACAGTTAGAGGTACAGGCATACGAAAAAGGCAATGCTTTGATCACAATTAAAGAAGTTGAGAATTTTGGAACGCTGCTGCGCGTATGCGGCATACCAGTGCGCCCTTGGGACGCAATCACCGAGAACGAAAGCGAAGTTCTCGCGGCAGCATAGGAGGAGCCATGACCGATTTTTTAAACAGATTCGGAGTAGTAGTCGCAGGTAACTCTGACAACACTCTCGAC
>Ga0209755_10008521_pt1 | contig 10958 bp, 10 predicted proteins | sample TergutCo191P1_FD_187301 | JGI IMG/M metagenome (GOLD analysis project Ga0209755, IMG submission 187301) | Cornitermes sp. P1 segment gut microbial communities from Petit-Saut dam, French Guiana - Co191P1 (SPAdes) (version 2) | ecosystem: Host-associated > Arthropoda: Insects > Digestive system... | reverse complement strand
CCGCCTTGGTTTCCTCGTTAAGGGTCTTCACCCTTGTCCTTGAACGCAGGGAAGACCCCGGCTCGTTGAACGCGATATGCCCGTCCTCGCCCATGCCGCCAAGGAAAAGCTCTATCCCCCCCTCCCCGGCTATCGCGGCCTCGTAGTCGCGGCATTCCTTTTCAAGATCCCTTGCCATACCGTTGGGGACGCGAGTATGCGCCAAATTAATGTCAACGTGATCGAACAGATTTTCCTGCATGAAACGCCGGTAGCTCTGCGGGTGCTCCGCCGGAAGTCCAATATACTCGTCCATGTTAAAAGTATGCACATTGGCGAAGGACAGCTCTTTCGCCTTCACCATCCGCACGAACTCGCGGTAAATCCCCTGCGGGCTGCTCCCTGTGGGAAGCCCCAGGACGAACGCTTTTTCCGGCGAGGGCTTAAACATGTTAATCCTGCTCGCGATGTACCGCGCGGCCCAAAGGCTTGCCGTTTCATGGTTCCTGTGAATCACCAGTCGCATTTTCATCTCCCTTAACTATTTTTCCACCCACCATTACAAGGCGCACGTCAAAATCCTTGTCAAAAACCGTTATGTCCGCAAGCCTTCCTGGGATAATCGCCCCCTGCATCGCGTAGCCCATGATCTGCGCGGGGTTGAACGACGCCGTCTTTACCGCGTTGGAAAGACTGAGCCCCCCATCGACAAGGTTCTTAACACCCCGAATCATGGTAAGCCCCGAGCCGGCGATAACCCCGTCCTGCACCCGGCGGAATGCCCCGCCCTGGAACGCGACCTCCTCACCATTGGCAAGCAAAGGCCCTTCCTCCTTGCCAATCGCCGAGCTTACGGCCTTTACCGCCCGCAGCATAAGCTCCGGGGGGGAAGGGTAGAGCGTCGGGTTGAACGCGGTCACGCCCCGCTGGGCGAACAGTTTCGACAATTCCAGCATGGAATTTACGCCCAGCTCGATTGCCTCTTTTTCGGGCAGTTCGGGATCGCAGAAAATGGAATCCTCGGTTCCATAGCCGCCCGTTCCGTGGGTGTGCGTGTCGATAAAGCCCGGCGCAATGTACGCGCCGCCCACGTCGATAACCAGTTCTTTCTGGCCGAAACTGCGTTCCTTGAAACGCTTTTGGGAAAACACGTCCGAGATAAAGCCGTCCTCCACCAGAACCGCGCAGTTTTCCATTACGGTAAATCCGGTAAGCACGGTGCCGTTGTGCAGACAGACTGTTTCGCCCATGTTTAAATTATAGTTTTGGCTTCCGGGTTTTTCAAATACCGGCCGGTGAACTTGCGCGCGCCACTAGCAGAAGGCTTTTCCATTTCCAGGGTATAGGCCCCGCCTGAATTCTCGCGCGAATGGCTTCTTCGGCATGGGAAAAATCGTCCTTTGTAAGGGTTTTTCCCATGAAAACGCCCCACCTGGAATTTTCCCTGTCAAACCATGCGCTTACGTCCCTAGGCCCTATGAGCCGTTCCTCCGTCTGATCCAAGACGCTTGCCCTTACCTCGAAGCCCCGCGACTCGAAAGCGCCGACAATCGTTTCGGCGTTCCAGTTCAGGAAGTCCGTTTCCTGGAAGAAATCGTCCTCCGCCTGTCGTATGTTATCGGCAAGCTTGCTTTCGTCGTTATTATCGGCGATTATCGCCGAAATCCTTTGCCCAAGAATCGGCGGTGAGCAGAGCATGACAAGGCTGCCGGTGGGGGAGAGTAGGGGAGCCGCCAGGGACGCCAGTGAGGAAAACACCTCGACGGGTGCCTGGCTTTCCGCCTTGCCTTTGGGGTTTGGCTTGGGGAACCCCCTTTTCCAGGGTTCGCGCAAAAGTATGCGGTCGAATACCGGCGCGGAAAACCATTCCCCGGCTTGTTCCGGGCTTGGCAGCGGTTCGGGGGACACGGCGATCTCCGGCCCCTCGATGTCGGCGATACCCCCGGGGTAGCAGCCGGGGCCTGAATGGCTTTCGGTTTTGCACCTGCCACAGTGCGGGGAGTTTTGTGGCCATGCCTGTAGCAGTGCACCCCGGGCGGCATCGCTGCCGACAAGCGCGGCGGTAAGACCCTCAGGGCACCGGCGCAGGCTTTCCCAGAGCAAAAGACCGTCGTCGGCCATTGGGATCAGAACCTGGTCATGCCGGGAGGGGGGGGCCGCGTCGAAAATCGCCTTGCGGTCGGACGACAGCAGCGCGCTCCTGCCGGATTCCATGCGCCTGAACCAGCCCTCCCTTCCCTTGGCCGAAGCCGACCAGCTTAGAAGCTCCCCTTCGGCGGCGTTGCCCTCCGGCCCGTCCGCCAGGACAATCGCGGCCTGTATCTCCCGTTTCCGCAACACCTCCTCCCTGATCCGCCCCTCGTAGCCAACCTCGGACGGAACATAGAAGGTTCTGCCGCGCAGGGCAGAGGGAAGGTACTGCTGAGCGGCCCAGTGGTTGCGATAGGCGTGGGGGTAAACGTAGCCCTCGCCGTGGCCGAAACCTTCCGCGTCCCGGCTCGAATCCCGCAGATGGTTTGGAACCTCGGCATCCTCCCGGTTGACCTCCCGCAGCGCGTCGAAGAAGGACATCGTCGTGTTGGACTTGGGCGCGGTGGCAAGGTACAGACAGGCGTGGGAGAGGGGAAAGTTGCCCTCCGGAAAACCGATGCGGTCGAAGGCCTCGGCGCAGGAAACGACCACGGAAAGCGCGTGTGGATCGGCAAGGCCGACATCCTCGCTGGCAAGGATAATCATGCGCCGAAAGATGAAGCTGGGATCCTCTCCGGCGCGTACCATCTTCGCCAGCCAGTACAGGGCCGCGTCCGGATCGCTGCCGCGCAGGCTTTTAATGAACGCGCTTATCGTGTCGAAATGATAGTCGCCGTCGCGGTCGTAAAGCACGGCCCTTCGCTGGATGCTTTCCTCGGCGGCCTCCATCGAAACCATGATCCCCTCCCCCAGGGGGGGGGGCCAGGACGCCGGGCTTGTCTCGACGGCAAGCTCCAGCGCGTTAAGAAGGCTCCGGGCATCGCCGCCAGCGACTTCCACCAGATGCTCCAGAGCCCCGTCCTCGAAGTCGACCCGCCAGTTTCCGTATCCGCGCTCCTTGTCGGCAACGGCCCTTTTCGCGGTTTCCAGAAGACCCTCCGCACCCAGCGACTTTAACTGGAAAATGCGACTGCGACTGACAAGCGCGCGGTTTACCTCGAAAAAGGGGTTTTCCGTCGTAGCACCGACCAGAATCACCGTGCCGTTTTCTACCCAGGGAAGCAGCGCGTCCTGCTGGGCCTTGTTCCAGCGATGCACCTCGTCCACGAACAGAATCGTGCGCTTGCTGTACAGCCGGGATCTCCCGTCCGCGCGGTCGATGGCCTCGCGTATGTCCTTTACGCCGGACAGTACCGCGTTGAGGCTTTCGAATGCCGCCCTTGTGGTGTTGGCGATAACCCTGGCCAGGCTGGTCTTGCCGGTGCCTGGTGGTCCGTAGAATATGACCGAGGAAAGTCGGTCGGCCTGGATCGCCCTTCGAAGCAGGCGGCCAGGGCCGACGATGTGATCCTGGCCGATTATGTCTTCGATTAGGCGGGGGCGCATCCTGTCGGCAAGGGGGCCACGCCCCTCGCCGTTCGCAGTGTTGTCCTTTCCGGAAAAAAGCTCATCCATGAGGCATGGTTCGGCGCGGCGGATTGCTCGGGCGGCCTAGTTTTCCGCGTTCCATTGCGGGACACCGTCGAGTGTCCTGAAGGACCAAAGCCCGGCGGTCTGGGTGGAAGCGAAAAACGTCATGTCCACGTCTATTTCCATGGGCGCCTGGAAAAGATGGTTCAAGGGAAGCCTGCCCAGGCTTGTCCTGTACTGGGCATTGTCACTCACGCTCAAAAGCTCGTTGTTTGCCGTGCCCGCCTCCCTGCGCGGCCCAAGACTGATGCCGTTTTCCGTAGCGAGCAGTTCGAATTCCACGTAACCGTTGACAAAGGTGGTCGCGTGCCGGCTTCCCTGGATTCCGGCGACCAGCAGCTCCCTTCCGCCCTCTCTTTCCCTCCACAGGGCAAGGGCGCCGGTGGCGTCCCTGCCAGTTCTCATGGTGTCGCCAATTCTTGTGAAAGAGATGCTGTCGGCGTCCGCCTGGTAAAGGAACCCGCCTTCGCGGTTAACGGCGATTATCGAATTGTCGGGCAGTTTGATCATGCCCATGAACACTCCGTTTGCGATGGTGGTTCGTCCCACGCTGCCAACGACTCCTGCCGCAAGCGCGGATTCGCTGACATAAAAAATCGATTCCCTGCGTGTGCTTATGAAGTGAACGCCATCCCTTAATACTACGCCGGACAGTAAACCCGTGTCTGTAGTTTGTCCTGCTGATGGCTCCCTTAAATCACCAGTTGGTAGATGCAGAAGTCCGCTCCCTGCGTTGTCCAGGAACCAAATGGAGTTACCGCCTGCTCCATGTACTCCCGCAAAAAGCCTTCCCCCTTGCGGATCCGCGAAAATCGACTGTATGTTGCCCGGACCCGAAACCGTGATGGGAGCACTCCATCCGCTCCCGCCACTAGCCAGACGATATATGGATGTTTCAACACCGGTGCCCGTCATGACTAATATGTACAGATGGCTCCGCGTGGCCGCAATATCAATGATCCTTTCTTCCCTAGGCCTGCTGGGAATCCCAAGCCCCTCCCTTTGCCAGCTTGCGTTTTGGCCTGATAGGATGTTTCCGTCCTCGTCCCTGTCGTGCTCCCCCGCCGAATACCAGAACAGACTGCCGGACGCGACGAACATGACGGGCACCTTGTTGTCCTCGGTTCCCCAGTCGAAAACCACCATCTGGGTCGGCCCGCCCCTAATCAGCGGGGGCTGGGGGGGGACCTCCGTGGCTATGGTAAAGAAAATCGCGTCCCGCCCGCACGAGGCCAGGACAAGGACGCTGGCGGCCAAAAGACCTAGCGCAAAACGCGCGATTCGTTTTTTCATGTTCCCTCCCTAAAAATGGTAGCGGGCCGAAATGGTGATGCCCAATATGTTCGCGTCAACGTTCTCCGCCGGGGAAGGGCTTCCGTCCCTTCTTGGCCGCTGCGGCAGCCAGGTCCAGTCGGCGTTAAGGCCGAAGGACCATTCCGGGCTGAAGCGGTAGAAGGCCGACGTCGATCCCCTTAGGAACACGCCAAAGTAGTTTAGGCCTATGTAGCTTTGGGGCGCTATCCCGAACGTAAGGCGCGTGGGGAATTCGAAACGCCCCAAAAGGAACTGCCAGCCGGCGTGAAGGCCGATGGGTATTATGTACAGCATGTTCCCGCCCAAGGTGGAGTTGAACGACATGCCTATCTCGCCGCCCACGAAAAAGCGCGGCCCCAGGAAATGGGTGTAGGCAATCGATCCGCCGCCGCCGACGGGGGGGCTGAAGTTATGCGCCCCCCTTGTCAACGTTCCCTCGTCGCCTTCGCGGAAGACGAAAACCGTGGGAAAGACAACCCCCAGGGTGATGGTGATGGTCTGGTCGCCCCTGGCGTACAGGTCCATCGCGCCGAAATCCCAATCCTCCTCCCATTCCTGGGCGGAAAGGGGAAGGGAAAGCCAGCAAAAGGCCAGAAGAAACACGAGAGCCCGGGATTTTTGCATCGAACATACTCCTTAGTGTGGTGCGCCACGCCGCGTCTTCCAACGTAACAACGGACGAAACGCCCGGGTTACTCGCCCCGTGCCCTTCCGTCCTCGATCATAAGGTATTCCAGTAGTATCGGGAATCTGGTAAGCAGGGCGCCGAACATCTCGAGCTCCTCGATCCTGGCGAAGGTCTCCAGGCGGTTCCTGGCCATGTCGGTAAGGCCGCCGGCGATAAACTCCTTCTGCAGGGCGACGAATTCCCCGTGCAGGGCCCTGACCTGCTCGTACAGGGCGAAGTCCGGGAGCCTGGCCGAGTTTACCCTGAGCGAGAAGTCCGTCACCTGGGGAAAGCGCCTCTCGATTTCCCCGGCCAGTGCGGGAATCTCGCCGCCCTGGATCAGCGCGTCGGTCTGCCAGGCGAAGTCGTCGCCCCGGTTGATCCACCTGAGCAGGACGGCCTCCATCTCGTCGGCCAGGGATGCCTCGAAACGGGCGAGATCCTCCTGCGTGCCGATGTTCCCGGCCTTGACCAGCGGGACCAGCGCCTCGGGCCGCAGGCGGAAGGACATGACGGCGTTTAGCTCCCAGGAAAAGTCCTCGCGTATGCCCAGGAAGGCGGAATATACCTGCCCGGAGGGGAGCGCGCCCCTCGCGCCGACCTGCCGCTGGACGGGCCTTAGGCGGAAAACCGAGGTCTGGGCGTTCGTGGGGATAAGCTTGTACCATACCCACCTGAACTCGCCGGGCACTATAAGGCCCGGATCCGTCCCGTGGGACCTTGACCTAAGGACGCCGTAGGCGTCCGGGGGAACCCCCCTCTGCGCCCAGCCAAAGAACAGGCCGAGGCCGGCGAGCGCGACAAGGATAAAAAGGGTCGCAAGGAACTTTTTCATGGCGATGATTTATGATACCCTAAAACACGGCGGCTTGCAAGCGAGCGCGCGACCAGGAGGAAGGTTTGGCCGACAGCACCGGGGGAAACAGCGAAACGAGGGTCGATCCCGAGGCCCGCCCGGGGATCGGCTCGGAAAAAAAGGCCCGCCTCCGCAATTTCCCCCGCGTCGTCAAAGTCACGGTTCGCTATGCCCTGTCCCTTTCGGCAATATTTTTCGTCCTGTACATGGCCGGCAGCATGTACGTCCCGGGGGTTCCCGACCCCCTGCTGTTCGCGCTGCTCCGGCTGATGCGCTACTCGGGCCTGCTGCTCGTCGCCTCCTCCCTGGTCGCCCTTGGGTTCGGCGTCCACAGGCTGGTCCACAGGCCCTGCCCGCGCACCGCCCTGGGCACCCTGCCGTACTTCCTGCTGGTACTGCTGGGGGCGGTCGTCGCGATGTTCAGCCTGCTGATCGTGGAAATGGCCGCGGGCAACTAGTTCCAAAGCGGCACGACGTCGAAGCCCATTTCCTTAAGCAGGGCAAGCACTTTGCCGAATTCGCCGCCGATTATGTGGGCGGCTCCCACGGTCACGAAGAAGGTCGTGGGTTCCTCGGTCTCGCGTAGCAGCCTGGCGATCTCGCCGGCGAAGATGTGGCAGCGGACGTGGAAATTGGTATGATGGAAATGCTCCTCGAAAGGGGTTGGGTTTTCGCTTAAGGCCGATCCCATGGCGTTCCGAAGCATTGCGGCGTCCCCGGTCTCGTATGCCTCCACTAGCCCCATGTCAACGACGTACTGGACTATAGCGTCCCAGTCCGCGGTCGTCCAGTCCACCTCCTCCCAGTCCGCCGGGCTGTCGAACATGGTCGCCTGTATCTCCATGGGCACGCCGAGCAGAAGGTCGACCTCGCGGAAGATGTCGTTTAGGCCGATTACGGGTTTGCCGGCGGCCATGGCGACGGCGTGGACGTAGCTGTCCACCGAGTATATCGAGTAGATGCCCATTAGGGGCAGCATCTCGACCGTGGCGATAACCATCGACGCGCCCACCGGGGTAAAGTTCGCGATCATCTCGTAGGTGATTGTGGGAAGGATCTCCAGGCTTTCCAGAAAGCCCTGGAAGCTTTCCGGCGACAGGACGTCCCGCAGGGTCAGTCCGTCGGGGAGCGTCATCAGTCCGGCGGTGTGCGCCATTACCTCCGGCGAGGCCATAAGCGCCATGTCCACCTCGAAGGCGAAGACGTCGGCGCGGGCGATCGCGTCCTCCACGACGGGGCTTAGGGGGAACCATTCCGGCCTGCCCAGGTGCATGGAGCCGAAGACATAGGCCACGTTTTCGCCGTGGGCGACCCTGGAGATAAAGCCGTGGATCTCCGGCCTTTGCGGCTGCGGCGCGGGCCGCGAGGCGCAGGAGGCCAGGGTGAAAACGGCCATCGCCAGAATGGGGAAAAGAACCGGGTTTCGTTTCATTTGATGTTCCTCTTCCAACACCTTATCCTATCGGGCGGGATTTGTCATCGTGCGCGCGGTTCCCCGGCGGTGCCGGCGTTTTTTTTGCGAGAATAATTGTTTTTTCTTGAAAACCCGACGCTCCCCACTTATATTCTATAAATCTATGGGCCTTGCCTTGACAACTGGCAGCATCCTGCAGTTCAAGGGGAAACAAGCTTATTTGGCATTCGGTCAATTCGCCTGGATTCGCGGGGGAGGTTCTTTCATGAAAAGCGGGGTCAACGTTTACCTTGCGTCGTTTTGGGTATGAGACGGAATTTTCCGTTTTGTATATTGCCCCGTTGGGGTAATTTCTGCCTTTAAAGGCAGGCAAATCTTCGTGATTTCCTGCCACCGTGGCGGGAATCGCACCAGGGAGTGTTTTATGAAAAACACGCTGAGGTTTCTTGGGATTGTCGCCGTGTCGGTGATAATCGGGGTTTCGTTCGCGGGTTGCCGCGTCAACGACGACGGCGACGTCGACCTTTTCGGCGCCTCCGGCAGCCTAAGCTTCGAATCGGCCCTGCGTCACACGTGGGTCGGCGACGAGGAGAACGGTACCCTGATCTTTACGGCCAGCGGCGTCGAGTCCCCAAGCGATTCGGGCACCAACGCCGGCGCGTTTGCGCTTGGCCTTAATTTTATGGTAATGGGGAACATAGCCGGGGGTGCCACTACAAAGGTTTCGGCATCCGGTGGCAACATTACCGTTACGGTCTCGGCCTATGGTCAATCCGAAAGCGAGGTTTGGTTTACCTACACGATTAGCGGCCAAACCCTTACGATTAGGGATGAAGACGACGGCGAAGTGATTTTCGTGGGAACCAGGTAACAACGCAGGGCTTTTGCCAGGGACGCGCCCACGGGGCGCGTCCTACCCCCCCCAACGCTTTCCCCCTCTCCCCCAGCAACCCCTCGACCGGCATTGAGCCGTCCAGCCGCAGCACGGGGCAGGGCAGCCGCCCGAGCCATTCCTCGCCCACGTTCCAGCGCGCGCGCCAGCGTGGAGGTTCCCGCGCCGGACGTGCCAACGATGTGGATGACATTTGCCATTACCGCCTTCCTTTTTTAGGGTGCAGGCTGGGGTTGAAAGGTTTTTATCTCGAAAGAACGCCCCGTGCCAATCAACAGGTGCTCGGTACTGCTGACATCGAACAGCACCTTCTCCGGAAAATGGTATTCGGCGTTGTATTTTACGTCGATGTGCAAAACCAAGCCCCGCCTCATTGTCCCCAATTTCGCGATGGCTTCCTCGTATTCGGATAAAATCCAGTCAAACACGGAAGGTATTGTCCCCCTCGTGCGGAAATCGTCGAGGAAATCGGCCAACTGTTCGTCCGACCAGAAATCCGTACCCGCAACAAGATCCATTTCGCTAAGCTCCCCCTCGGTCACCGTTGCGCGAAAAGAGGGGATTGGGCTGCCGTGGAATTCAAATACCGTGAACGTGTAGCTTGTGATCCCTTCCGCGTCCCAGGCATCTTTCGCGCTATCAAAAGCCGCGCGATCGAAAATAACCTTGGGACAGGGTGGCGACAGGCTGCATCCGTACAGCAAAATGCAGGATGCGATTGCGACGAAAATTATCCTCATGTAAACCATCCTTTCCCGTCGAACGGGTCATCCCGGGGCGACGGGCACACTGTCAAAATACAGGGGATCGGCGTCCATGTCCAGCCTGGGCCGCCACTCCACCTTGAACCCGGAGATCCGCGCCCTGCCGAAAAGGTTCGCGTCCTTAAGCTCGTCATACGGTTTTGTCCCCAGATACGGACCCACGTCAAAAACCCTCCGCTCGCCGTTGTCGTAGGTAAGAAGCAACCGGTAATCCGCCAGGGGCTCGACCGCCGCCAGTTTTGGCCGCGTCAGGTAGCGAACCATTTCCCTTATCGCCGACCTCAGCGCCTCGCGCTTGTATGACCGGTTCCAGCGGTTCACGGCTATGTAGTCGAATATGCCCGCCGTTTCCCTGGGCCACGCGTCGCCGCCCATGTGCGTGACGGCGCGCTCCATGTCCTCGAAAGCGCTGACTATCCCGCCGCCGCCGCCGCCGGCCGCCGCGACGAGGATGCTCGGCTTGCCGGCGTGGAAGGAAACCTCGTCCTTCCGCTGGTCCCATTGCTTGGTCGCTTGGCAACGCCTAAGCTTGTCCATGAAGATTTTCATTTCCTCGCTGGTTTCGCCCCAGTACACTGGGGTTAGGTAAACCAGTGCGTCCGCATCGCCGACCTTTTTTTGCAGCTCGTTGAAACCGTCCTTGTCCCCGAACGCGCAGCGATGCTCGTCAAAGCAAATCCCCCAGCCGTCGCCGCACATTTTGCACTTGGCCAGGTTCATTCCGGCCAGGCGAACCGTTTCGGCATCCGCGCCAAGTTCCGCCGCGGTTTCCTCCGCCGCCGTCACGAAGGAATAGCACAACCCGTCGGTTTTTGGGGTTCCGTTGACTATCAGCAGTTTCATTTTCCCTCCTTGTCAAAAAGCTGGTTTTGCGCATCACATGCCACAAAGCCTATTATACTGCAACACGGGGTAGGAAAAAAGCACCTTGCAGTACCGGCGGATGCGCCGGAGAGAACATAAACCTGGCCACAGATCCGTGTCCGTTCCCCCACCGTCCTTCGACGGCGGCCACCCCGTCTCCGTGGCGACCCACTCGCTGAGGCTTCGCGACCTGCGGGGGGATCGGAGCCAGACCGAGATCGCCAACAGGGACGTACCAGGCATACCAGCGCCTCGAAAACCCACGCAAGTCCAACCCGACGGTTAAGACCCTGGAGAAACGCCTACGGGCGAGAGCTAAGCGTTTCGTTGTAACGCGTTCGCGGCTGTTGTGCTTCGAAAGAATACCACGTGGGGATTCAGGTTTTATTGACAGGCACCCTCGTCCCCATCCATTTCTAGTTTTGAGCCGTCAAATGCCATTTCGTACCGAACTTGTCGGTAAGTGTTCCGAACGCGGGGCTGAAAAATGTTTTGCCCAATGGGACTTGGATCGTCGCGCCTTCCGACAACCGCTCAAAGGTTTTTCT
>Ga0209755_10008520_pt1 | contig 10960 bp, 13 predicted proteins | sample TergutCo191P1_FD_187301 | JGI IMG/M metagenome (GOLD analysis project Ga0209755, IMG submission 187301) | Cornitermes sp. P1 segment gut microbial communities from Petit-Saut dam, French Guiana - Co191P1 (SPAdes) (version 2) | ecosystem: Host-associated > Arthropoda: Insects > Digestive system... | reverse complement strand
CCCCCATGTCTTAACTTCACGCTTCAAGGTTTCCTCGTTGGATGTTTTGCTAAGAACGTTAACCGCTTCGAAGGGGGGAGGGAGATGTCAGTGTACTCTGGAAGGTATTAAGATAATCTGCTGAGGCATTCTTTGGAAGACAGGTTTCTATTCCAACACTGAATTAGAAATAAAAACTGAAGTAATTTAAGTTAAAGAATTATAAATTTCTGGGAAGCTGTACTAATCTCAGGGATACTGAAGGACACAACATTAAAGCCTGCAGTTGTGTGTGTGTGTGTGTGCGCGCGCGCTTCCATGGTACCTTAAGTTTCTCGGTGTTTATTTCTTATGAGAGACTATCAGTAGCTCAGATTATGCAGTATACAATGAGAGACTGATCAGTGAGTGAACTGGACAAAGTCAGACAGATAGCAGTCGTGACATCGTTTGCAAGTATCATCACAGCTTTTGTAATAATAATAATAATAATAATAATAATAATAACTGCAATTGGGTTGTCACCCCGTGGCAGTGGTTATTTTACATGTACACAAAATATGAAATTGTTTACTACTAAATTTAAGCTGGGAGGGCTACAAGAGAAGCATGCAGTGACAACTTGGAATCTTGGGAACCATCTCAGCGTTTGTTTATAGACACAGGGAAACCAAAAAAACCCCGTGTCGAAGTGGCTGGTCGCACGACTTTCCGAATACTGACTGCTAGCCAGCAGTCCGGCATCTAAAGTAAAAACAGCAATACACGCATAGTACAACAAATACACATAAAATGACAACAATACACACAAGACAACTACAAAAATACACACAAGACATCTAACAACAATACACACGACATCTTAAAATACAACATGTAAAAAAGGTAAACAACACCAAGGTAAGAAAGTACTGTACATAATTTCTAGTATTTTTTCCCACATATATTGTACTCACGCTTTCACCCTAGCCTTTCACTTCTCACCACTTTAATACTCACATAAACGTTTCCCATAAAGTCTCCTTTTTACCCCCTTCCCTACAGTGCACATCACTTCACTTCATTTCACTTCACTACACTTTTAGATGATTTTCACTTCATTTTACTTAATTTCTCTACACTTTTAGATGATTTCCAACACACTTTATCTTCCTTTAACTCGCCTCGATTATCACTTTCCTTACCCTCGTTTTAAAAACAATTGGTTAGCAGGGGAGAGTGCCTAACACTTCTGCAGGTAACTGGTTACAGAGTTGGATGGTCCTATCCACAAAGGAATATTTCCCTATATCCGTCCTTTGCCTCCTACTCCTAATTTTCCGTTCATGATCTACACTGCTCAGAAAGTGTGGCCGTTGTAGTCTGTCGCCTTTAGCCTTCCACGCCCGTTGTTCAGATTACGCTTTGAAGAGGACACATATGCGTGATAGCTTTCTACGCGAGGCCAAAGTTTCCCAGTTCGAACTGCTCGTATGATAGGCAAATTTGGCCGCTTTCCTTTGCACCCTGTCTAAAACACTAATTTGCCCCTCCCTGTACGGGTCCCAGCACGCAGCCCTATATTCAAGAATCGGACGTACAAGTGACATGTAGACTAAACTTTTGGAATTACTATTTCTCTTTTTGAGTATTCGCATTGTAAAATGTAGTGCCTTCCAGGGCCTTTTCACCGTGTAGTTGACTTGATAAGCTCAACTTAAATCGCTGCGTAAGATTATTCCTAAGTATTTACAACTGCTCGTCTCCGGTATTAAAGAATCCATTAACGAATAATTTAGTGGATCCTTTACCCTGGCTGCAGTGAAGCGAACTGCCTTACTTTTACTTGGAATTATTTTCATCGCATTTTCAACCGCCCACTCCCCCAGCCTGTCCAGATCCTTCTGTAATTTTTCCATGTCTTCATTATTTACACTTTTTCTGTAAATTACACAGTCATCAGCAAAAAGTCTAATAGAAGATTCAATATTCCTCCAAATATCATTTACGTAGGCTAGGAACAGAAGAGGACCTAATAAACTAGTAGATAGGCAGCCACAATAGCACCTCCACCACCGAACCTATGACGTCACGGTCACTTGACGAACACTTTGATACCCGAAAATAGGTCAATGACCTTCCCCACCCCTAATAAATATGCAAATGACGTACTTAATACCTAAATTACCTAATTGATATACAAAAAATTTAATTGATATTCATATATCCTTGATTGATATACAAATGATATTATTATTAATATGGCCTTGATTGGTATGCAATTGATGTAATTATTATGCAAATACTTTAATCTAGACCGCGTGGCGCTTAATTCATTGTTTTGCTCCCACTAGACTCTTTGGCGCTAATTTGGCAGTCATCTTGGATGGTCGCAATTTCCCAATATGGCGGACGCACGCAATTTTTTTTTAACTTTTAATTTTCAAATTCCTCCATTTTACAATATGGAGGCTCTTTTTAAACATAACTTAACATTTAACAATATGGCGGCTATTTTAAAATTATAACCTAAATTTAAAGACCGCCATTTTTACTTTAACCCAAACTTTTTACAATATTAAACAACATTTAAATTGTTTAAAACTTTGTAATTCTTGAAAAAGAGGTGGCTGAGCGGTAGCATTCCAGGCTCATAATTGAAACACTGTACGTTCGAATCCCACCTGCTGAACCATCTCTTTTTTAAAGGATTCTATTCCAGGTATATTATATTAAGGATATTAAATAAAGACACACACTTAAAAAATATACATACAATTTTTTATTAATACATTTCGTCTAATACAATTACATCAACTAGCAAGTATAGGTGAATGTCTTTAGAAAGGGGTGTATAAGGCGATGTTTTCAAGATAGATTGTAGCCTAGACAAGGTTTTTTTCTAAACGCATGGTTGAGGGGGCGGGTGCAGGTAGACAGGTCACTAACCGCGGTAGTGGGGGATGCTATGTGCTGTCCGAGATGAGCTAACATACGCAGCCGTTTTTACGTACGTATTTTTCTGCGTAACGAAGTTACGAAAATTGAAATTAATACTGGGACTCTGAAATTGTTTACGTGAAGTAAGTTAAAGCAGTCCCTTACATGTCTTTTACGTGAAGTATGTAAATTTATTTACACACACAATTAATTAAAACACGCAAGGAAATAATTACGCACTAATAAAACAGTATATAATAGCAATAGTAGTTTTTTGCGGCTTAACAACGCATACTTCGATTGTTTACGCGAAGTATGTAAATTTATTTACACAAAATTAATTAAAGCACGAGAAGAAATAACTTACACATTAATAAAACAGAAAATTACATTGAAACACGCGCGAAATAATTACGCACTTATAAAAACACTCTGTATGATTATTAAAAAAACACTACGGCTTACGCGAAATGCACATATATATGAGAAAATATAAAATTATTTTTGGGGTGTTACGGACTGCAGACTTGAAATATGAAATCTTAAAAGCTTACGAAATTATTAGAAAAGCAAGATAACACGACCACTTTACGAAGACTACATTGGCACCTATTAAATTACGGAGGGGATAGGCCTTGGTTATAGCTCGCGACAGAAAGGGAAGGGACAGCTAGCAAGGACATCGAACCACTTTACCTGTATGCTTACTGGTTCTCTGAAGTTTTAAAAACAAAACTTATATCGTTGGGAACAAGTTAGCATTGACGAGACACGTAAGAAAAGGGGCAGACGATTTTACCTCAGGTATTTACAGTCCGGATGCTAGCGAGAAAGGCCTTGCACTTCGCTAAAGCTTAGGGTGCTTGTTGGGGGTAAGCAACAAGCTAGTGACATCTGTTACCGTTGCACGCAATTATTTCAAGAAGGTGGTCACATACTCAAAGCGTTACTTCTGTCTTCAACTGAAGAACTGAAAGAGACACATAGTGGTGCCTTACTTTCGGTGTTTGTGCGAATAAAGAGGGGCTAACAAGTAAATTTTAGCACGTAACATTCACTATAGATAATGTATAAGCACTCAGAGATTTTCACCGTTGTTTAAAACACACTGTTTTTCTTTCACGTGTTCTAAAAATATGCATTTTGGCGATAATATTGAATGTTGTTGAAACGGAAACTCTAGTTTCTCTCAGTCGGATACTAGGACCCCACAGTGAAATCATAAAATAAATTCCTTGTTTTATGTAACAGAGAACCATTTTTTCACTACTGTGGATTTTTACCTGTGATAAACACACTTATGTTAAAATTACCTACCAGTATAGAAGAAACCGGCTTCGCTGAGGGTTTCAGCAGAATGTTTACCGGAGAGTGGCACATTTTGTTAAAAGACTGCGTTCGCGCTTCCCGTGTTGTGAAATGTAGATAAAGGATCGGATCCCAATGGCTGCAGTCGTTTTGTCTCATTATGTGCTTATAAATTCTGGGAAACGTAGCTAAAAAAGCATTGAAAATTAGTGATGGGGCTATAAAAGCTCCACACTTAGCAAAAGAAGAAATACGAACAAGTATATTTACAACGTTCTGGATGTGAATTGGGTCTATACTCGAAACGAGACCCACAAATGTCGCGGCTTCGGGTAGGCTGCTCAGACGATGCGCTAGGCTGGTCGTAAGAACCAATAGATATGTTCCCGAAAAATATACATCTAATGAACCTACAAGACGGACTACAACGTTGGTGTTCCTTAAATGCGTTATCTCCTTCCCAAATGCCTACGTGAGCCACACAAAATGCAAAACACACCATATAACTGTGGTCTGTGTAACAAATTCCTGCAGCAGGTGGATGATTCTTATCGATTAAGGCCATCGGCCATTTACAAATGTTAGACGGCTATCTGCTCACTCTTCATATTTAAATGCTACAGGTCGTTGGTGAGATAATGTTGTGGTCGAGGCGAATGCGGAGGTGGCATGTAAACTTGTTGGACAATGGAATCAGCGTACTGACGCATGGCTGCAGAGTGCAAGTGATAAGGACGCTGTTCCAAATGTTTGTATGGCCTTAAATATATCAACTATTTCCCCCTCCCATTAGACTTCGATTGCTAAAAGCTTATGGCTCATTTAACTATGCAGGTGTTCAAAAGAATTTACACCTTTCACTAGACTACCACTGCTAAAAGGTTTATGAGTCATTTAACTATGCAAGTATTCTAAAGAATTTCCCCTTCCATTTGGACTTCCGGTGCTCAATGTTTTATTGCTCATTCAACTATTTGGGCGGTCTGATTGTTTTTAATTTTCCATTAGACTTCAGGTGCTAAAAGATTATGACTCACGCTTTAAAAATGCCGACAGGAAATAAAATCCAGTAAGTGATGTTAAGAAACACTTGTGTTTAGGAACAGGTGCACCCTGAACAAGTCGGAATATGTCTAGAGGGGATTGGTATAAAATAGAGGGTTTTGACGGGTTTGGTATATTCTTCTTTGGGCCTTTAGTGCGAATAAAAGTATTACTAATTGAGACTTGCACCAGCTTGCCACAGCGACTAAAGCTACAACTGTTAACATCTACCAGCTACGATTACAACTACCTGCTACGGTTACTTGCTGCAGCTACAGCAACCTGCTACAACCACAACTGTACTAACCTGCCTACGTCTACCAGGTTACCCCACCTTTCAGCATATTTAATTACAACGACTGTTTATCTGATATCAAGTAAGTGGTATACGTTTGAATCAAAATATTATAATGGCAAAGAGAAAACGTTTTTGAACAGAGAGAGAGTTATGACGACTGCCCAAGCTCCCTCTGTTAGCAGGGAGGTGCATGAGTCTGAGGTAGATTCCTCTAGCAGAAACAATCCTGTTCCGGAAACAACTGAACAGCTACCCTTTTTATATTGGATGAGATGAGTGAATCTTTTCCAAAATTGAATACAACAGAACGTAGTTTGTTGATTAAGTTTATGCCCCATGGTGAAGATCATGATCCTAATGTTTATTTGTAGGAGAACATTTCTGCATTAACTAACTAATTTTTTATGATGTGCGTGATAGAGATTTGGTGGGACTAAGAATACTTAACACTGAGAATGTTATGGATAATGTGGTGGGCATTAGTCCCCTGCGCCTTGACCAACTAAATTCTGATGTGGTCTGAGGCTTTTTGGGGAAGGTCGTTCAGTGTAATGCGAGATTCGGCTTGGGCGACCGACTCTAAGTACATTTGTACCATGTTAGAATGCCTGATGGTAACGGTCGTGAGAAGACGGAAGGGATGTTCTTAGATGTCCTGAGTGCTATTAAAAAGTGTATTGTCGTTTTCCAGACGACCTTTTTGTGTTTTGCTCATGCATTAATTATCACCGTAGACAGGGTAAATGGGGACCCTAAGTACAAAACATATAGAAATGGTAGAGGGTTTACGTAACCTGTTCGAGATCTTTTAAGCGTTTCTGGTGTTTATTTGAGGTATGACGGCGGCTTTAAAGACCTTGAACAGTTTCAAAATTATCATTCGGACTACAAAATTATCCATTATGTTGGTTTAAAACCTGATCAGGTCATTTCCAGGGGAAATTCCCTTTCGAACAATAAATTGTGCCTCTTATACAATGCTGGACACTTCAATGTCATTAGAACCTTCAAGCTACCATGGCCAAGAAGTACATACGTAACGCGTGTGACACATTATACGACAATACACACATGTGTGACAACGCTTGCTTCCTGTGAACAGCTACACCATCCCGTTTTAAAGATCGGTCAAAGTATTGTGCTACATGTAACAGGTGGTTTCTCAGTAAGAAATGTTTTCACAATCATTTGACAATTAAAGAGAAAGGCAAGCTAGTGTGTCAGTGGAAACAATTATAGTTTTACAGTAACAAGTGATTCAAAATACGAATGCTTCAAGAGATTTTGTAATTATTATAATTATAAGTAACCTTCCGGCAATTTTTCCTACGTGATTCCAATAAACCCTAGCATGTTTACAGACCGGTTTATGTATATTTTCTTTAATACGGAGTGCACCAAGGATCTTGAAAAGCATGATTGTTACTATGACCATATTCCGAACCTCATATGTGCTCAGCAGATGTGTTCAAAGTGCGAGACGGTGGATGAATTGAATGTCGATTGTAAACAGTGTGGTATGCGTACCCCCGTGTTTTGGGCATAAGACCCCGTGGGTAAATTTATTGAATATCTCCGGCAGTCTAGACTATTCGCGGACAAGACCTATGTTATATCACATAACTCTCGTGGATACGATGCACAGATTGTGCAGCGAATGTTTCTGGAACTGAGATGGACACACCAATTGATAATGGACAGTACCAAAATTCTTAGTATGGTTGTTGAGAGCCTGCACTTTTTGGATTCTCTGAAACCAAACGTGAAAGTTGACGGGTACTTGCGGAGACAAGGGAAGTCCCTTGGAGGTTTTTGAACGGGTGCCAATGTATGCCCAATCTACATAAGCCCATCGGAAAAACTGAAGGAACTCTGGAGAGTCAGTATGAGGTGACACAAGCGAGATTGCAGAAAATAAGGCACGCTGGTTAAAAAATTGTTTCGATCTGGGGGTGCGAGTTTAGAAAAATCTTGTATGACAAGACTGACCTCAAAAATGATCTTTCCTATCACCCTTATGTAAAGCATTCTCCAATAAATATTCGAGATGACTTGTGCGGGGTAGAACTGAGGCCACGAAAACATTCTACAGAGACGAGCAGCGGGAAGAAATCAATTATGTGGATGTTATCAGTATGTACCCTTACATTTGTAAGCACGGCAAGTTCCCTGTAGGTCACCCAAAACTGTATGTGGGTGCAGACTGTCCCCTTGACTGGATAGGGAGGGGATAATAAATTGTGTGGTTCTACCTCCCGCGAAACTGTAAAATCCAGTGCTTCGGTATAAGAGCAACTCCTAAATGATGTTCCCGCTGTTTCCTGCTTCTGGAGACATTATGACCCAAGGCAACTGTACACACACTGAGGAGATATGTATAGTTGGAACATAGGTGGTGGATGAGGTCCGCAAAGCCATAGAGATGGGTTATGGTTTGGTGAACGTGTTTGAATTTTGGGAATATGAAGTAACGTGCTTTGACAGAGGTACCAATTCACGAGGCCTCTTTGCAGCGTATGTTAATATGTTCTTGAAATTGAAACAGGTACATTCCGACTATCCATCTTGGGTTCAGAGTGAGGCTGACATGGACTAGTACATCGAGGACCACCGGCGCGCAGAGGGAATTGCTATGAACAAGGGATCAATTTCTAAAAATTCGGGGCAAAGGACTTTGGTGAAACTAAAATTGAACTCGGTGTGGGAAAATGGGCTGAAAACCCGAACAAGACCCAGACAACACTTGTGAATTCAGTGAAAGAGTTATACGAGCTTCTGACAAGTCCGAGTATTGAGGTTACAAACTACATATTCCCGAACGATAACGTGGTATGGGTATCTTGGAAACATTCCGAGGATAATATAGCCGCAGGGAAAAACGTTAACGTGGCAGTTGCTGCATACCTAACGACCCAATCTCGACTAAAACTATACGAATACCTGAGCAAACTGGAGAGTCTGTCCTGTACAGACATTGTTATTTTAATTCAAAATGTAGATGAGCACCGAAAAGTGAGAACAGGTGGTTATTTCGGTGACGTCACAGACCACTTGGAGGAGTTTGGCTCCATCTCTTTTATTCACGAATTTCTATCGGGTGGACAAAAGAACTATGCTTTTCTGTTTTCTGCCCTTCGACACGAAAACGTACGACTAAATGCAAGGTGACGGGCATAACGTTGAATTACGAAAATTGAAAGGTTGTAAACTTCACAACATTGAGGAATACGATTCTGAAAGACACCGCCCCAGTGCATTTACATAATCCAAAAAGATCAAGGGAAAAACTGTGGTTTCGCCGTGAATAGCGAGCAAGCCTTGTCACACTTGTGTGAATTGTCGTACAATGTGTCCACGCGTTACATATGTACTTCTTGGACATGACAGCTTTTTAAGTTTCGTAATCACATTGAAGTGTCCTGAATCATATAGAACGTATAATTTCTTGTTCGAAAGGGAATTTCCACTGAAAATGACCCTATCAGGGCTTAAAACATCATAGACAATAATTTTGTAATGCGAAAGATAATTTTTAAATTGACGAAGTCGCTTAAACGCACCGCCATTATTCAACTTAAAACCGGAAGCGCTTAAAAGATTTTGAACGGGTTGTTTAAAACCTTTGCAATCTCTATATGATTTGAACTTGGGGTCCCCATTTACCTTAGCCATAGCGGTAATTAATGCATGAGCCAAACATAAGAATGCCGTCTTAAAAACAACGATACTTTTAATAGCACACAAGACATATAAAGAACGACCCTTGGTCTTGTCACTTTCGTTACCAGCAGGCATCATAACATGAACCAAATGCACTTCCAGTCGGTCACTCAAGCCGAACCTCGCATTATACTGAACGACATTCCCCAGAACGCCCCAAAACACATCGGGCTTTAGATGGACACGGCTTCGGAAACTAATACCCACCAACTTATCCTGAACATTCTGAGTGTTAAGTATTCTTAGTTACACCAAATCTCCATCACGTACATCTTCAACTAAGTAACTAGTCAATACAGTAATGCACTCCTTAAAATAAACAGTAGGATCATGATCTTCACCAAGGGGCTAAATTTGATCAACAAATTACGCCCTGTTGCTTTGGAAAGGTTTACTCGTCTCATCGAACATTAAGAAGCGCGAATGCAGTCTTTTAACACAATGCCACTCTCCTGTAAACATTCTGCTGAAGGCCTCAGCGAAGCCATCTTCTTCTGTACTGGTAGGTAATTTTAAAATAAGAGTGTTTATTACAGGTACAAAATCCACACTATTGTAAAAATGGTTTTCTATTACAGGTAAAAAGGATTTAATTTTACGCTTTCACTGTGGCGTCCTACAATCCGACTGAGAGAAACTAGAGCCTCACTTTTGCAACATTCAATATAACGCCAAAATGCATTTATGTACAACACGTGAAAGATAAACAGTTTGTTTAAACAACGGTGAAAACCTGAGTGCTTATACGTTATCCACAGTGAGGGTTGGATGTGCTAAAACAGTGTGTGTTAGGCATCAACCGCTCCCTATTTATTCGAACAAACATCGGACGTAAGTGTCTGTCTCTGTTCTTCAGTAAGTTGTGTTGCTAGCTTGTGTCGGAAAAGAGGTCTGCCCAATAATTAAGGGAAAACCGACAGGTAGCGTGTGCCTGCTTGTTCTGCATTACCGGGTGGCCTAGGGTTAATTTTCTCTCTCTGTCTCTATTGCTAAGGCGATCCTTCAGCCTACCTGGTAGCGAAAGCAGTCTGCAAATAGGGTGGCCGTGTTAACTTGTTTTTCTAACAGGTTTTAAGCTTTTAAGATTTGGTATTTCAAGGTTGCAGCCCGTAACGCCAGACAAAATCATTTTATATTTTCTTTGTATGCATATGCATTTCGCGTAAGTTCTAGTATTGTAGTAAATAATCGTACAGAGTGTTTTCATAAGTGCGTAATTATTTCGCCGTGTGTTTTTATGTAATTGTGCTCTACATTTATTTCTAATTATCGTAGTAAATAATTATACACATTGTTATTATATTGTGTTTTTATAAGCACGTAAATTATTTTCCCGTGTGTTACAATGTAATTTTTTGTTCTCATTAGCGTGTAATTATTTCACTCTGTGTTTTAATTCGTGGTACGTGCAAACACAGATTTGCTATGCGTTTTAAACAGTGCAAAAATATAAATAGTAAATAATTTTAGGCTGTTAAACTGATATATTTTCTCTAGCATGTAATATTGTGTTTTCAGTCGCGTGATTATTTTTAAAACCTTATACTTAGCTCCTATAAGCAACAAGTAAAGTGGCTCGGGGTCCCAGCTCGCTATTGCCTGCTATGCCAAAGGTTAAGGGTAAATACCTGTACATCCGGCCTTGCTTTGTAATGTTCTAAGCGACTCTACTTCTGCCCGTTTTATTGCCCG